>Ga0209062_1000376_pt1 | contig 149243 bp, 116 predicted proteins | sample Coa_R2_2_FD_187158 | JGI IMG/M metagenome (GOLD analysis project Ga0209062, IMG submission 187158) | Surface soil microbial communities from Centralia Pennsylvania, which are recovering from an underground coalmine fire - Coalmine... | ecosystem: Environmental > Terrestrial > Soil >... | reverse complement strand
ATTCGTTTTCCGCACCCGCGAGCCAGAGCCCATGGTTTCCGTATCTATTGTACGACGTGAATTCCCCGATTACGCAGTCAGGGATCATCTCCTTACTCATGAAGGCACCGAGCCCGTCTGTCATTCATCGCTGGCCTTGCTATGGCTCGTAGAAACATGATAGATTGCGTGTTTTCTTTTAAGAATGCCATCTTGGAGACTAACCTCATGGATCCTCTCGAAATTGCCACGATCGGAAATACTGGACTCCAAGTTACGCGCTTGGGGATGGGATCAGCCCCTCTGGGCGGCCTCTTTCAGGATGTTCCTGAGGAGCAGGCGCTGGCCACCGTGAAGCGTGCTCTTGAGCTCGGCATCAACTTCTTTGATACCGCTCCGCTGTACGGCCATGGCAAAAGCGAAACCTATCTCGGCAAGGCTCTGGCGAGTGTTCCGCGATCATCTTATGTTCTCGCCACCAAAGTGGGGCGACTGTTAGTTCCGGCAGATCCGAACCAGCTTGAAAAACGCGAGTTTGACAATCCCTTCCCTTTCAAACCCGTCTTTGATTTCAGCTACGATGCCGTGATGCGCTCTTTTGAGGAGAGCCTGAAGCGCCTCGACCTGGATCACGTGGACATCTTGCATATTCATGATCCGGATGATTACTATGAGCAGGCCATCAAAGGCGCTTATCCGGCTTTAGCCAAACTGCGCAGCGAAGGCGTGATCCGCGCTGTCGGCGCCGGAATGAACCAAGCTGAGATGCTGGCGCGTTTTGCGCGCGAAGGGGACTTTGATTGCTTCCTCCTGGCTGGGCGGTACACGCTGATCGATCACACCGGCCTGAAAGAACTACTCCCCTTATGCGTTGAAAAGGGCATCAGCATCATCATCGGAGGCCCCTATAACAGTGGGGTGCTGGCGACCGGCGCGAAACCTGGCGCCAAATTCAATTACGCCGATGCCCCCGAGGAGGTGCTCGAAAAAGTCCGTAAGGTGGAGGAGGTCTGTGCCCGGCACAATGTGCCGATGAAAGCCGCGGCGCTGCAATTTCCCCTGGCCCACCCCGCGGTGGCCTCAATTATCCCCGGCGGGCGTTCGGTCGAGGAAATTGAGGAAAACTTCCAGCTGGTCAGCTATCCCATTCCGAAGGATTTCTGGGCAGACCTCCGCCGAGCCGGGATCATCCCTGATGAGGCCCCCACACCCTGAGCACCCCCCAAGGGCCGCCGCTCCGCCGCTCTTGATGGAAGTCGCGTCGCGAGGTGCGTTACATCTGATTGGCCACGCCTGAAACGCCGGAAGCGATCACCAGAACGATCAAGCCCGCAAGCATATACCATCTGGCTTGGGAGCTCGATCCCTTCCATTCGCCGGTCACAAAACCCCAGATGCCCGAAAAGATGATCATCGTCGCCATAAAAATGGGCCAGCCCACTACGGTTCCGATCTCCCCCATCAGACCGGCGCCGCGCCCGTAGAAAACAACCCCGCCGTACCAGAGCAACGCCATGCCCAGACCGATCAGGAATACGCGCCCGGACTTCGGCAGGGTGAAATTCTTCCACGTGCGGTTGCGGCCCAGCAGAAAGAGGGTATAAATGGCATTGGCAATAAAGCCGCCCACCAGCGCCACCATCCACACAAAGTATTGCGCTCCTCCGGCGTTAGCCCCAGCCAGCAGCGCTGTCTGGGTGATGGGTTTGCTGAAACTGAAAGCCAGATTCAACATGCAGGAAAAGATGCCACTGAAAATGCAGATGAGCAACCCCACCGTAAAGCTTCCTTTCTGCCCCGCCTCGTTGTGCGCGGCCTTGGAAGCGTCACGCTTCTTGCCTGCGATACCGACCAGCGTCACCCCGGCCAATAGGATGACAACCGAGAGGATCACCATGAGGCCCTTAGGCTGGAAAACCAGTTCTGGCGTGCTGACTACCAGGGGAATGAGCGAGCCGAGCGCTGCCGTGATGCCAATCAGCACCGCAACGCCCATGGCCAGCCCCATGCGATCGACGCCCAGCCCGGAAAGCACCGAACCAACACCCCACCCGGCTCCATAGAGAAAAACCAACTCCAGGTTTCTACCTGGCGCTGCACCGAGAGTCTGCATCAGATGCGGCACTGTCAGCGCGGCCAGAACCACCGGCATGATCACAAGGGCAAACAGCGCATAGATTAACCAGATGTTCTCCCATTTCCAGGGCTCCGTCCGCTTGAGACCCAGAAAATACGTGCCCTGCATGAACCCGCCAATAACGATTAAGAAAAACCCCAGCGATTCGTTCATAGTTCAGGCTCTCTCCTTATGGAATTCCCGTTATTGATGCGGTCTTTTGGTGTATGCTACCGCGCGCAGCAATCCGTAGGCTCGCCCCGCTACATCCGCAGGAGCCCTTTAATATAGTCTTCGCGTTGAAAATCCTGCTCGAAGGCGCGATGAATCTCTTCAAGCGCAGAATAGCGATGCGTCACGAATGGCAGCGCCTGAATCTTGCCCGAGGCCATCAGGTCACGAGCGAGGCGATAAGTCGAGGGCCTTCCATCAGCGTCGAATCCACCGGAGGCGCCGACCGCAGCCACCAAAGTCGGCTCGAGAAACAGCACGTTACAAAGCAGGCCGATATCCCGCCCTTTGTGCCCGTGGCCATAGAGCAGGATGGTGCCCTGCTTTCGGAGCAAAGCCGGAATCTGCTCGAAAATCACCGGATTACCGCAGGACTCGATCAGGTAATGAATGCGTTCGCCGGAGGTCAGGTCCTGAACGGCTTCCACAAGATTTTGCCGTGCCACGTTGATGGGCGTTCCACCGAATTGGCGCGCCAACTCCAGATTTCTTTCACGAAGATCGCTGACCAGGATCAGACCGTCAAACTGCCTGATGTTGCGCAGATATTGCAAAAAGAGCAATCCGGCGGGCCCTGCGCCGCAGATCAGGATGTTGCGGATTCGCTCACTCCCATTCAGAGTGTAGCGTCCCGGTGAGCGCTCAACGCGGTCGCTCGAATGGAGCACGCAACCCAGCGGCTCTATCAGTGCCCCCAATTCCGCAGAGACTCCCGCCGGCAGCTTGAGGCAGTTGAGAGCCGGGATGGCAATGTATTCCGCCAGCGCTCCGGGCAAGCCTGTGATCCCATGCTCACCATAGAACTGGCACTGGTGCGAATCGCCGGAAGCGCAATAAGAGCAAAGTGGATAACGGCCCTGGCTGTAACAGTTTCGCCCCTGATCGCACACCACCCAATCTCCCACTTCCAGATCCTTCACCGCCCGGCCCACCTCTGCGATTTCGCCGCAAAATTCATGACCCAGGATCTGAGGCTGAACCGTGAACGGAATGGGTTCCCCCTTCGAATCCAGATTGTAATTTCCCTGGCCGCGAAAGAGATGAAGATCAGTCCCGCAAACGCCCACAGCTCGCACCTTGACAATCACTTCGTGGGGGGAAACCGTTGGATCCGCTGTCTGACGGACTACAATTTTTTCAACATCTTCGAGAAAAGCAGCTTTCATCAGGAGCCCTTCTATCAACTGTCAAAAGCTATATACCGATCGTTGAGGCTTCTTACCCTGTTCCCATCCGGTAGAAGCAAATCAAACCGCATGCTTTCCGAATATTTTCTGCTGCTTTCAAAGTTCCGCTTGTTGCATCTTACTCCTCCAAATCAGAGGTATCCAACCTCCCTTCGCGGTTCAGCTTTTCAAAGATGCTGATCGTTTCGCGAATTCCATCCTCGAGCGGAGTTCTTGGCACTTCGCCCAGGTCGCGCACCAGCGCGCTGTCATCCAAATCAGCCGCAATCGGAAGCTGCTTCCCCTCCACCCGGATGAGCTTCCGCGCTCCCGGTGAAATCCTTTCCAGAGTGTCGATGAACTCTTCCATCTGGATCACGGAACCACGAAGCGAGTAGACTCTCGCCCCGGAGAGGTTTGCCTCGGCACACTTCAGGAAGATGCGCGCTGTATCGTCCACATATTGCATATCAAATCCGCCGGTGAAGCGAATCGTATAAGGCCTGTGCACAACAAGGGACTTAATGGCTTTGGTCGGAGCAGAGGTTAGCCCCTGATCGCGACCTACACCGTAGACCGCCCATGGTCTCAGACCGATGCTCGAAATATTCTCGGTTGCATAAAAGACGCGCGCGTTGCCCTCATTGCATTGCTTGAAAACTCCATAATGCGTCCCGGGATGCAAAACTGCATCCTCGGCCACGGTCACCCCTCCGTAAAATTCTTCCGGGCCGAACACTGCTGCTGAGCTGGCGTAGACAATATGCCTCACCAGATCGCGATGGCGCCGCGCCACCTCAAAAACATTCAGCGTGCCGATCACGTTTACCTGAGCACCCAGTATTGGATTTGCAGCGCAGGCGGGAACCTGGAGTGCCGCCAGATGGATGATATGAGTGATGCCATGGTCGATCACCGCGCGTTCCAGGCTCTCCGTCTGCGTCACATCACCCTGGATGAAACCAGCAGCGCGAAGCCGGTCCTTGGGAAGGAGCGCCTCAAGCCGGTGAGCCTTTGAATCGGTATCAAAAATCCACGGTTGATCCCCTCGCTCGACAAGGTTTTTCACGATCCAGGCACCAATGCATCCTTTAGCACCCGTTATCAGAAAGCGTGAGGTCTTATCTTCGTCCCGCCGGGCTGTTTCATGATCAACTCTTTTATTTTCCATGCGCTGCATTATAAGCATCCGAGGGCGAATCTCAAAGCAAATTTCAAAAAACATCTCATGATTTTAGAGTTAGAAACAGATGCGACTTCGCTTAACCTCCGCTTAGGGGCTTCCCAATCTTACTCTCTCCTCCTGGTGGATATGTGAGTGAATCGCAAGGATCAGGAAGACCTATTTATTCCATTAGGCGAAATGCCAAACCATTTTTGTTGACGCTCATGAATAGGGTGTGGTATACAAGTGAATTCGGCAAACAATTTTCTTTAAAACCTCTCCTGAATGTTATCCTGACTCTTTCAGATATGAATTATCCCCCAATTTGCTGCGTCTCGCCGCAGTTCCAGAGGCGAAGCGCAATCGGAGGTTAGTTTCTTATGGACCTACATGCCCCTGCACTCATCGCGGGCATTGTCATTCCAGCGCTTGTTGTTGCGTTTGTGCTCGCCCGCTACGCGTTGTTCCATGGCACTGACGACCCAGATAGGCGGGCAGCCTTGAACGCCTTCAAAGTTTGCGCTACAGCATTTTTTTACCCCATACGTCGTTGCCTGGCAGGCACCTGGGCTGACTGTGTGCAAATGGCCGGAAGGCTCGCAGGCGGCACCGCGTTGATCCTGCTCGGCGCAGCGATTGCCACAGCCCAGCCTGCGGAGCAGGTGGCGGGCGAGGCCAACCTGCAACTGCCGGATTTCACCCGAGTCCAGTTCCTGGGTCTCGATGGCCATAGGCTGCTGATGTTCGGCATTCTGTTCTGCATCTTCGGACTCATCTTTGGTCTGGTTATTTACAGTCGCCTCAAGGGCTTGCCTGTTCACCAAGCGATGAAGGAAATGTCCCAGTTGATCTGGGAAACATGCAAAACCTATCTCATTACCCAAGGCAAGTTTTTGTTCCTGCTCTGGGTCTTCATTGCGGTGATCATCATTGTGTATTTTGGCGTGCTTTTGAACTTTGAGGCGATTCGCGTCGCCATCATTCTGGCATTCAGCATTTTTGGAATCTGCGGAAGTTACGGCGTGGCCTGGTTCGGCATCCGCGTCAACACCTTTGCCAATTCCCGCACCGCTTTCGCAAGCCTGCGTGGAAAACCCTTTCCGGTTTACGAGATTCCGCTCAAGGCAGGCATGAGCATTGGCATGATGTTGATCAGCGTTGAGCTTCTGATGATGCTGATTATCCTGCTCTTCATCCCCGGCTCCTATGCCGGACCGTGCTTTATTGGCTTTGCGATTGGCGAATCGTTGGGCGCGGCAGCGCTGCGCATTGCGGGTGGCATTTTCACGAAAATCGCCGATATTGGCGCCGATCTGATGAAGATTGTCTTCAAGATCAAGGAAGACGACGCACGCAACCCGGGCGTGATTGCCGACTGCACCGGAGACAATGCTGGGGATTCCGTGGGGCCAAGCGCCGACGGTTTCGAGACCTACGGGGTAACAGGCGTGGCCTTGATCGCTTTCATTCTTTTGGGCGTCCGAAATCCTGTGGTGCAAGTCCAACTGCTGGTCTGGATTTTCGTCATTCGCGTCGCCATGCTGGTAGCCGCTGCCGGAGCTTACTACTTGAACGGCGTGCTGGCCAAGGCCAAGTATGCGAACGCCAGCCATATGAATTTTGAGGCTCCGCTCACATCCCTGGTCTGGATCACTTCGTTTGCCTCAATTGGCCTTACTTACCTGATCTCCTGGATTACGGTTCCGAACCTGGGTGGTGATCCGACCTTGTGGTGGAAGCTCTCCACCATCGTTTCCTGCGGAACGCTTGCCGGTGCAATTATTCCGGAACTGGTGAAGGTATTCACCTCCACTGAGTCGCGCCACACCAAGGAAGTGGTGGCTTCAGCGAGAGAAGGCGGCGCGTCGCTGGATATCCTCTCCGGCTTCGTGGCGGGAAACTACTCCTCCTTTTACCTCGGGCTGGTGATGGTGTTGCTGATGGCCATCGGGTCCTGGGTGAGCGTCAAAGGTCTGGAAAATATCATGCTTGCCGCACCGGTATTTGCCTTCGGCCTGGTGGCTTTCGGCTTTCTGGGCATGGGGCCGGTAACGATTGCGGTGGACTCTTACGGCCCGGTCACCGACAACGCTCAATCGATTTATGAGCTTTCTTTGATCGAGCAGGTGCCCGGCGTCAAGCAGGAAGTGAAGCGGGATTATAACGTGGAGGTCGATTTCGAGCGCGCCAAGGAAATGCTGGAAGCTAACGACGGTGCTGGAAATACCTTCAAGGCGACCGCCAAGCCGGTGCTGATTGGAACGGCCGTTGTGGGAGCTACCACGATGATTTTTTCCATCATTATGGCATTGACCTATGGCCTGACGGCGAATGTGGATAAGCTCTCTCTCCTGCATGCGCCCTTCGTGCTGGGCCTGATCACCGGCGGAGCTGTCATTTATTGGTTCACCGGCGCTTCCACGCAGGCGGTCACTACCGGCGCCTATCGGGCCGTGGAGTTCATTAAAGCCAATATCAAGCTGGAAGGCGTGGAAAAGGCATCCGTCAGCGACAGCAAAAAGGTGGTCCAGATCTGCACTCAATACGCGCAGCGGGGCATGCTGAATATCTTCATTGCGGTGTTCTTTGTCACGCTGGCTTTCGCATTTGTCGAGCCTTTCTTCTTTATTGGTTACCTCATTTCCATTGCCACCTTCGGCCTCTATCAAGCCATCTTTATGGCAAACGCTGGCGGAGCCTGGGATAATGCCAAGAAGATTGTCGAAGTAGAGTTGAAACAGAAAGGCACCGACCTTCATGACGCCACGGTGGTGGGCGATACGGTGGGTGATCCGTTCAAGGATACGTCTTCCGTGGCGCTGAATCCCATCATCAAATTCACCACACTCTTCGGCTTGCTGGCGGTGGAACTGGCGGTACGGCTCACAGCCACAACCGGAGGCAGCTTGACGCACATTCTGGCTGCGATATTTTTCGCTGTAGCGTTTTATTTTGTCTATCAGTCATTCTACGGCATGCGGATTCGCACTGCGGCCCCTGCTGTGGCTCCGGCTCCGGCCACTGCCGACAAAACCTTCGTCGACGCCAAGTGAATATCACGGCATGACGGCACGCATGGGGCGTCACCTTCCCTGTGCGGATCCCCGATCGCATTCTTCCGGTGCTCCCCCATCGGCGAATCTTGCCGCGATTAAAAAAAATAAGAAACAGCACCGGTATTTGTCTGGTCGTTCCGATTCCCTCGCTCGTCTTTTAAATCCATAGCAGAGTAGGCAGTCTTCTCATTATGTTCAGCAGCGACTCTTTGCAGATTTCGCGGCCGGATCAACTTTTTATTTTTAACACCCCGTTGTAGCCTCAGATGGACTAGAATCCCAGCCTTGGAAGTACAAGAAGGGAGGATTCGATGTGGTACGAACTCGAGCGCCTCGTTCTGAGGCGGCGATATTCAGCATGGCTGTTCGCATTCACTTTGGCCTGCACTGTCTCCACCCTGGCGCAGCAATCCCTGACAATTCGTAACAACCATTTAACAGTCGCCATCCGGCCTCCAGACGGCTCCTATGAAATTTCGACTCCTGCCATCCGAGGGCCAGTGCTCGTCTCGCGCGTGGCAGCGGAAATCAATCACCGCTGGATACGCTCCACCGATTATCCGCGACATCGGGCGAAACAGGGAAACTCCCATGATCTGCTCGGAGCGGGCCATACTCTCGAAGTCACTTTCAGCGGCCTTCCGAACGAGCCGGATCTGGTTTGCCTGCTCACCCTCTATGACGAGCAACCGTACGGCTCCGTAAGGGTCACTGTGCAGAACACGACTGGCAGAGCCGTGACTGTTCAGGCCATTCGAGTGATCGATGCGCAGGGCGAGCCGCTCATCAACCTGGGCGCGCCTGAGGCAGCCGATCGTGTCATGGCCGAGAGCTACAGCGAAGATCCTGCCATTCATATCGGGAATCTTGGCCAGGCGCCGCATGGAGTCTACTTCGGCGTACGGGATGATCTGATTTATAACTTGCAGAGCCACCAGGCCCTTTTGCTTGCGGCGCTCACTTCCGATCGTTTCCTGACCATTTCCCACCTGCGGGTGGCGCAAGCGGAGTCTTCAAGCGCCGCGAAGATTGAATCCTTCACGATGGATTCCACCGGAACCACCGAGGCCGTTTTGACGCGCGACCCGATCGCTCCGGAACAAAGGGTCATGCTGAGCCTCCCCGTAGCCCCGCACCGCGGCGTTCTCTCATCCGAACGGGTGCTCTTTGATGCGGGCTCGCGCTACTTCAGCATGCTCGAGCGTTATGGCGCCGCGGTGCGCCGCCTGCATCAGGCACGAGTCTCAAGTATGGCTCCCATGGGATGGTGGAGCTGGACGGCATTTTACGGCGGCCTCAACGCGGGCGATACGCTCACCAACGCCCAGTGGCTAGCGGCACATCTTGAATCACAAGGCTACAACTTTTTCCATATCGATGAAGGTTATCAATACGCACGCGGCGAATATGCCACAGCCAATGCCACACAATTCCCGAACGGTATGGAAAGCGTAAGTCATGCCCTCTGTCATCTGGGCCTGAAGCTGGGTCTCTGGACTGCCCCCTTTGAAGTCTCAGCGCGGGCGTGGGTGTATGAGCATCACCCGGATTGGCTGGTGCATGACGCGCGGGGGAAGCCCATCATGATCGGATACGTTCACGACCACAGCGATCCTCTTTACGTGCTTGATACCACGAATCCCGAGGCGCAGAACTATCTCACTCAGACCTATCGCACACTCACCCGCGAATGGGGCGTGCGATATATCAAGCTGGATTTCATGGACTCGTCTGCCATTGAAGGCTTCTATCACCGCCCTCACACGACGGCGCTCGAAGCGCAGCGAATAGGCTTACAGGTGATTCGCCAGGCGGTCGGCGACGATGTGCTGCTTGATAAAGACGGCAGTCCCATGTTAAATCCCGTCGGTCTGGTGGATGAAGGGCGCATCTCCGTTGACACCGGGCATTCTTTTGAAGCCTCGAAAGAGGCCGCGTCCAACATTGCTGCCCGTTTTTATATGAACCGGCGATTTTACGTCAGCGATCCCGACGCCTTTTCAGTTTCCACACAAGTCATTCCGCAACAGCACTGGCATCAATCGGCAAAACCTCTCACGTTGAATGAAGCCGAGGTTCAGATTGTGCTTGCGGCGATTGCCGGCGGCATGTATGAAATTGGCGACGATCTGCCGACCCTGGGGTCTGATCCCGAGCGCCTGGCTCTGGTGGAAAATCAGGAACTGATCACCCTGAACCGCCTTGGACGCGCTGCCTTGCCCCTGGACCTGATGAGTTTTCAGCCGGAAGATGAGCAGCCCAGTATTTTCTATCTGGAAGAAGACCGGCGGCAGCGGATGCTTGCGGTCTTTAATTGGACCGATCAGCCCCGCTCACACTCCTTCCGCTATTCCGACCTTTACCTCCCTGCCAGCCACACTTTCCGGGCTTTTGACGTGTTGAATCATGATGCGCCTATCGCTTTCCAGAACGGAACCCTGGAGCTTCAGGACCAACCGCCGCATTCCGTGCGACTCATCAAATTGGTGGATCAGTCGATGCCAGCCATGTTACCGGCGGTGACCGCCAACGTCCCGTCATCAGCCCACGCGGGCCAGCAGGTCGCGTTCTCCGCGAGCGCTGCGGGGAGCCTCGTGCCCGCCCTCACCTACCTCTGGGATTTTGGCGACGGGACGACAGTTCGCGGTGCTCACGTCACGCACACTTATACCCGTGCTGCGAATTATCGTGTGCAACTCTCCGTGCCCGGGGTTGATGGGCTTACGGCGCGCCAGAGCTTTTCCATCACGGTGAGCGGTTACCCTGATTCGGGCTTTGATCTTGAGCGCAACCGGCGGTATACGGGGAACGGAACTGAAGGCAGCAAGCACAAATAAGAGTTCTTGAGTTTCCCAATAGCTCAGCCTGATTGCTCCGCTCAACACCAGAACGATAAATTTGCTCGCAGAATGAACTTTTTACGCAAATGCACTATCCGAAATCTTAAAATTTCGGGCAAATGAGCCTAAATGTAAGTTGGCAATATACTTGCCCTTGACGAGGTTGCGGCGAATTTTCCCGCTCCTGTTTTGTTGGCCGCTAGGAAAAGCCAGATTTTCTCAGGGCGGGCATTCTCTCATAGGCTTTGAAAACGGTATAATAGTCTGCGAAGGGGGATTCTGATGATGATGCGTTGGATTTTCGCTTTTGTATTGTTCGGTTTGATGTTTGCCTTGGCTTGCGGACTCCAAACGCTGAATTTGGTATCCGCCCAGGTTGAACAGATCGCGTTTTTACTGGTTCCGGCTGTTTTCATGATCGCTTCGATTGTGGGTCTCGGCCTACGCAGGCAAGTGTGAACCAATAACCCCTTTCGAATCAGCATCCAAGCGAGAATCTGGACAGCAGCCGAGTGCCTCCATTCGTATTCTTTCCTCGTAGTTTCCGCCGCCAGTAGCGTTCAATACTGGCTTTTTCTTTTTCCAATTGATCTAATGGAATGAAATGACCGAGAAGGCCCAGCCGACAAAACCGCACGGCCTCGCGGCGTGGAACGACCGCCTGCGAGCGCTCAGGAACATTCCGCCGTTGCTTCACATGGTCTGGGAAGCAGGTCCTTCAGTGGTTTTCTGGGGCGCTACGGCGCGAGTCGCTTCCGGCTTGATCCCTCTTGCCGGGCTGGTGGTGATGCGGGCCATCATTGACGACATTGAAAATCTGCTGAACCACAAGTCTGCGCTCCCGCCCTTTTTCTGGTGGCTCGTGGTTCTGGCATTCGCTCTGGCGGCCATCGGAACCCTATTCAGCCGCGTGATTGACTATTCCAATACGGTTTTGGCCGACCGCTATATGCGCTATATCAGCGTGCGCGTAATGGAGCATGCCTCGCAGTTAGACCTGGCGCGATATGAGGACCCGGAATTCTACGACAAACTGGAACGCGCGCGTGTCCAGGCGACAGACCGGCTGGCCACCATTCAGATGATGGGCCAGCTTCTTGAACAGTTCATCACCACGGTGACTCTCGCCGGGAGCATTCTGTTTTTTTCACCGTGGCTTCTCCTCATTCTGATTGTCTCCGTCATCCCTGCGCTTCTCGGCGAAAGCCACTATGCGTTTCTGAATTATTCGCTCAATTTCAGGCAGGCCACCACTCGTCGCCAGCTTGACTATCTGCGCCTGCTCGGAGCCAGCAAAGAAAGCGCCAAGGAGCTGAAGCTTTTCGGGCTGGGCAATTTTTTTTCAGCACAATACAAGAAGTTGTCGGATGAACTTCACGCGCAGAACGTCAGCCTCGCCCGGCGTAAACTGCTGGCCACCTCGTTTCTTTCATTGCTTGGCACAGCAGGCTACTACGCTGCATATGCCATTGTCATCTACCGCACGGTCATGGGGCAGTACAGCATCGGCACGCTCACCTTGCTCGCGGGAGCCATCGGTGGCGCCAGCACCAACATTCAAACCCTCTTCAATACCTTTTCCGGGATCGCAGACCAGGCCCTTTACCTGAACGACCTGCTCGAATTTTTCAAAGTCCAGCCCCGCGTGCAATCAAAGCCCAACGCTCTTCCGGCCCCGCGCCCTATTCGCCAGGGATTTGAATTTCGCAACGTCTCGTTTGCCTATCCCGGAACCTCACGTCTGGTTCTGGAAGGCCTCAACTTTCGGCTAGAACGTGATGAGCGCATCGCCTTAATTGGGGAAAATGGCCAGGGGAAGACCACGATCGTGAAGCTGATCACCCGTCTTTATGACCCGACGGATGGCCAAATCCTGCTCGACGGGATCGACTTGCGAGAGTATGATCTCGAAGACCTTTCCCGTGAAATCGGAGTCATCTTTCAGGACTTTATGCGTTATGAGATGACGGCTGCTGAAAATATCGGCGTCGGCCGGATCGAAGAACGCGACGACCTGTTCAGAATCGCTGAGGCGGCGCGCAAAAGCGGCGCGCATCAGTTGATCCAGGAACTTCCGGAGGGCTATCGGCAGATGCTCGGGCGTCGGTTTGAGGGCGGAGTGGATCTTTCAGGAGGCCAGTGGCAGAAGATCGCTCTGGCACGCGCATATCTGCGCGATGCGCAGGTGCTGATTCTGGATGAGCCGACAGCCTCCCTGGACGCCCGCGCTGAGCACGAAGTCTTTGAACGCTTTGCAGAACTCACCCGCGGCAAAATGGCGCTATTAATTTCCCATCGCTTCTCCACCGTGCGAATGGCGGATCGGATTCTTGTTCTCGAAAACGGAAAGATCATCGAGGAAGGAAGTCACCACGAGCTCATGTTGCTCGGCGGCCGTTATTCCCAAATGTTTGAGCTTCAGGCTTCAAGTTACCGTTAATCCCTCGCGAACCGGTATAATGGTTGCGTATAATGGGGGACGGGCGCTCGGTTCGCCTTCATCAATCCAATGGGGCAGGGAGTGCTGCCGAGGGAGAGGTTGATTTGTCTCGATCAACCGATGCGGCAAACACCCCCCTTGCTTCAGAAAAGACTCTGGGAGCCGCGACCAGAAGCTCCGGACATTCTTTCAAAGCTTCATTGCAACCAGGAATTTCATGGCGATATGAAATCGCTGCGACATTCCTCAGACCGGATTTCAGCAACCAGCTAAGCCGTCGATGCACGCTGATCTTGCCAGACACTGATTCTGATCAGGACGCCGATACTTCTGCGTGTCGGTTCGGAAGAGTAATGCGAATGAACCATTCCGACGAAGTCCCTTATGGGAGAGTTTCTTCGACGTCTTCCGCTCTGGAGAGCGCGCTGGCGGTATCCCCGAGTGAGCGCCTGGAATCCGCGGAATCCTCTTCCAGCGCAGCGGACCGTTCTTTTCTTCGCCTTGAAGCCTTGCGCGAAATCACGGGCTGGAAATCCGCGTCGCCGGAGAGTGACGGCGTTCGAACGCTTCTTCAGGCCTGGAAGCGGGCGTTCCGTTCCATCCGAAGGACGGAGAAATGGGCATACCGGCTGACGCTAAAAGGGAGTACAATTCCTTCTGAAATTCGCCCCATCACCGACAATTTCCGGAAAATCCGGGCGGCTCTGCGAGGGAGCCGAGAGGCGCTGAAAGGCGAAGCGTTGCGAAGGTTGCCCGTCGTCCAGATTGAATCCAGAATCCTGCTGCGCGCCTACGCCACGGTTCAGTCCTTCCTCCAGGCTACGCAATTCACCTTTGAGGAACACGATCTTGCCACCTATCTTCACGCCGCGCAGGAGCTCCAGCCGCTGGATATTAACGAAATCTGGCTGCTGAAACCCCTGCTGCAACTCGTCTTCCTTGAAAGGATCGGCGCAGCGGCTGAGAGTTTATGCCGGGAACTGGAAGGGAGGGCCAGGGCCAGCTCGCTCCATTTGCGGTCTGGGGGGCAGAACCGTGATGCTCTCTCCGATTGGATCCTAAGTCTTCAGATTATCGACCACCTCGACTGGAATGCCTTTTTTGAAGGGGTCAGCCACGCGGAAAAGATCCTGCGAGAGGATCCTGCCGGTGTTTACCCGCGCATGGAACCCGAAAGTCGCGATCTGTACCGGCAAGTGATTGTCAGACTGGCAGCCCACTCCCCAAGGGGAGAGCTTGAAATTGCCGCTGCTGCGATAGACCTTGCGCGCCAGGCGCAGACAATGCCTGACGAAGATATTCGTCTCTCCGAACGGAAGAAGCATGTGGGTTACTACCTGGTTGACGAAGGCAAGGAACAACTGGAAAACACTATCTCCTATCGTCCCCCCTTCCACAAGCGAATGGAGAAAGCCATTCTCCATTGGCCTGACATTTTTTATATCGTCGGCATTGAAGTGATCACCGTAGGGCTTATCACCTTTCTACTGAGTGGGTTGCACCCCGTCCTGCCGATTTTTGGCGCGATTGCTCTGCTGCTGCTTCCGGCCACCGAATCCGCCGTCCGCATCATGAATCAACTGGTCAGCTTTCTGATTGACCCGCGACGGTTGCCGAAACTGGATTTTTCCGAAGGTATCCCCGCCGAGTGTGCCACGCTGGTGGTGGTTCCCACTCTTTTGATCTCAGAAAAGCAGGTGCGTGAAACGGTCGCGGAGCTCGAAGTCCGATACCTTGCGAATGCTGACCCTAACCTGCATTTCGCTTTACTGACCGATTCTCCGGATTCGACACAGCCGTTCGACGAGAAGGACGAACTGGTCAGGTTATGCTCGAAGCTGATTGAAAGATTGAATCAGAAATATGTCCCACAGGGCCGAGGATCTTTTTTTCTTTTTCACCGGCACCGGGTTTATAACCCGGTGGAAGGCACCTGGATGGGATGGGAGCGCAAACGCGGCAAGCTGCTTGATCTGAATAATCTCCTTCGCCATAACTTTGACAGCTTCCCGGTGAAGATCGGCAACCTGGCCATCCTACCGGAAATCCGCTACGTTATTACCCTGGATTCGGATACTCAACTGCCCCGAGATGTGGCGCACAAGCTGGTCGGGACATTGGCTCACCCGCTCAATCAAGCGGTGATTGACCCTCACACAAACACGGTGGTCAAGGGATACGGAATTCTTCAGCCTCGCGTCGGAATCAGCGTCCATTCTGTCGCCCGGTCGAGGCTGGCCAGCATTTACTCCGGCCAGACCGGATTCGATCTTTACACCCGCGCGATCTCGGACGTTTACCAGGACCTTTTTGGCGAAGGAAGCTTCACCGGCAAAGGAATTTACGAAGTGGATGTCTACCAGCGCGTTCTTGGAGAGCGATTCCCTTGCAACGCTCTGTTAAGTCACGATCTGATCGAGGGAGCGTATGCGCGAGCCGGCCTGGTCTCTGACATCGAAGTGATTGACGATTATCCCTCGCACTTCAGCGCTTACAGCCGACGTAAACATCGATGGGTGAGAGGGGATTGGCAAATTCTCCGCTGGCTCCTCGGCCGCGTTCCGGATTACTACGGCAATCTGGTCCCCAATCCGCTCTCGTTCATTTCACGATGGAAGATCCTGGATAACCTGCGCCGCAGCTTGATTGAGGCTGCCACTCTGGCACTTTTGATCGCCGGCTGGTTTTTCCTGCCGGGTGGAGCGCTCTATTGGACAATCGCCACCCTCATACTGCTGCTGGCGCCTTCTTATCTGCAGCTTGTGCTTTCCATGATCGCCGCCGGAAGTTCCGAAAACTGGAAAGGAGCCTTGCAGGAAGCAGCGAGAGGCTTCATGACCGAACAGGTCAACGTCTTCTTTACGCTTATCTTCCTGTTTCACCAGGCGTTGGTCACGCTGGATGCCATTGTTCGGACCCTCATCCGCCTGGGCCTCACGCACAGGCGGCTCCTTGAATGGGAAACCGCCGCGCAGGCTGAGCTGCGCAGCAAGAAACGAACCCCAGTGGAGATCAGCCTTGATCTGACGCCATGGCTTTCCATAGCTCTGGGCGTCGCCATTGCTCTTGTGCGTCCCCGGGCCCTGCCGGTTGCCTTGCCATTTTTGTTCGCCTGGGCCTGCTCCAAGCTGGTTTGCCGATGGCTGGACCTGCCGCTGCCTCCCGCCCGCAGCCAACTCTCACCGGGCGATGAATTGCTGCTTCGTCATTCCGCGTTAAGGATCTGGAGATTCTTCCGCGAGTGGAGCCGGGAGTCTTCAAACTGGCTAATCCCGGATAACGTACAGGAAAGCCCTCACTGGGTGGCCAACATCATTTCTCCCACAAATCTCGGCCTGCTGCTGAATGCCCGGCTCGCTGCCTACGATATGGGATACCTGACGACGCCGGAATTCGCGCGGGAGACGGAACGGTCTCTGGATGCCGCGCGCCGCTTGCCTCGATACAAAGGGCACTTCCTGAATTGGAACAGCATTGAGAAGCTGGACTCGATTCAACCGCTGTTCGTTTCCACAGTAGATAGCGGGAATCTGGCAGCTTGCCTGTGGACTCTTAAGCAAGGCTGCCTTGAGATGATCTGGAAGCCCTTATTTTCTAAGGCGCTATGGCACGGACTGCGCGACCATCTGAGTCTGTTGACGGAACTCATTGAGCACGCCTCGCCGCGGCACGCCCGAGCCTCTTTGAAGCCTGCCGCGGGTATTCTGAAGGAACTGGCCAGGAGCTTTGACAGCCTGGGTGAAAACTCCTTGGCATGGATTTCATTTCTCCCGGAAGCAGAGCGGAAGATTGAGCTATTCGAGGCAAAATTAAGCCAGGGGGATCACGGGCAAACCCCAATTGAGGCTCTGTGGTGGGCTAAGGAGTTTCGCATCCGGCTGGAGAGCACGAGGCAGTTGGCCGCAAGCTTTGCGCCTTGGACTCTTCCCGAATACCAACCTCTTGTGCAAAACCTGAGCTTGGGCGTTGGTGTGAGTCCGGATCACATTATTCTTCAGTCGCTTCCACAAGCACTCGCCGAAATGAGAAATCAGGTGCAAAAGCTGGTTGAGAGTTGCAGTGCCAGTGCATTCACCAGCGATTCCGACGTCATAGCCAGCATCCCCATGGATCCACACCGCAGCGCACATTGCCCACGCGCGGAACCTTCCGCCCTCTCAACGGCTCGACCTTTTGTTGAACTGCTTCAAACCTCAATCCGCAATGCTGAGGCCCTGACTCAATCGCTGCGACGGCTGGCTGAGGTTGCAGAAACCCTGGTCGCTGAGATGGATTTTGGCTTTCTCTATAATCCAACACGAAGACTTCTTTCCATTGGATACCACGTGGCCACACAGCATGTGGAAACACCTTGCTACGACCTGCTCGCCTCCGAAGCTCGCACTGCAACTTTCATTGCCATTGCGAAGGGAGATATCCGCCAACAAAGCTGGTTCAGGCTGGGTAGAGGTCATACGATCTGTTATGGTGAAAGAGTTTTGCTTTCCTGGTCAGGAACCTTGTTTGAGTACCTGATGCCCGCTCTTTGGATCAAGTCCTACCCCGACACAATCCTAGGACAAAGCCAGCAGGCAGCGGTGCGGTGTCACCAAAAATTTGGTCGGCGAAAGCATAGGCCATGGGGTGTTTCAGAGGCAGGCTATAGCCGCAGAGATGCAGCGGGCCGTTATCAGTATCAGGCTTTTGGCATTCCGGGCTTGGCATATAATCCGGATACGGAATCGAGCGTTGTGGCGCCCTATGCCACGTTCCTGGCTCTGGAGACCGACCCCGCAAGTGCCGTGCAGAATCTTCACCGCATGAAGCGAATGGGATGGATAGGGACCTACGGTTTCTACGAATCCGCTGACTTCAAGCCCCGTCGCGGCACGCGGCCTTTTCGGTACGAACTGGTGCGGTCGTGGATGGCACACCATCAAGGGATGAGCCTGCTCGCCGTGTGCAACCTGCTCAATGAGTCCTCTATTCAAAAGCGCTTCCACGCTGAACCCCGTGTCCAGGCGACTGAATTGATTCTTCATGAGCGAGTTCCTGCCACCGTTCCCGTGGTTCCTACCGAAAATCCCGGGAGCGAGAAAATCACTCCTGAACCCTTCGATGTCCCTGCCCCGGCATAGCCCTCAGAAACTTTGCCACTTTTCATCCTTTTCATTGCCGGAGAAGGTTTACCTCGCCCCATAGAATTGACGCCATAAATACCACGGAATTGGCCGATCCTCTGCTCTATCTAGTTTATTAACAGGGACTTATTCCAATTACAAAATCTCATAAAAAATTGTCTCATTTGTCTCATTTGTCTCCATCGTCTCATCAGGCGCTGCTATCCTCTTTCTTATGAACGATCAAATTGGAGATGCGCAGAATCCATCGGTGGTCATTCCCCAAAAGCAATCTGAAGGGAGCCTTCCGGCTCATTCCTTTCGGTCGGTGGCTCACACAAACGGATCCTTTGAATGGAGAAAAAACCAAGTATGCACAGCCAGCGAGCCCGCCATGTTGCTTGCAACGAAAATCCCTAAAACTCCTCGAGATGGATATTTCAAGATGTCTAGAAAAAAGGAAAAGATGGAGATGCCGGTCTGCGCGCGGGTTTCAGCCTCTAAGTTTCACACGCTCGAAATCTGGTGCGATAACAGCTTCCGTAAACGTTCCGAAGTGGTGGGAATTGTCCTCGAACGTGTACTGGAAATTCTCGAGCAGCAAGCTTCAGTCCGGCAACCGGTTGAAGAGTTTGTGCGTCGTTTGCGAATCGACCCGTCTTAAAAAATTTTTTCAGCATTGCGGTATCGTACGTATTAAACGTATCGAACGTATAAATCGTATGGGATGTAACGAACGTATGAGTCATCTGAAATGATGTATACTATTTATATAATATATACTAATAAGTTAATACACGGCTATGCTACTCTCTTTCTGACCCTTATAATCCTGGGTCGGAGGGGAGTTGAGCGCAAATGTGGCCTCGGCCGCCGATACCTGCGCCTCCAAGGCGATAAGGAGACCTGTAGGACACCGGGGGCCTTCGTGGAAGGAGGTTCCCGGTGAACAAAATTCTTGGTTTTTGGATTGCCTCATCCATCATCTTATTCCTTCTCTCGCTCGTCTACTTCCAGCATCAGCTCCATCGTAAAAATGCCTTGTTCGCCTGGTGGCTCTGCATCGGAGTTTCCATGCAGGTCATCTCTGCCTACGGACTGGCGCTGGGGTACCCACGGTGGATGTATCGCCTATGGACTCTGGCCGATGGGGTGAGCTATGGGCTGGCGATCGCCGTGCTTGTCGTTGCCTTTACGCGCCGTACCTGCCCTGTGAATCAAACGTTGCTCTACGGATTGGGAGCTATGGTTGCCTTTAATCTGCTCGTCCGGCTCGGGGGCGAACACCTGAGTGAAGGCTTGCAAAGCTGGCTGGTTAACATTGCCTTCTTTGGACCCGCCATCTTCCTGCTGATCGTCTTTTCCAGTATCCGGATGGATCGTTTGCCGCTCAACATCCCCCCGGAGCGTCCTCGCACTACTCTCACAACTCCCTGCGCTAATCCTGCAAGCCTGAGCGGCTCCTCTTGAGGAACACGTAAAAACGGATCCATCACCGGTTCATCATTGAGCTTGTCACCGAAGAGTCTTTTCGATTATCGTATCGCCTTGCGAATTTCAGTGCATTGAAATGTCTGGGTTTTAAAAAAGCAGCCACTGAGGCCAAAGTCATGGAAGCCTATCAACTTCACCATCACCACCGCAATTATGGCTGTCGTCTGAACGAAATCACGTTGAAGGGTTATCGTGCTCTAACGCTTGAAAACGAGAAGCTCCGGGTCACCCTTCTGGTGGACAAAGGGACCGACATCTACGAATTTCTCTACAAACCCAAGGATGTGGATTTCCTCTGGCGGTCCTACACCGGTCTGCGTTCCATGGAAAACTATCAGCCGATGATTGCCCCCGCCGACGGCATGTTCGGTGACTTCTATGAAGGCGGCTGGCAGGAACTCTTTCCCTGGGGAGGTCACTCCTCGCTCTATCGCGGTGTGAACACGGGTCTGCATGGAGAAGTGGCATTGACACCCTGGGACTATCGCGTTGACCTCGATACCCCTGAGGAAATTCGGATTGCCTGTTCAATCCGTACGCGGCGCGCACCATTTCTGGTCGAAAAAAGCTACACGCTTTACCGGCACAAGCCAGCGCTCCACATTCGGGAAAGTGTCAGAAATGAAAGCGGCACGGATATTCAGGTTATTTGGGGACATCATCCAGCCTTCGGCTGGCCATTTCTCGATAGCACCTGCGTGCTCGAGCTCCCTCCCTGCCGTGTCTACACCGGGGGTTATCTGGATTCCACGAGCCGGCTCGAACAGAATCAGGAAGCCACGTGGCCCAAAGTGAAACTCCGCGCCGGTGGCGAGGTAGATATCTCGCGGATTGCCGCGCCCACCGCACAGTCCCACGATCTGGCCTTTCTAAATGGATTTCAGGAGGGATGGTATTCCATCCGGAGTCAATCGAAAGGGCTTGGGTTTGGCTTATCCTGGGATGCGAACGTATTTCCCTGGCTGTGGTTCTGGCAACTCTATCGAGGCTGCCCGGACTATCCTTTCTGGGGCTCGGAATACGTCGTAGCCATTGAGCCTGTCACTTCCAAGGCTTTGAGCTTTGCGGATGCCATCCAGAATGGAACGATCCGGACCATCAAAGCGGGTGAAACGCTTCGGAATGAACTGTGGGCATGGGCCTTTGAAGGCTATGCCCCTGTCACGAGAGTATCCTCTCTCGGCGTGGAATTGCAGCACCGTTAAACCAGGGATTTCCCATGCCCAGGCACAAGGTCGTCATTCAGCGACAATTCACACGAACCGTGGACGCTTTCTCCAGGACCGCGGTACGCGACACTCCCGAGATTGCAGCGGAGCGAGTCGCCTTCGCCAGGCCGCAGCCGGATGATTTGGTCCTTGATGTGGGCTGTGGACCCGGTGTTTTCGCCCTAGCCCTAGCACCTCATGTCCGCTATGTGCGTGGAATTGACTTGACGCAAGCCATGCTCGTTCGCGCACGGGAATTCCAGCAGGAGCAGCAAATCCCCAACGCCTGCTTCATTCAGGGCGAAGCTGAGCGGCTTCCCTATTCGGACGGCGCTTTTGATCTGGTCTCAAGTCAGTTCGCCTTTCATCATCTGCTGAGGCCGGAGGCGGTTCTTCAAGAGATGCTCCGCGTCACCAAACCCAACGGTCGGCTGATGATCGTCGATACACTGGGACCGGAAAGCGATGAAAAATGGGAGTTGCACAATCGGATTGAGCATCTGCGTGATCCCTCCCACGTTGCTTCGCTGCGGCTTACGACATTCCTGAGCTTCTTCGATCACCTGAAGCTTGAGATCATTCGCCAGACTCTGAAGCGCCGCCAACGCTCCTTCAACCAATGGATGCAGCGAGCGGGGCTGGAACCTCCGGCTGCACGCTATTTCGAGACCCGCCGGATGATTGAAGAGACTATCCCTGACGACCAGGCAAATTTCGGAGCCCAGCCCCTGGGCGATGATCTTCTCATCGCTCACGTTGAAGGAATGTTCCTGCTACGTCGCAGGTGAACCTCTCCATCTGAGCCGGACGTGATATCGAGGGAGCTCAGCAACACCTTGTTCCTGCCTCTTTCAGAGCCTTCGACGATCCTTTTGGAGGCAAAAAAGCAGCGCACTCAATCTGATTGCACAAGGAACGGATCCGCCGGAAGGCAGGCTTTTCCGTAAGGATTAAAGACTGAGGAGCGGGCACACGCCCGTCGATCTCGTTTTAGTCATAGAGGAAAGCCGGATCCGGCCTTCCTTGTCGCTATAGAGTTTTTTATTTTCCCTCCTCGAGTCCGCTCCCCAGGCCATATCTCCTGAACTGTTCCCGGCGGGCGTTTCCCATAGTCCGGCAGAATTTTGCGAATTCAAGGGAAATTCGGCGGGTGGCAACCCATCCGCCGGAAACCCCAATCCCATTCCGGGCACTCTTAAGGCGAAGCCAGAAGCTCTGGATTCTTAGCCAGGCTCACCAGATTGACGAAGATTCGGTAGGCCCCGGGCACTCCTTCCGGCAACTGCCGGTAGAAGGCCAGTGCGTCGTAAATATAAACACCCTTGCCATAGCGTGCATAAAGCAGCCCGCCTTTTTGCGGAGGCTGATGGGGGTCATGAGTCTCAACCAACGCCTCGTAGCGCGGATCCCAGGAAGTCATAAATCCGTGACCGCGTTCTTCGACCCAGCCGTCGAAGTCGCGCGCCGCAATCCTGTTGGGCCACTCGAACGCCGGATTCTCAGGTTTCAAAATCACCACTTTGGAATCCTCATTCACGACCACCTGTGGATTCTGCGTCAAAGAGTAAGGGTAGGGCCCGTAATTGTGATCGAATTCCGGCGTATTATATTGCACAATCAACACGCCGCCATTTTTCACATAATCCAGAAGTCGAGTGTTGTACGCTTTCACATCCTGCCGCGCAGCGTAAGCTCTCACTCCCAGCACTATCGCATCGTAGGAAGCCAGGTTCCCTGTCGCAAGCTCTTCGGTCGAGAGAGTATGAACGCTGACACCCAGGTTTTCAAGCGCCCGCGCCACTTCATCGCCGGTTCCTTCGATGTAACCGACGCGGAGACCGGAAGGAATTTTGAGATCCACGCCTGTAACACGATAAGTGGCCGGCTGATAGAAATTGTAAGGTTCAAGGCCCGGATAGCCGATCCGCTCAAAACCGCTTCGATATTCCTGCCCGTTCGATTCAGCTACCGCCGTTATCGTATAGGATTTATGCTGCAAGTGAGCGCTGTGTATCCTGAAATTCAATGCCTGGCTTTGGCCGTTCCCGTCAAGGGAAAAAGCCGCCGCTGATGGAGAAGAATTCCACCCCGACGGGAGATGAAGACGGACGATGCCTTTTGTGGGATCTTCCGTGTTACTGCGAATCGTGACACTCAAGGAAGCGCTCTGAGTGTCCTGTGGAATGATTCCAGCCCGGGGCGAGGTCCAGACAGAAATGGCCGGCCCGACAACAAGCGGCTCAAGCACCGTGCCTTCACCCCGCACCCTCTCAACCGTCTGGACAACTTTGGCGAATCGAACCTGCACCTCGTCGTAAGTCAGATCAGCCACGGCGGTTAACGGATACGGAGCGAAAGGCAGGTTGAGGTATTTCCTATCGAGAATGTCGTAATAAGGCTGCTCGATATTCGGGCGCCAGAAATAAGGTCGGGTGAACGCCTCGCGCGCAGGAACTGTCACCTTGAACAGCGCAGTCGTAACTTTACCATCGGCTATCGTCCCGGTCGGTTGGCTGAGTGGCTGGATGTTCCAATTTTCTCCGTTTGGACTGGCGAGCGAGATTCGGTTGAGGTCCACTGCGGCAGAACTGGGATTGACGATGCGAACTTCAACGTGGAATGTTTGCCCGGGGATCGCAACCGAAAATGTGGGAGCCAAGCCCGATTCAAAAGGATTTCTCTTGGGAGCAGGGAACGGCGTCACTACGGCCTGCATGGAAACCCCGAGCGACTGAAGAATGGCACTGTTAAATTGGGCCTGCTTCACACCCAATTCGAAAGCGACGTTGTATTTGGCCTCGTCCGGCAGGCTGCTGGCCTGAACGCGCGCCATCAACTCATTTGTCGCTTTAAGGCCCTCCGCCAGGGTGGGCGCAATCCCTTCCGGACCTGTTGCTCGAAATTGATGACGCGCCTGTTCAATGCGGCGGCTGATCTCTGCCAAACCGGCTTTCAGGAATCCATCATCATTCTCATCGCCTGGCACGAGGCGGGCGATTCCCAAAAGAGAGGTGTCGATGCCTTCAAAGAATGAGTCCCCTTGACAGCTGGCCGGGACGAGCGATGCAAAACAGTGATATCGGCTCGATCGAATCCCCGAGGGGACAAACCCCACGCCTCCATTCTGGCTTTTCTGTTCACCCAGGCCTTTAGCGCCGATCTGAAAATATGAGAGGCCGAGCAGAGGATTGTATTCGCCTTCCGGGATCGTCACGTCCGTGGCAGGAATGCCCGGCATCCAACGGTCGTGAATATAGTCATAAACGCCAGCGGGGGACCATTCGCGGGTGGCATAGTCGTACATTTTTCCATTGGAAATGGAAAAGGAGGGCACGCGCGCATACATCTTGAGCGGTTTCCAGGGCCGCAGGCCCGCCTGAATCTGGTCTGGGAAAACGCGAGGATCGCCCGCTGCCTTGAAAACTTCCTGCGCTAATTCACCGGCCACTTCGTGCTGGCCGTGGCCATCGCTCGGGCCGCCCACCCAGACTGAAGTAATCACCAGGGGGCGCGTCATGCGCACCACGCGCACCACATCATAGAGCAGGCGCTCGTGTCCCCACTGGGCCAGCGATTCCTCTTTGGTCTTGGAAAATCCGAAATCCACCGCGCGTGTGAAGTACTGCTGCGCTCCGTAGTAGCGGTCTGCCGCCAGCAACTCTTGCGTGCGCAGCACGCCGAGCGCGTCCCAATAGGCAGAAGACATCACGTTTTGCCCGCCCTCGCCGCGATTGAGCGTCAGGAGGATGACCCGCGCGCCCTGGCCGCGCGACACAAAAGCCAGCATGCCGCTGTCTTCGTCATCCGGATGGGCCGTAAGCATCAGAAGGCTGGCACGCGTATCAAGCTTCACCAGCGTCTGCCATAAAGCGGCGGCGCCCCGGTCAAGTGCCAGCGGCGTGGCGCGGACGGAGGGTTCGAGCGAAACCTGCCAGGGTGTCTGCGCCATCAAGGCGGACACCATCAAGGCGATCAACGCGACAAGAAATTTGAGGCATGTCCGGGGCTGGTGAGTGCGCTCCGATACTTTCATGGGTACCTGTTAAGATGCTTTTCCGGATTATGGGGTCGTTGTAGAGTCTCCGTAGGGATGCTGCCTGGTTGTGCCAGCTCCTAAAGGCGCGCCCCCGGGCTTGCAGACTGTCGGCATCGGGAATCCACTCTCTGACACATAAATCCCCCGCTGTGCCAGGAATAACATTCCTCCCGTGTGAATAGTCGTTCCTCTTACAAGGCTTTTGCACCACGGGCGGGATTTTTTTGAGATGCGCGCAGCACCTTGAGGAATTCACGCATGAAAAAGGGCAGGTCCATCCAGGTGCGCGAGGTGACCAGATTGCCGTCCGCCACCACTTCAGCGTTTTGGAATTTGCCGCCCGCTCGTTCGATATCCGGAGCAAGAGCTTCATAGGTGGCAATCGTGCGATCCCGAACTGAATCGGTGGCGGCAAGAATGAGCGAGCCGTGGCACAGGGCGGCAATGGGTTTCTTGTGCTCGACGAAATGCCTCACGATACGTTGAAGCTCAGAATTGTTGCGAAGGTATTCCGGGGCGCGTCCGCCGCTCAGAATCAATCCGTCGTAGGTTTCAGGGCGAACGTCCGCAAAGGCAATATCCGCCAGAATGCGATAACCCGGCTTTTCAACGTAGGTTTCCCAATCCGGCTCAAAGTCATGAACCACTGAATGAAGAATCTTCTTCACGGGAGCCGCAATCTGAACCTCGATATCCTCTTCCCGAAGACGATGATAGGGATACCACGTATCCAGCGACTCTGTTGCATCACCAGCGACCAGCAAAACACGCGCCATAAAGTTCATCTCCTCATCAAAGTTGCACCTATTATAATCCACGCCAGTGCATACGCTTACTTCGGATTCCAGCCGATTTCAAATCCCACGAATCAGAGCGCTTCCAGCCACAATGTCCGACGTTTGGATGCTGCGCACGCCCCTGGCATACAGGAGATCCAGCGCCTTCCGAGAGCCCTCCTCCGTGATAGCGCGAACAGCATCCGTGACCAGAGCGGCTTCAAAACCCCGGCGGAGCAAGGCGAGCACTGAGGCCTGAACGCAATATTCGGTGGCCACCCCGAAGACAACAAAACGCCGGGGGGCGAGCGCGCTGAGCACTGCGTCGAAATTGGGGTTACTCGAGATATCGTAATCCACTTTTTCCACGATCACCTGAGCTACCGGCTGTAGGGGAGGTGTAAAAGCGCCGAGGCGGTTCGGGATCACCAGAGAAGGCGAAAGTTGAGTCTCAGGGATGCGACGCTGGCCCTCAGTTCCGACCACACAATGAGGAGGCCATTGCGCAAAACTTGGATCATCCGGCGCGTGCGCATCCGCTGACGAGAGCACCGGGATTTGATGTTCCTGCGCGTACACCATCAGCGCACGCAAGTTGGGAATGATCTGCTCTGCCCCCGGCACGTAGAGCGCGCCGTGCGGAAGCATAAAATCAACTTGCGTATCGATATCGAGGAAAACCCAACCACCGTCCATCATCTTGCATCAGGAAATATCCGCGCTTGTAGCAGCCACGTATTGCCCCCGGACCTCCTCGTGCAGCCGAGTGAGCGCTGCGCTCTTCCAAACAGGATACCGCGGGGCGGCGCGGAGAGTCTTGAACTCATCCGGCAATTTCGCCAGGCTTTCGCGGGCATGAGCCCGAATTTCTTCAGTCGGGGAAGGCACCGCCAGGCGCTTTCCGCCGCGCATCACCGGCTGCAGCAACGGGAGGGCGCTCGCTACGCTTTCATCGGCGCGGCAAATCACGTCATGATGATAATATCCATCCTGCGTGAACCGGAAGACCTGCTTGCGTCCGGGCGCGTAGGCTTTCTGCTCGCTGAATTTGGTCTTGTATTCCACGCGACCATTCTCTTCAATCTCCACCAGCTTATAGACCACGTTCAGCGCCGGAACATCGCGCGAGGTCGCCAATTCAGTCCCCACGCCGAAGAAATCAATTGGCGCGCCTTGAGCGACGAGTTCCGCAATCTTGAATTCATTCAGGTCGCCGCTGGCTACAATTTTGGTCTCCTGAAGTCCATGACGATCCAGGATGCCACGCACCCGTCGGCTCTTTTCGAGCAGATCCCCGCTATCCAGCCGCACGCCGGGAATTTTTCGTCCCAATCCTGCGGCGAGCTCGGCTGCGGAAAGCGTGTCATAAGTATCAATCAGAAGGATGGCGCTCTCCGGAAAGGAATCCAGCAGCGCCTCAAAGCTCTCGCGCTCAGTCGAGAATGCCTGCGTCCAGGAATGCGCCGCCGTGCCCGCCAGGGGGATTCCGTAAAGGAAGCCGGCGAGGACATTCGAGGTCGCCACACAACCCCCGATGTAGGCCGCGCGCGCCGCGCGCAGGCCGGCCTCTGGCCCCTGTGCCCGCCGAGTCCCGAATTCCAGAACCGGCCGGCCCTTTGCAGCACAGACGATCCGTGCAGCCTTCGCAGCCACGAGCGTTTCAAAATTAATGACCGAAAGCAGATAGGTTTCAACAATCTGCGCCTCAAGGATCGGCGCGGTAATCTGCATCAGCGGCTCTTCGGCAAAGACAACCGTTCCTTCCGGAATGGCTGCGACATCCCCTGTAAAGCGGAGATGCCGGAGGTGCTCAAAAAAATCGTCCGAAATGGAGCGGAAAGCAGGCTGCCGGCGAAGGAAATCAATTTCTTCGGGGCTGAAATGCAGATTTTCCAGATAGTCCAAAGCGGCTTCGATTCCGCAGGCAACAAGAAAGGCGCGCTCGGCAGGGAGTGATCTGACGAAAAGCTCAAACGTGGCGCGGGCTCCGATCTTATGCTCGAAATAACCCGCTGCCATGGTAAGTTCATAAAGATCGGTAAGAAGAGAAAGCCTCATGATGGTCTCTGACCCCGTTGAAGGCCCGCCTGTGAGCCTGACAATTTCCCTAGCTTTCTAAAACCAATCTTTTGAATCGCCGGGCATCTTCCAGCATCCCGATATTATTGAACAGAACATAGCAAGGCTCATAACCTTGAACGCGCCGCCGCAACTCCTTCAAATCAGCGCTGGTATAACGATAGCGGTAATCTTTCCCTCCGTGTAAGCGAAAATAGCCCATCCCGCTTGTGACCGGCGCCTGGAGAAAAGGATCAACACTGTGGATCAAGTTTAACTCCGCACACAGTTCCCGGATTTCATCGGCCTTCCAGACGCCGCGCGGCTCCCAGATAAATATTAGAGGCTGGTCAAGACCGGGGGAGCAAGTGGGACGTCCGATGGTTCGGAAGAATTCACACAAATTGGATTTGTTCTCCGGAGTAGGTGCAAACCGCGCCGGACACTGAAAGAGAATGCAGCGAGATCCAAGGCTACGTGCACACTCCAGAGTCCGCTTCCACGCCTCAAGGACTGTGGGGTTCACGCGAAATCCGCCCGCTTCTTTCATTTGACGGCTGCTGAGCGGCTCGCGCAAACGGCGGTAAGTGCGGCTGCTTGATTCATGAGTGATGACCTGCCAGGCTTTGATTGTGAACTCAAATCCGGCTGAAGCCTGAGATTTCCACTGCTCAAGCGTTCTTAACGAAGGCGGCTGATAAAAGGTTTGTTGCACCTCAACCACTGGGAACATTTTGAAATAACGAGCCCGAGCGACAGGGAATCCGCAGCAGCCGACTTTGAATTCCGTGGGCATCGCGTCTGGCCTACAAACAGGATGTTATATCTGATGATCTCCGAATAATGAATAGCAAAGTGCCATGACTTTCTTCACTCCCCGAGGCTCGGTCATTCAGCTCAACCGCGTGCTAGAATTTCCCTATGTGCTGGAAGGAAATCCTATCCTGCCGCGCAAGAGCTTTTCAGGCAGTGCTGAGGCTGGGCGCAGCGGCGGTCGCGCTGGCGTACGTTTCTGCAAAGACACCCGGCCAAACGACGGCGCCTCAAGCTTCTCACCACCGCCTCAGCTCCGCAAGCTTGCTGACGACGATTCCCGAGCCCTGCCGCTCAGGCCGCAACATGCCGAAGCCGGCGCTTGAGCTTCTGCGAGTCGTGGCTCGAGAGCCATCCGCCGGAGCATATAATGCCTTGGGCGCCATTTACGGGCAGTCGAAGCGATTGAACTGTGCCGTTGCAGCTTTTCGCGCCGCTCTGCGTCTGGACCCGGCCTCGTGGGAAGCGCATAACAACCTGGCGCTCGCTCTGGTTGAACAAAACGATCTCAGCAACGCTGCCCGCGAATTTCGCGCTGTCATTGGGGAAAAACCCGAAGCTTTCCAGGCACACAACGGCCTCGGGCTGGTGCTCGAAAGGCTCGGCCAGCTCGACGATGCCGCGCGCGAGTTCCAAACTGCCGTTCAAATCAACCCCCGATTTTTCTACGCTTCTCTCAACTTAGCCGAAGTCAACCTGGAGCAAAAGCGATACTCTGCCGCCATCTATCACCTGCAAAAAGCGCTGGCTCTTTCCCCTCCCGCCCCCATCGCCTCTCAAATGCAGATGGATTTGGGCGTGGCGTATTCGGAAAGCGGACAGTACCAGAAAGCCAGCGACGTCTTCAAAGAACTGATCGCCCTCGATCCGAATTCCGCACAGCTTCACTTTAACCTTGCCACGGTCTATGCCCACCATGAGCAATTTGTGGAAGCTATCCAGGAATATAAACGAGCGATTGAACTCGATCCATCCAATGAAAAAGCGCGACTTTCTCTGGCCAAGGCGCTCCTGATGATTGACAGGGCACAGGATGCCGTTCCCCACGCCCTCAAGTACACCCAGGATAGACCTCACGATGCAGAAGGCTTCGATGTGCTGGGCCAGGCATATCGAGAGCTTGGCCAGTTTCAGCAGGCGGCACAAGTTCTTCAACGCGCTGTTGAGCTCGATCCCAGGAGCTATGATGCACACTACAATCTGGGCTTCTCACTTGTCCGTCTGGGACAGACGCAAAAAGCTATTCACGAACTTCAAGAAGCCAAAAAACTCAAGCCTGACTCCGCTGAAGCCACCTACGAACTCGGATTGCTTCTTGCCAAGCAAAAGAATCCCCAGGCAGCGCGAGAGAAATTCCAGGCCTTTCAGCAAATGAAAGTTGAAAAAGATAAGAAGGAGAAGGCCGGATTGCTCAATGACCAGGGCAATGCCGATCTGAAAGCAGGGAAGTATCGTGAAGCCGCCCGTGCCTACGCGCAGGCCGTCGCGCTCGATCCGACCAACGCGCAATGGCACTATAACTACTCGCTGGCGCTTTCAGAATTGGGGGATCGCGTGGGTGTGAAACGCGAACTCGTTAAAGCCGTGCAACTGGACCCCAACCTTGCACGGGCTCATAACGATCTTGGCCTCTCTTATCTCAGCGACGGCAAGCTCCAGAAAGCCGAAAAGGAATTCAAAACCGCACTCGACATTGATCCACAGTTTGCCGAAGCTCAGAATAATCTTGGCGTCCTTTACACCCGTGAGGGAAAGGGCAGCGAAGCCATCAACCTTTTCCGCCAGGCTACCCAGAATAATCCGCAGTACGCGCAGGCTTTCATGAACTGGGGCATTGTGCTGGCCAGCCAGGGCCACTACTATCGGGCCTCAGCATTGTTTCAGAAGGCCATTCAGCTTTCGCCGAAATTAACCGCAGCCTATACAGCCCTGGGTGAGGCTACCGTGAAGGAAGGCCATACGCGAGAGGCGATCCCGATTTTTCAAAAAGTCATTCAAATGCAACCGAATTCGGCATCGGCCCACGTCAACCTGGGTATTGCGCTGGCGGATAATCATCAGATTAAAGAAGCGCTCGATCAGTTTTCAGCGGCAACGCGGTTGAACCCTCGATATGCGGAAGCGCATTATAACAAGGCGAGGGCACTCTCAACCCTGGGCCGCCTTGATGATGCCCGGCACGAGCTCGAGACCGCCTGCGCCCTGAAGTCCGATTATGCTCCGGCGCTTTACCTCCTGGCGGAGATTGAAAGGCAGGCGCATCATCTCCGGCGCTCAACAGCAATTCTGGAGAAGGTTGTGGCCCTGAATCCAGGCGACTCTGACGCACAATACATTCTAGGGCGAAACCTGCAGGATCTGGGAAGACAGAAGGATGCAATCGACCACTGGCGACTGGCACTTCAGGCCAATCCGGACAATACAAGAGCCCTCTACAGCCTGGCCCAGGTCTTCAGCAAAGAAGGCGACCCGGACGCCAAATTCTACATGGACCGCTTTCAGGATTTGCAAAGGCGGCAACTGCTCACCGACCGCATTCAAACGCTTGGCAATTTCGGCCTGGAAGCGGCAAATGCGCACAATTGGACGCAGGCGATTAGCGATATTCAGCAGGCACTGAAGCTTTGCGGAAACTGCCCGCAGGGCGAAACGCTCCACAAGAACCTGGGGTTGATCTATTCCCGGAAAGGTGATATTCCCAATGCCGAGCGGGAATTGCGCGCAGCGCTGCGTCTGAATCCTGAAGATTCAGACGCCCTGAAGGCGATGGAGATTCTCCAATCTATGCCTCGAAAGCCTCCGGACGTTAACTGACCCTGAGCTTGGCAGGTTGCTACCCCCCGTCATTCCGGCGAGCCGAGGCGGTAAGATATCTCTCAAGTTACTCCAAGCTGTTTCAAAACCCTTCCGACAGTCAACAGCCTGGTGAAAAACCCGCCCAAACTGTCATCGGGAGAAGCCGGAGGCGGTGGTCCACGCGACCGGTGCCAAAGAGGGAAAAACGTCTCAAATGTCTCGTCCGTCTCCCTCCGCGCTGTCCGCTCTGCTATGCTGAAATCGCAATGAAAACGAAGAATAGCTACCGACCCCGTTCAGGCCGATCTCCCAAGCTTACTCCGACGCGGGGGGGGGCACGCCTGGTGCGAGGCTACGATGGGGAGGCCCAAAGCGGATGAAAGCGAACCAACGATGTGTCTGGAAACACAGGGAGTTGGAAAGATAACATGCGAGTCCCGATTCGGATTTGCGGCAAGCTGTGTTTTGTTCCGCTGAAGAACTTAGCCCTGCCGTGCGTCCACAAAGTTCCCTGGCAACAAGTCCGATTCTATGATTTAATCTTCGGTTTCAGCAATTGAACGTCCGGAAAATTAAAATCCGCTGAGGAGAAAACCAATGGCAGAGATCAACAGGCGAGAATACTTCAAAATGATGGGCGTCGGGGCAGCCGCCCTGGGAATGGCAGGAATGAACTTTGCTTGTAAATCGGCTTCGGAGCATCCCAAAACCGGGTCGAACCCCTCCGAGACTGAGGAATTCAACACTCCGCCTAATCGTGAACAGAGAATGGCCTGGTGGCATCAGGCACGGTTCGGGATGTTCATCCATTTTGGCCTTTATAGCGTGCTGGGCCGACATGAATGGGCCATGGAGGAAGAGGGCATCCCGGTGGTCGAATACATGAAGCTTGACCAGCAGTTCAAGCCGAAGCCCGGATTCGCCAAGGCCTGGGCCAGTCTTGCAAAGCAGGCGGGCATGAAGTACATGGTGATGACCACCAAGCACCATGAGGGCTTCTGCAACTTCGCAACTGACTTGACCCCTTATTGCGCGCCCAAGCAAGGCCCCGGCCGCGATCTGGTGAAAGAATACGTCGAAGCGGCACGCAGCGAAGGCATGCGGGTAGGTTTCTATTACTCGCTGATGGATTGGCATCATCCGGACGGGGCGCGTTGCGCGCATGACGAGGCGGCGCGGCGGCGTTTTGTGGATTATACGCATGGGCTAATCCGCGATTTGATGAGCCACTATGGCAAAATCGATATTCTGTGGTACGACGTGGCCTGGCCTCTGGACGCGAAGGGCTGGGAGTCATCCAAGATGAATCGCATGGTTTTTGATCTGCAACCAGATATCATCGTCAATAATCGCAACAAGCTTCCCGGCGATTTCTCAACCCCTGAGCAGCACGTGGGTGGACCGCTGAAAAAAGGAGACAATCGCGGCTGGGAAACCTGCATGACCATGAACGACAGCTGGGGTTACAACAAGGGAGATGATGACTGGAAGAGCCCCAAGACTGTTGTGCGCGACCTCATCTATTGCTCGCAAGGCGGCGGAAATTATCTTTTGAATATCGGGCCGATGGGCGATGGTTCCATTCCTGAACCTTCAGTGCGCATCCTGACCGCCGTCGGAAAATGGATGGAAAAACATGGAAATGCGATCTACGGCTCTGAGATTTGTCAAGTGAGGAATTCCACTTATGCGGGTTTCACCCGCAAGGGCAATACGCTGTACATGCACGTCTATTTCTGGCCGGGAGAATATGTGGCAATTGGCGGTCTGAAAACCAAGGTGAACTCAGCCCGGATCATGACCACCGGCCAGCCGGTGAAAGTGGAACAGACCGAATTCCAGGCCAAGTTTACCGGATTGCCCCAAAAGGCGCCGGATGACCTGGCGACCGTGCTTGAAATTGAATGCGACGGTGAACCCATTCAGGACACCTTGTGGGTGCGCGAGGACCGTCCGCGCGACGGAGTGTAACCCCATGCCCAACCCCCGCCCCGATTCGCAAATTGCTTATCTGGATGCTTCCTCCGGGATCAGCGGAGATATGTTTCTTGCGGCATTGCTCGACGCCGGGCTCGCGCTCGATGACCTGCTGGCGGAACTTCGCAAGATCCCGCTGGGAGATTACGAATTCAAAACCTCGCGCGTGCTCCGCTCGGGGCTTGCCGGGACCTATGTGGAGATCAAGATTCCGGTGAAACAACCTGAGCGGCATCTGCATCATATTGAGAGCCTCATCGAGTCCAGCGATCTGTCGCCCTCGGTGAAAGAAAAGACGCTGGTCATTTTTCGCCGGCTGGCGGAAGTCGAGGGGAGGCTTCACGGCAAATCACCCACCGCTGTTCACTTTCACGAAGTGGGAGCGGTGGATGCCATTCTGGACATCGCGGGCGCCTGCGCGGGGCTTGAGCGGATGGGGATTACAGAACTGGTCTGCTCCCCGCTGAATGTGGGCAGCGGGCGCGTTCAGGCAGCGCATGGAACACTGCCCGTCCCCGCTCCGGCAACCGTGGAATTGCTGCGAGGGTTACCGATCTATTCCACGGGCCTTGAAGGAGAACTTGTCACGCCGACCGGCGCAGCGATTATTTCAACGCTGGCCACCCACTTTGGCCCCCTGCCGCCGCTCCGAATCGAGAGTATCGGCTATGGCGCAGGCACGCATGATTTCCACGGCCATCCCAATTTAGCCCGACTCTTCGTCGGGAAAAGGATGGAAACCTCCGGTGCGGCAAACGACTTAATTTCAGTCATCCAGGCCAATCTGGATGATATGAATCCCCAGCTTTTCGGCTATTTTGCGGAGCGGGCGCTTGCCGCGGGCGCCCTGGATGTGACGTGCAGTGCGATTCAGATGAAAAAGAATCGCCCAGCTCTCGAAGTCACCGTCCTCTCTCCGCCCAACCGGACTGAAGCTCTTGCGCGGCTGCTTTTTGAGCAAACCACGACGTTGGGTGTCCGCATTCATGAGGCCCGGCGGCTGGTGCTTGAGCGCGAAACAGTAAGCGTTGATACCGCCTATGGCCCTGTGCGCATCAAAGTTGCGCGCCGTGATGGACAGGTTTTGAATGCCGCCCCGGAATATGAAGATTGCCGCCGCCTGGCGGAGGAAAAGTCGGTACCGCTCAAGGAAGTGATGCTGGCCGCCCAAACAGCCTATCGATTGATTCATTGAGCCATCGGTTCATTGAGTCCATGAGTAAATAGATCAATGAAAAAATTCTATATTACGACCCCCATTTATTATCCCAACGCCCGCCCGCATGTCGGCTCGGCCTACACCACGATCGCCTGCGACGCCATCGCGCGCTACAAGCGCATGTGCGGCTACGATGTGGCGTTTCTGACCGGCACGGATGAACACGGAGAAAAACTCCAACGCGCAGCGGATGAGGCAGGCGTTCCGGTCGAACAGTTCGTTGCCGAAAAGCGTAAGCTGTTCAAGGAATTGTGGCGGACACTCGGCCTGGGTGAATTCCGCTCGATTGGCGAGGTAGCGGCGGGTTTATCCCGCGAGCAGGAAGATGGCGGAACGGCGCCACCCATAAAACGTCTGTTCGTCCATACTTCCCAAAATCCCGATCACGTGAAGTCCGTGCAGTGGATGATCCGCCAGGCGAAGGAATATCGTGTTCCTTATTGCCCCAAGTGCGACGGCTATTTGGAACATGGTAGCGCGCCGGCGAATTGCCCGAAGTGCGGCGAGATAGTCGAAATGCGGGATGTGATCTATAAGAAACGGTACGAAGGTCGCTACTGTGTTTTCGACGAGCGCTACGTTTCCGACAGTCCCGAACTTGCCAACTGCGACATTTGCGGCCGCCCTGCCGAGCTCATCAGCGAGGAGAATTACTTTTTCAGGCTTTCGGCGTTCAAGGAACGGCTGCTTGCGCATTACAAAGACAATCCTGATTTCGTCCAGCCTGTCTACCGTCGGAACGAGGTGAAGAGCTTCGTGAAGAGCGGCTTGCGCGATATTTCCATCAGCCGCCGGCGGCTGAAATGGGGCATTCCGTGGCCGGACGATCCCGAGCAGGTGGTCTACGTCTGGTACGATGCCCTCACGAGCTATCTCACCGGCATTGGCTTTGCGGGCGATCAACGAAGCAAGGATTTTGAGAAATACTGGCCCGCCGACGTTCACATGATCGGTAAGGATATTCTCCGCTTCCACGCCGTCTACTGGCCGGCGTTTCTATGGGCCGCCGGATTGCCGCTGCCCAAGACCGTCTTTGCCCACGGCTGGATTTACTACGAGCAGGACAAGATGAGCAAATCCAAGGGGAATGTCGTCTATCCCGAGCCGATTATCAAGGCGTTTGAAGAATTCGGCGCGCCAGGTAATGACGCGCTGCGGTATTACCTGCTACGGGATACGCCGTTTGGCGAGGATGGGAGTTTTTCGTACGAGGGCCTCCTCCAGCGATACAACTCGGACTTAGCGAAGGACCTCGGTAACCTGGCCCACAGAGTGGTCAGCATGGTTCATCAGTACTGTGGCGGTGCAGTGCCGGATCGGGTGAAGATCTGGGACATTTGGCACGAAAGGCTGGATGCCGGAGGACAGGCAGCGGCCCAAGCCGAGGCTGACTGGAACCAGCTACCTCAGGAGCAGCGGGATTTTCTAGAAAACTCGGGAATACCATCCCTTCTCCAATGCGCCGCCGTCGGGTTAGTAGCCTTCCGGGCGAGGTTTGAAAAGTACGAATTCTCAATACCGCTTGATTATATCTGGGCGGAACTGGTCGCTGAAGCAAACAAATACTTGACGGAGAATGCCCCCTGGAAGCTCGCGGAGGCAAAAAGCCCTGACAACCTTTGGAAAATCGAGACTATTCTCAGTGCCGCGGCGGAAACTGTTCGCCTTCTCGCAGTACTTCTTGCTCCGGTTATGCCGGCGAGTGCGGCGCGGCTTTGGCGGCAGCTCGGCTGCGAAGGCGCCGTCGAAGATCAGCGAATCGATCAGCTTAGGTGGGGCCAACTCAAGCCCGGCACGAGAGTCGGCAAGCCTGAGCCGATTTTCCCTCGCCTGGATGAAGAGAAAGCGCTGCGCCGGCTGCACGAGCTGGCGGAAGAAGACCGCCTTAGAGACCAGAAGCCGAAGGAGACATCGACCAAAGTGGAATCACCATCTGAGCAGAAGCCCGTGAATCTTCAATCTCAAATTTCAGGTTCCGAGGCGCGAAAGATCACCATTGAAGATTTCGCCAAGGTTGATCTGCGGGCGGGAACCATCATCTCTGCCGAGCCGATCCCGGGCGCAACGAAGTTGCTCAAGCTGCAAGTGGATATCGGCAGCGAAGTGCGGCAAGTGTGTGCGGGCATCGCAGAATATTACAAGCCGGAAGAGCTGATTGGGATGAAGGTGGTGATTGTGGCCAATCTTCAGCCTCGCAAGATGCGCGGTGTGGAATCGAACGGCATGATCGTGGCGGCCTCGGTGGGTGAGCAGGGCAAGCCGGTGTTAGTGACGTTTAAGGAAGAGGTGCCGAACGGTGCAAGGCTGAAGTAATCGAATCATTGATTCATCGGGTCATTGATTCAATAGAGAGCTTGGGAATGAAAGGGTATCAATCAGTAGAATTAAAACAACGCACTAAACAGTTTGCCGTCCGGATTGTCCGGTTGTTTCGTGCTCTTCCTAAAACTGAAGAGGCTCGCGTTTTAGGAAGGCAGATTTTACGTTCCGGCACTTCGGTTGCGGCAAATTACCGGGCCGTTTGCCGGGCCCGTTCCAGAGCCGAGTTTATCGCCAAGATCGGAACGGTTGTCGAAGAGACCGATGAGACCGTCTTCTGGCTGGAACTGCTGGCGGAGGCTGGTATCGCCACGCCGAAGCAACTGGAAGAATTGTTGGTAGAATCAATGAGCTCTTGGCAATCTTTGCGGCATCGCAACGCACAGCCAAAGCTTCAGCGTGAACAGCAGCAGGCGTTATCGTATGCTCGCCTCAATGATCCGATGACTCAATCAATAAATGACTCAATTCCTTGTGGATTCTCATTGCCACCTTGCCGACGCCGACTTTGATGCTGACCGCGACGCGGTGATTGAGCGGGCGCGCGCGGCGGGTGTGCAAAGTTTTGTGGTGATTGGAACGGGTGCGAGCTTTTCAGAAATAGGCAAAGCCGTGAACTTAGCCGAGCAGCATGAGGGGGCTTATGCAGCAGCAGGCATTCATCCTCATGAGGCCCGGCATTTTCTTTCGAGTGATTTGAATGAACTGCGGCAGTTTGCACGGCACCCAAAATTTCTGGGCCTGGGCGAGATCGGACTCGATTACCATTACGACCACTCCTTGCGCGAAGTGCAACAGGAAATCCTGATCCGGCAACTGAGCCTTGCCCGCGAATTGAAGCTGCCTATCATCATTCATTGCCGGGAAGCCTGGGCAGACTTACGGGCAATTCTGAGAGAACACTGGCGTCCGGCGGGGCTGGGTGGCATTCTGCACTGCTTCAGCGGCACTCGGGAAGATGCTTATGAAATGATGGACCTGGGATTCCGTGTCTCCTTCGCCGGAAACGTCACGTTTAAAAAGGCGGAAGACCTGCGGAAAATCGCTCAAGAGCTTCCCCTCGACCGCTTGCTCACCGAAACCGACAGTCCTTATCTGGCTCCGGTCCCTTATCGGGGAAAGCGCAACGAACCGGCTTATGTCGTGGAGGTGCTCCGTCAGTTGGCCGCTCTTCAGGGTTTAAGCGAAGAGGAAATGGGCGCGCGGGTGATGGAGAATTTCAAAAGCTTTTTCAAGCTGGAGCGCTGAAAGGCTGTGCAAAGCTGCACAGAATCGGAAAATGACGATGTTTTCCAAGAAAGCCTTGCTCATCGTTCTGGCCGTTGACCTGCTGATGCTGTGGGTGGCGGCTGTCGCTTTTGGAATTTCAAGTCTCAAGTTTGAGATTTCTTTTCCCGCCGCTGTCCACGCAGGGCCGATTACCGGCCGCGTTTTCGTGATGATCAGCCGCGAGAATACGCCTGAACCACGCTTGCAGGTGGGATCGTGGGGAGATGCGCCGCCTTTTTTTGCTCGCGATGTCACCCAACTCCGGCCGGGCGAGACGGCGCAGATTGATGCAAGCGCCCTGGGATATCCCCTGCCCAGCCTCAACGATCTTCCCGCCGGAGATTATTACGTTCAGGCGCTTGTCAATATTTACACCCAGTTTCACCGCGCCGACGGGCACACTGTCTGGGCGCATATGGACCAATGGGAAGGACAGCAATTCAACCGCTCGCCCGGCAACCTTTATAGTTCCACTGAGCACATGCATCTCGACGCAAAGTCCGATCAGGTGGTGAAGCTGAGCCTGACCCATGTCATTCCCGCGATCAAGATGCCGCAAGATACCCCATGGGTAAAGCACATCAAGATCCGGAGCACACTGCTGAGCCGCTTCTGGGGGCATCCGATGTATCTGGGTGCAACCGTGCTCTTGCCGAAAGGCTACGATTTGCATCCGAACATCTCCTATCCGGTCATCTACGTTCAAGGGCATTTCAGCCTGGCTGCCCCTTTTGGCTTCACCACCAAGGATGATTCTCTGCGCGGCTATGAATTTTATCAGGCCTGGAACTCCGACCATTTTCCGCGCATGATCGCTGTCACCTTTCAGCATCCGACACCTTACTTCGACGATTCCTACGCTGTGGATTCCGCCAACAATGGCCCTTATGGGGACGCCATCATGACGGAATTGATCCCCTACATTGAGACGCATTTTCGGATTATCCCCAAACCCTATGCGCGACTACTGACCGGAGGCTCAACGGGCGGGTGGGAGTCTCTGGCCCTCCAGATTTATCATCCCAGATTCTTTGGTGGGGTATGGAGTTTTTATCCTGATCCTGTGGATTTCCGCCGCTACGACCTGGTGAATATCTATGAGGACGACAATGCCTTCATTGAGCCTGGGCACCATTGGATATTCCCCGAACGTTATGTTGAGCGGAAGGCCGACGGGCAGCCGGAAGTGACGGTGCGCGAGTTCAGTCAACTGGAAGCGGCGCTCGGGAGTCACGGAAGATCAGGCCAGCAACTGGAGGCTTGGGAAGCTGCTTACGGACCGGTGGGCGCAGACGGCTACCCCACGCCTCTGTGGGATAAACTGACCGGAAAAATTGATCATCGCGTCGCGGACTATATGCGCGATCATGGTTATGACCTGCGCTACTACCTCGAAACCCATTGGGCCACGTTAGGGCCTGATCTGGCCGGGAAAATCCACGTCTACGTCGGAGATATGGACAACTATTATCTGAACCTGGCGGTTTACCTGCTTCAGGACTTCCTGGAGAATACAGACGATCCACCCTATGGCGGTTCTTTCGAGTATGGCCGGCCGATGAAGGGTCACGGTTGGCAACCGATGACGAACGCAGAGTTGGTGCAGATGATGGCCCAGTATGTCACTGCCCACGCCCCCAGCGGGGCAAGCATGGCCTGGCGACAGGACTGCGGGGGCCCATCGGATATTCCTTGAGCCGTTCCCACCAAGTGGCAGATTCCAACACCCTTTGTTATGATCAAACTTCAATCTCCTACTGAACCTCCATGAGAGTGGGCGTGCACACGTCGATTGCCGGGGGTGTCGAAAATGCGGCTCACCGGGCAAAGAAGTTAGGCTGCGATACTTTCCAGATATTTTCCGCCAATCCTCGCGGCTGGCGGGCGCAGGACCTGACCATCAGGCAGTGCGAAGCGTTCCGGAAGGCCCGAGCGCAATATGGGCTGACGCCCGTGGTGGTCCATGACAACTACCTGATCAATCTGGCCTCAGCGGACTCCGTCATTCGCACAATGTCCATTGCCGCATTCCGAAAGGAAATCGAGCGAGCCACGGCCCTGGGCGCGGATTATCTGGTGACTCACCCTGGGAGCAGTAAGGGGACCACACCCGCCCTGGCGATTGCGAATTGCGTGCAATCGCTCCGCAAAGCAGCCGACGGTTTGCCTCTCAACGGTTTAACGGTTCTGATTGAAAACACCGCCGGGCAGGGGTCCGTCATTGGCAGGTCATTTGAAGAGGTTGCCGAGATCATAGCAAAGGCGGGCCGGGACTTGCCCGTGGCCGCCTGCATTGATACGGCGCACTGCTTTGCGGCCGGCTATCCCATCCACACCCCGGAAGGGTTGGAGGAAGCAATCCGGAAAATGGATTCAACCCTGGGCTTAGAAAATCTGCGCGTGATTCACGCCAACGATTCCAAGAGCGCCTTGGGATCGCATGCCGACCGTCACGAGCATATCGGAAAGGGACAGATTGGCGCAGAAGCGTTTGGTCGTATTGTGCGGCATCCCCGACTCGCCTCCGTTCCTTTTATTTGTGAGACCCCCATCGACAAGCCGGGAGACGACCTGCGAAATATTCGAATGATGCGGAAACTGGCGGGTGAACTTCCGCGAAACATCACGGGAAGCAGGAAAAAGCAAGAGGGATTAAAACCACTTTAACCTTATGAACAATTACAATCCACAGGAAATCGAAGCCAAATGGCAGAAGCGCTGGGAAGAGGCGAAACTTTTCGAATCTGAATCGAGGCCCGAACGGAAGAAGTACTACGTGCTGGAGATGCTGCCCTACCCTTCTGGCGACATTCATATGGGCCACGTGCGCAATTACACGCTGGGTGATGCGCTGGCGCGCTACAAGTGGATGCAAGGCTACAACGTGCTCCATCCCATCGGCTGGGATGCCTTCGGATTGCCGGCAGAAAACGCCGCGATCAAGCACCAACGACACCCTTCGGAATTCACATTCAGCTTTATCGACCGCATGCGTGGCCAGCTTAAGCGCCTCGGATTCAGCTACGACTGGCGGCGCGAAATTGCCACCTGCAAGCCGGAATATTATCGATGGAACCAGTGGTTCTTCCTGCGCATGTATGAGCGGGGTCTGGCCTACCGCAAGAAGAGCCGCGTGAACTGGTGCCCGCTGTGCGAAACCGTGCTCGCGAACGAGCAGGTGGTGAACGGCTGCTGCTGGCGGCACGAAGATACGCCGGTGATCGAGCGCGAACTGGAACAGTGGTTCCTGAAGATCACAGCCTATGCCGAACGCCTGCTGGAGGACATGAAAGAACTGGTGTGCTGGCCGGAGCGCGTGCTGGCCATGCAGCAGAATTGGATTGGAAAGTCGAAAGGCACGTTTGTGGACTTTACCCTGGAGGGCTCCGGCGAGCCGATTCGGGTGTTTACCACTCGCGTGGATACGATCTTCGGCTGCTCCGCCCTGCTGCTGGCGCCAGAGCATCCCCTCGTTGAGAAGTTGATTGCCCAATCAGATTCGCCAGCGGAACTGCGCGATGCGGTGGAACGGGTCAAGGCTTCGGCGGTGCGGGCACGCGTTGAGGTGAATCTTGAAAAGCAGGGCGTGTTCACAGGGTTTAAAGCCCGCAATCCGTACAGCGGCGAAAATGTACCGGTTTGGGTGGCGAACTTTGTCCTGGTGGAATATGGAACCGGCGCGGTGATGGCAGTGCCGGCGCATGACCAACGCGACTTTGAATTTTGCAAGGCCTACGGGCTGCCCATCCCCCAGGTGATCGTCCCCCGAAATAACGAGCCGGTAGACATCGCCCAGGGCGCGTTTGTGGAATACGGCAAATTGGTGAATTCCGGCCCTTTCAGCGGTCTTACTTCTGAAGAAGCCATCGATCGAATGACGGAAGAGGCGGAAGCGAAGGGCTTCGGCCAAGGAACAGTGCAATATCGGATTCGAGATTGGGGAATTTCGCGTCAGCGCTACTGGGGCACGCCGATTCCGATTATTTATTGTGACTCATGCGGAATCGTACCGGTACCCGACAGCGATCTTCCGGTTCTGCTTCCGACCAACGTGAAGTTTACCGGGCGCGGCCCTTCGCCCCTCTCCGAAGTCGCCGAATTTGTCAATACACGTTGCCCCAGATGCCAGGGTCCGGCCCGCCGCGAGACAGACACCATGGATACCTTTGTGGATTCATCCTGGTACTTTTATCGCTATACCGACCCGAAAATTGCCACGGCTCCGGTGAACCGCTCCGAAGTCCAATACTGGTTTCCGGTTGATCAATATATTGGCGGGATCGAACATGCCATCCTGCATTTAATATACATGCGCTTCTTCACCAAGGTCATGCAGGATATCGGCCTGGTGGATTTCTCTGAACCCGTGGCACGGTTGTTTCCCCAGGGTATGGTGATTAAGGACGGCGCCAAGATGTCAAAATCCAAGGGCAATGTCGTCGATCCCACACAGATGTGTGCCCGCTATGGAGCTGACACGGTACGGCTCTACATACTTTTCGCGGCCCCTGCCGAGAAGGATCTCGATTGGAGCGACGCGGGCATCGAAGGAGCCTCGCGCTTCCTGAACCGTGTGTACCGGCTCGTTCAGCGGCATGCTGCGCGTCTGCGCGCCATCAAGAGCCGCGCTACGGATAGCGCAGGCTTTGTCTCCCTGACCCCAGCGGAAAGGCGCCTGCTCCGCAAGACCCATCAGACATTGCGGCATATCACAGAAGATATCGAAGGGCGATGGCACTTCAACACCGACGTCGCGATGGCGATGGAGTTAGTGAATGAGTTAGCTGACTCGGAGCCGGCCATAGAGGCGGGTGAAATCCGCCCGGAGGTCCATAAGGAATCTCTGGAATACCTGGTGTTGATGCTTTCGCTTTTCACTCCCCACCTTGCTGACGAACTTTGGGAGGCCCTCGGGCACTCGGAACCCACCCTGAGAGTCCGATGGCCTCAGTACAATCCTGAACTGGCCGCTGAGGAGGAAATTGAATTGCCTGTGCAGGTAAACGGCAAACTGCGGGCGCGCATCAAGGTTGTTGTTGGGTTGGGCGAAGAAGAGATCAGAAATCTGGCGCTCCGAGATGAGCGGGTGGCAGCCTATCTCGACGGAAAGCAGGTGGTGAGGGTCATCGTGGTCCCGCAGAAGCTGATCAGCATTGTGGTGAAATGACCGGAATGGATTCAATCCGCCCTATTGTCATTCTCGATTTCGGTTCCCAATACACCCAATTGATCGCCCGGCGAATCCGTGAGATGCAGGTGGCGTCAGTGATCCTCCCCTGTACGCGGCCTTTCGAGGATCTGAAGCGGATCGAACCGCTGGCACTCATTCTTTCGGGTGGTCCCTCCTCGGTCTATCATGCCGCTTCACCCAGATATGATGAGAGGATTTTTAAATTGGGACTGCCTACTCTGGGAATCTGCTATGGATTTCAATATATGGCGGCGGCCTTGGGCGGAAAAGTGGAACCGGCAACACGGCGCGAATATGGCTTTGCCCAGCTTGAGATTGATCCTTCCAGCGAACTGATGAAAAGACTACCCTCGCCGTTGCGCGTCTGGAACAGCCATGGCGACCATGTCGTCGAGGTGCCGCCAGGGTTCCGAGTAACGGGACGGACGGAGAATGCGATCTCCGTGATGGAGAATCCGCACGAGAAACTCTACGCCGTGGAATTTCATCCTGAAGTCCGGCACACCGAGCATGGTTCGGACATTTTGCGGCGTTTTGTTTTTGATATTTCGGGCATCAAGCCAAACTGGTTTCCCTCTTCTTTCATCGAAAGCGCCGTTCAAAAGATCCGAGAGCAGGTGGGAAATGGAAGAGCGATCTGCGCGCTTTCCGGAGGAGTGGACTCGCTGGTAGCGGCAACACTGGTTGGCCGAGCCATTGGAGACCGCTTGACCTGCATTTTCGTCAATAATGGGTTGCTGAGAAAAAATGAATTTGAAAAAGTGACAGCCGCGCTGCAAACCCAATCTCATCTCAACGTGGTCGCCGTGGATCGCTCCGAGCGGTTTCTTGCTCGGTTGCGCGGCGTCATCGATCCCGAAGAAAAGAGAAAGATCATTGGAGCGGAGTTCATCCGGGTCTTTGAAGAGGAGGCCCGAAGGATGGGGAAAGTTCAGTTCTTGGTGCAAGGCACACTCTATCCGGATGTCATTGAATCCATCTCCGTTCAGGGTCCGGCGGCGACGATTAAGAGTCATCACAATGTGGGAGGATTGCCGCCAGATCTCCAGTTTGAACTGATCGAGCCGTTACGTGAGCTCTTTAAGGACGAAGTCCGGGTGGTCGGGAAAGAATTAGGACTCGGGGAAGACCTTATTGGCCGTCAACCTTTTCCTGGGCCGGGGTTGGCGGTTCGGATTTTAGGAGAAGTCACGGAAGAACGACTGCGCGTAGTTCGTGATGCGGACGCCATTGTTCAGGAAGAGATTCGCCGGGCGGGCCTTTACTATCAGCTTTGGCAATCGTTTGCGGTTTTATTGCCTGTTTCGAGCGTGGGTGTCATGGGTGATGCGCGAAGCTACGGTTCTGTGATTGCGATTCGTGCCGTGGAGTCCGAGGACGGGATGACAGCGGATTGGGCCAAACTGCCCGCTGACCTTCTTTCCCGCATCGCCACTCGGATTGTCAACGAAGTTCAAGCAGTAAACCGCGTCGTGCTTGATGTGACTTCAAAACCGCCGGGAACTATTGAATGGGAATAAACAAGAGGGTGCGCACGCAAACTGAGGGTTCAGCAACCTTGGGTCACCTGTCCGTTCGCCAAGGCGAGCTTATCGACTGGCCAATTTCTGAGCCATGTAGAGTAAGAGCTGTCGGTCTTTTTCTTCGATTCTTTCGAGGACACGGCGAACTTTCTCAAAGAACCGGACTTGCTTTTCCGTTTCCTCATCCAAGACGAGCTCTTCCGAAGATTGTCTACTGCTCAGATTCGGCAGAGGTGGAGGGTCATCCCCCTCGTAGAAAAGCTGATAAAGAGGTACTTCCAAGGCTGAGGCCAGTCTCTCCAACGTCTCCAGAGAGGGAACCGTGTGACCGTTTTCAACCCGGGAGATATAGCAGCGAAGCAGCCCTGTGCGTTTCTCAATATCACCTTGGGACAGGTTTTTCTCTTCTCTTAGTTTTCGAAGCCGGCGTCCTATGACCATGATGCAAACATCATGACACATTGTACCTAGTTAGTCAACTAAAATTTCAATCAATGTTTATTTTGAACATTCCCAACCCGTTGTAACTCTCAGGAAGTTTCCTTCGTCTCTCGAAGTAGGGACAGAAAACATGGACACCAGATGGAGAGCAACGCTCAAGAACGCCTGGAAGTTGAGTGGATCCGACGCGCGCAGCAGGGCGATCACGAAGCGTTTGGTCTTCTGGTGGAACAGTATCAACGTCGGGTTTTCTCCATGGTCTTTCACCTGGTCCATCAGCAAAACGAGGTGGAAGACCTTGTGCAGGAGATTTTCATTAAGACTTTCCGGGCCATCCGGAGCTATAATTTCCGCGCTCCATTTGGAGCCTGGGTGGCTCGCATATCGGTAAATCATTGCTACGATTATCTGCGTCGCAAAAGATCCTCGCGGCTGAATTACTACTGGCAGCTTTCGGAAGAGAGTCGCAGAATGCTGGAAAGGGGTCTGGAACCCCAGCAGAGGGAATCGCCGCCAAGCATTGAAGAGCAAGCGGTTTTAAAGGATTTGGTAAAGAAATTGCTTGATCGCGCTCCGGCGGAAGATCGAATGGTCCTGGTTTTAAAAGAGATTGAGAATTTATCGGTGGAGGAAATCAGCGAAGTTCTGAATTGGAGCGTCAGCAAAGTGAAAGTGCGGCTTCATCGCGCTCGCAAGCGGATGCTTGCGGATTTGAAGCGCTACCGCTGAAGTGGAGAAAATGATGCATTGTGGGAGGATTCAAAAACTCCTCGAAGAGAAGGGTGAGGCCAGCCTTTCCCCGGTTGACCGCCAGCACCTGAAGGTCTGCCCGGATTGTAGGCTTTATGCCCACGATTGGTCGATTTTGACGCAAGGTCTGAAATTCATCTCTCAAGAACCAATCCCTGAGCCTTCTTTGGGTTTCAGTGCGCGGCTTCTACGGCGCCTGGATGAAGAGAACGCGCGCGGGCTCCTTCATCCGGAGTTCTATGAAAACGCCGGCCGACGCGTGATCTTCGCCACATTAGTGCTCGTTTTTACCTTATTGCTGGCGATGGCTCTGCCGGCGTCGGGGCCTGTTCGGCATAAACCCAATGTGGATACTTACTGGCCGCAACCGGAAGTCCTCACCACCCGGAACGCTCCTGTTGATCTGAGCAGTTTTCCTCCGCTCCCGGCCTGGGTCGAGGTGAAGTCGGTGAGCGATCACTGGCGCTGATTCAACGATGACTCGACGGGCTTATCTTTATTTTATCGTTACTTTTATTATCGGAATTATTTTGGGCGGAGCGGGCGTCTACTACTATGCCTGGTCTACAGGTCACTGGCGACGCAACTGGAGTGAAGAAAAGGCCATTCATCGGCTGACCCGTGATTTGAACCTGACTCCCCAACAGGTGCAGCAGCTTCGGCCCATCATGGATGAGTCCATCAGAAAATGGAATAACCTTCAGGAGCAGGTTCGCCCGCAATTTGAAGCCTTACATACGGAGACTGACAATCGCATCCGCCAGATACTGACTCCAGATCAGACCAAAAGGTTTGACGAACTGCTTCGGGCACACAGACAGGCTGCCAAGGGCCGGTAAATAAAACCCTGCGCCGCGGTCCGGCGTCTTAACTGAAAGGAGGTCCTTTTGTCCGCCTGAAATTTCGAGGGGAAAAACAGAATCATGCCAGCAAAGCAAAACCTTAGACAGCGCAAAAAACTCATCACAGCCTTAATTATCGTTGTGGTGGCTGTTTTTACCGTCGGGATGGTCATTCGCTCCCGTTCCGGCGATATTCAGTATTTCACCGCCAAGGTCACACGAGGAAATATCACGGCGGTGGTCCAGGCAACAGGCACAATTAATGCCTTGACCACCGTGCCGGTCGGTTCCAGCGTCTCGGGGATCGTAAAGTACGTCTTTGCGGATTTTAACACTCACGTCCAGGCAGGTCAGGTTCTGGCACAACTGGACCCCACCACGTTTGAAGCGCAAGTCGTGCAGGCGCGGGGGAATCTCGCCAATGCCCAGGCCAATGTGAGGAATCTCGTTGCCAGCGTCAAGGCCCAGGAAGCGGCGATTCAGACCAACAAGGCCAATCTCGCTCGCCTCCAGGCCGCACTGGAGTATTCCAAAGTGAACACGCAGCGGATTTTGGACCTCGCCCAGCAGCAGATCATCTCGCGCGATCAGAAAGACCTGGCCGAATCCAGTTTGGACCAGGCGGCAGCGCAAGTTCGAGCGCAACAGGCGCAACTCAATCAATCGATCGCTCAACTGAACCAGACCCAGGCTCAGTTGCAGGAGGCTCGAGCTCAGGTGGAAGTCATGCGCGGCGCCTTGGAGCTTGCCGAGAAAAATCTCCGGGACACCACGATCGTTTCACCCATTAATGGAGTCATTGTGGCCCGGAATATCGACGTGGGTCAGGCGGTTGCCGCCGCCTTTCAGGCCCCGAATCTTTTCACCATTGCCCAGGACCTCAAGCACATGCAAGTGGATACCTCCACGGATGAATCCGACACCGGCAATATCAAGATCGGAGGCGAGGCAACTTTCCAGGTGGACGCCTTCCCGACCGAAACGTTTCGCGGGCAGGTCAGCGCCATCCGCTTGAACGCCACGACCGTCCAGAACGTGGTGACCTATGATACGGTCATCAATTTTGCGAATCCTGATGAGAAGTTGCTCCCCGGCGAGACGGCTTATGTGACCATTCCGACGGGTTTCGCGCGCAATACGCTCAGGATTCCGAACGCGGCACTGCGCTTCAAGCCGCAGCTTCCCGGCAAAGAGTTGGAACAACTCTACGCGCGTTACCACATCCCGAGCGCCGCCACCAAGCCCCACCTGGGCGGGATGCAGGTGGTGTGGAAGTTAGGACCCAAGAATCAGTTGATTCCCATTGCGGTGGAAGTTGGCATTACGGATTATACCAATACGCAGTTGCTGAAAGGCGATCTGAAGCCGGGCGAAGCGCTTGTTACCGGAGAGATTCTGCCGCAAGGCACTAGCTATACTCCAGGCCAGCCGAGGTTTGGAGGTCATCGATAAATTGCGGGAAGGAGCGTAAGGATGCCTGAAGGCCTGGTCCAATCTCAGATCGAATTTGAGCATCGGCTATCCAACTCAAGGCCGGTGATTCAGGTTGAGAACTTGCATAAAACATATGACCTGGGTGAGGTGCAAGTCCATGCTCTGCGCGGCATTTCGCTCGAGGTCTATCCGGGGGAATTTGTGGCCATTATGGGAGCCTCAGGCTCCGGCAAGTCCACTTTCATGAACCTCATCGGATGCCTTGACCGTCCTACCCGCGGCAGATACCTGCTGGATGGTCAGGATGTTTCGGAATTTTCCAAAATTGAACTGGCCCATATTCGCAACCGGAAGATTGGGTTTGTGTTCCAAGGTTTCAACCTACTCTCAAGAACGTCGGCGTTGGAAAACGTGGAACTTCCGATGATCTATAGCGGCATACCTCACCCGGAACGCCTTGAGCGTGCGCGGGCGGCACTCCGCTCCGTGGGGCTGGAAGGCCGCGAGGAACACCATCCGTCTCAACTTTCAGGCGGCCAGCAGCAGCGGGTCGCCATCGCTCGGGCGCTGGTGAATCGCCCCTCGCTGATTGTGGCCGACGAGCCGACCGGGAACCTCGACAGCCGCACCAGCGTGGAAATCATGGAGATTTTTCAGCGGTTGAACGCTGAGCAAAATATTACGGTTCTGTTGGTTACGCACGAACCGGATATCGCCCGCTATGCCAAGCGGATCGTCTTATTCCGTGACGGGAAAATCCGCCGGGATTCTGTGGTTGAAGACCGCCTTGACGCCAGCCAGGCATTGCTCGAGCTTCCGACAGTTGAAGACGACGATGAGGAGGCATAATGGATTTTAGCGCGGTCTTTCGAGTCGCTTTGAAAGCTCTGGCACGGAACAAGCTGCGCACGATTCTGACCATGCTGGGCATCATTATCGGGGTCGGCGCGGTCATCTGCACGGTGGCCATTGGCGAGGGGGCTTCCAACCAGGTGCAGGAACAGCTCCGCAGCCTGGGTGACAACATGATCTTCATTTCCGCCGGCAGCGTCAACAGCCACGGCGTGCGCATGGGCAGCCAGGCCACCAAGACGCTGACCGTTGAGGACTCTCAGGCGATCGCGCAGATTCCTTTTATCAAAGCGGTGACGCCCGGAGTGGGCACTTCCGTACAGGTCGTCTATAAGGATCAGAACTGGTACACCTCGATCCGCGGCAACGCTCCTTCTTACTTCGAAATTCGTGAATGGCCGGTAGTTGAGGGAATTCCCTTCTCACAACGAGATGTGGAAGCAGCCGCAAATGTTTGTGTGCTGGGCCAGACCATTGTGGAAAACTTGTTTGTCGACGGGGAAAATCCCATCGGGAAAATGATTCGCATTCAGAACATTCCTTTCCGCGTGATCGGGGTCCTGGCACGCAAGGGACAATCGCCCTGGGGCCACGACGAGGATGACACCATTATTGCGCCCTATACCACCGTGCAGAAGAAGCTGGCAGGGATCAGTTGGATCCAATACGTCATGGCTTCGGCTACCTCCGTCAAAACCATCCCTGCCGCCGAGCAGCAGATTGAAGCTCTTCTCCGCCAGCGTCACCACCTGCGCCCGAATGAGGATGATGACTTCATCATTCGCAGCACCATCGATATTGCCAATGCCAGGGCGCAATCGGCTCGCATTCTCACGTTGCTCCTGGCGAGCATTGCTTCGGTCTCCTTATTGGTCGGCGGCATCGGCATCATGAACATCATGCTGGTTTCTGTTACGGAGCGGACACGCGAAATCGGCGTGCGCATGGCTGTGGGTGCTACCGAAGATGACGTGCAGATGCAGTTCTTGAGCGAAGCGGTGGTCTTAAGCCTGCTGGGAGGAGCGCTGGGAATCATTTTTGGCATCTTCGGGTCCATGCTGGTTTCCGGCATGCTGCACTGGCCCACGCTGATTCCACCCCAGGCCATCGCCATTGCCGTTTTATTCTCAGCGGGCGTCGGGGTCTTCTTCGGATATTACCCTGCGCGCAAGGCGGCGCGGTTGGACCCCATCGAGGCGCTTCGGTACGAGTAAGGGTCAGCCAATTGCCGGGGCTGTGTGCAAGACCAGGAATCTCAACCATTCCGCAATCATGAAAAGCAATTCTCAGAGAGGGGTTCATGGGATGACGAAAAAACGATCGATTCTGCTGTCGATGATTTTGGTGTTCCTTCTGCTCGGGCTGCTGCCCTATGCATCCAGCGCGGTGACGCGCGATGCGGGAGGCAATTACGAAGGCGATTTCTTTATCATTTCTTCCGTGAACCGCCGGAGCAAGGAATTGTTCCTGAAGGCTCCGACGGAAGTCACGGAATTAATGCTGGTCAATGAACGGACGGTTTTTCTGAACGATCAAGGCAAGAGAATTCAGTTTCAAGATCTTCGTGCGGGCGACACGGTTTATGTTATCTCTCGCCGGAGTTCCCCAGGCCTGCCGGTTGCCATCCGCATTCAGAAGGGGCCGATGACTCTGTCTGTCCTGCACAACCGATACCTGGAGTTCAAGTGAAGTGCAGTCCACCCAACGGTGCGCTCGGCATGGCCCTTCACCGTGACAGCGGCTTAAGGATGCCAGGGTCTTCGACCACCCCTCGCCCTGCCCGCCTCAGGCCTTTCCAGGTTTGAACTTAGCCCTTTCTGGGAAAAGGCGATCTACCTTCTGACTCGTCAGGCCCACCCATCTTTTTCGCCAGAACAGTCACGAACTACCATATCTTGTATTCATACTAACATTCTTACCCATTCATTGTGGTTTTTGATGGACAGCGTCAGCGTCTTGTGCTACTCTGCGTGCGTGGCAAGGGATCCTCGCATGAATGGTGGAGCAGTGCGCCAGCACGGATGACCGGAACCAGACCAGCAGAGCTGCAAAAGCGCTGTTGCCCGGCCTCGCTTTGCGAGCGATCGAAGACAGTTTCTCTCCCAGCCGAATCTTCCATCACATCCGGCAAGCTGATCCGTGAGCAGACGTTGAATGACAATCATCCGGCCTTGTTCAGAAGGTGCGGGGTATTCAGGAGGAACGAAATTGCTGAAACTTAAAGAAATCGAATTGCTGGGTTTTAAATCCTTCGCAGACCGGACTCGTTTGACCTGCGACGGGAGCACGGCGGCCATCGTGGGCCCCAATGGGTGTGGGAAATCCAACCTTGCCGATGCTGTGAGTTGGGTACTGGGCGAACAGAGCGCGCGCATCCTGCGCGGAGAGAGAATGTCCGACGTGATTTTCAGCGGCACGGGCACGCGCCCCCCCACGGGCATGGCGGAAGTAAGCATCACTCTGGCCGAGAGCGAAGAGGCTCCGGGCAACGGCGCCGAAGAATTGGAAAGGGTTATAGGAATCCGAGAAACCGCGCGACAAGGGGAGCCACAGCCCGTGTCTGAGGCGGAGAACCAGGGTGAAAAGGCTTCGCCGAAGAAACAGCAATTCCCGGGGGGTGAGATCAAGGTGACGCGGCGCCTGTTCCGTTCGGGTGAGAGCGAGTATCTTCTGAACGGCGAGCTATGCCGCTTGCGCGACATCCAGGACCTTTTTATGGGAACGGGCCTGGGGCCTGAATCTTACGCCATCATCGAACAAGGACGCATTGGCCAGATCCTGAGTTCCAAGCCTTCGGACCGGCGCGCCATTATCGAGGAAGCAGCGGGAGTTTCCAAGTTTAAATCACGGAAGAGGCTTGCGGAGGCCAAGCTCGAATCTTCGCGGCAGAATCTGGCCCGCATCAACGACATTCTGGAAGAAATCTCGAAGCAGGTGAACTCCCTCAAACGGCAGGCTACCAAGGCGAGCAAGTACCGAGAACTGCGGAAAGAATTGCTCGCTCGCCAGAAACGTGTGTTCACTTCACGGCTTCTGCTGCTCGAAGGCGAATGCACGAAATTGCGGGAAGGGTTTGCGGCTGTCCGGGAAGAATGCCTGGCAGCAGCCCAGGAGTTGGAGAGGCTTGAAGACGGAAAGTCTCAAGTCGCCTTGCGTTATGAGCACCTGGAAGAGGAAGTGAGGAAACTGCGTGACGAGTTGGCCCAGGGCGAGCTTGAAGCCGAGCGCCTCCGCTCGGGACTTGAAAAGGCCCGGCAGCAGTTGTCAACCCTTGAAATGCGGGTGACGGAAGCGAGGCAGGAGCAGACCCGGCTTGAACAGCAGGCGGGGGCGCTCGATGAGGATGCTCAGGCGGCCGCGGAACGATCAAGGCAGATACGCTCGGAATGGATGTCGGCGCAGGAAACCCTGACTTCCCTGGCCTCTTCGCAGTCGAGGGTCACGGAAGACCTGGCTGCCGCTGAAAAGGCCATGGAAGCCGGACGCCAGCAGATGCTTCGAGCGGTAAGCCGCGTGGCTGAGATTCGGAATGAAATGGTAAAAGCCGAGGAGATGCAATCGTCCACGATGCGGCAACTCGCCCGGGTGGAAGCCGAGCGCCAGGCAGCGGAAGCTGACTACCAGCGTATCACCGCAGAGATCGAGGCCGCACGGGCTGAATCTGAATCAAGTGAGGCCGCCCTCGCGGAATTAACTCAAAGGATGACTCAGGCGAAAGAAGCGGTTCAAAAGGCTCGCCACCAGGAAACGTCTGCGCGGGAAGAGGTGGAAAATCTCAGCCGCTCGTTTTCCCAGGCTTCGGCGCGCAAGCAGGCGCTTGAAGAGTCTCTGGCGCGACACGCCTACTCCACCGAGAGCGTGCGCCGGCTGCTTTCCGCTTCGGTGGAGTCTGATGGCTTTCAGCCTCTCGGCGTGCTTGCAGATTTCCTGGAGGTGACTCCGGGGTACGAAGAGGTCGTGGAAGAGTTTCTTAAGACAGAGCTCGACTGCGTTGTGGTGGAGCGGACGGAGGAAGCGCGCAGCGGTATTGCGCTTCTCAAAAATGAGAAGAGTGGACGATCGAGCTTTTTTGTTCGCCGCTTCTCCTCCAACGGTCACTCAAATGGAACCCTTCATGAGGAAGCTCAGGAAGCACGGCGACAAACCGGAGTTCTAGCCTCACTTCAGGAGCTTGTGCGCTTCGAGCCGCGATTGGGCTTGAACGGCGATCCGGCTTTTCCGGCGCTGGCAAACTCTTTCGTGGTTGAGGACGGAGCAGCCGCCGAACGGCTGGCAGCCGCCTATCCGACCTGCCATTTTATAACCCGCAACGGAGAGCACTATCATCACCGGCTGGTTTCGGGTGGCAGGATTTCAAACGCCGGGCCGCTCGCCCTGCGGCGCGATTTTCGCGAACTCGAACGCAGAACTTCCGACCTCGACCGGGCGCTTCAGGATGCCGAGGCACGCTGGACAGCCGCCCGGGAACAACTCCGCCAATGCGAAGAGGAATTACAGCGGCTTTCTGCCGAGCGGCTTGGCGCGGAAAAACAATCCATGCTGACGCACGAGCGATTGCGGCACTCGCGGGAGACGGAGCGGCAAGCGCTCGAGCGAATCCAGGTGACCCAGCGTGAAATGGCTGCGCTCACCGAAGAACGAGAAAGGCTCGAGCAGCACTGCATGTCGCTCAAGGAAGAGCTTCGGCGGGCCATTGAGGAACAGCAAGCTCTGGAAAAGGCGGGTGTCTTATCGGCTGATGGAGTTCGACAGCTTCGCAGCGACCTGGATCGCCTGAACCAGGCTTTGACCGAGGCCCAGGTAAAATCCAGTGCTCTCGAGGAACGCTGGAGAGCGGCTGATGCGGATTCAAACCGCATCCTGGCGGAAGCTCGAAACGCGCGGGAAAGGCTGGCACATCTTGAGCATCAATTCGAGGCGTGGGAAGAAGAGAGGCAAACACTTCATTCGCAGGCAGAAGAAATTGAAAACGAGCTGAAGGCGGCAGAAACCCGCCAGCAAACGTTGCGCGAGCAGCTTCAGAGACGAGAGGTGGAATCTTTGGAGGCGAAAAATCAGCGTGATGAATCAGGCCGGCAAGTCGATGCCGCACGCTCTGACCTGGAAGCGCGACGTGAAAGGCGCTCCGAAGCTGAAGTTGCTCTGGCCCGCGCGGAATCTGACCTGAATCATCACCTCCATCAATGTCGCGAAGAGCTTGGGGCTGAGCCGGAAATGCTTCGCGCGGAAGCCGCGCCGGAAGACCTTCTTCCAAGCGACCAGATGCAAGCGGCGGAAGAGGAACTCCGCGAGCTCAAGGGCCGGATTGAACGCCTCGGTCCCGTCAACATGATGGCGCTTGAGGAACTTCAGGAATCTGAAGAGCGCCTGAATTTCCTTGAAAACCAGCGGCAGGATCTGCTGGCATCCATCCAGGATACGACGCAAACGATTCGCGAAATCGATGAAGCCTCGCGGCGTAAATTTATGGAGGCCTTCAACGCAATCAACCGATTCTTCGCTGAGTCTTTCCGCACCCTCTTCGGAGGCGGCGTCGGCGAGATGCGTTTCAGTGATGCCTCGGATCCTGAAAGTGGCATCGATCTGGTGGCTCAACCGCCGGGCAAGCGCCTCCAGAACGTGCTGCTGCTCTCCGGCGGCGAGAAGGCCCTCACAGCTCTCGCCCTGCTGATCGCGGTCTTTCGCTTCACTCCCAGTCCCTTCTGCATCCTGGATGAAGTGGATGCCCCGCTGGACGAGTCGAATGTAGTGCGCTTTACGCGCATGATCCAGGAGATGAGCGAACAGACGCAGTTTATTCTGATCACCCACAACAAACGGACCATGGAGATCTGTCGCACGCTGTACGGGGTCACGATGGAAGAGCCGGGGGTCTCAAAACTGGTTTCTGTGCGCTTCGAGGCGAGCGAGCGCGAACCCGCCGCCGTGACGGCATGAAAAGCCGGGCAGGAGCTTTTTTGATCAGCGGAGGTTATGCCCGCTGACGGTGTAACGCCGACAGATCAATAGGTCGCAGTCGTTCTGCGACCCTGGTCTTCCCCGCGAAGCCAGATATAAATCGGCGCTTCCGGTGCCGGGGGAGGCCACGGAAGTTCAATCTTCAGCGTTTGTTCCTTCGCATTTCCGGGGACAGGCGTGGGAATCCCCTGAACGGGATAACCGGTTTTCGCATTCCAGCCTGTCTTTGAGATCATTTGCAGATCTTGCCCCGTCAAGGTCCCAGCATAGAGCCCCCTGCCCAGCCGCTCATTGGTCAGCGAGAATTTGTCGATTTGAGGAAGGCGAATCACGCGGCCCAGAGGGTAAGGATCAGAGAGTCCAGCATCCTGGGTTCCCACAAAAGCCTCCAAATTACAGCCCGTATGCCCTACTCTTCCAGGATCAAACGACAGGAATAAAACATCCTCTCCGGCATAATCCAATTCCGCGGTTCCATCCCGGTCGCCCGGTTGCAGGCTGAGCGCTTCTCGCGCCTCGCCAGTGTTCGCGCAGGCCAGCTTGACGGAGGGCCGGGAATCCACATTCTCGGTTCGGATCGCAAAACTCACGGCGGTGCCGGCGGGTATTTCATTGTCGTGAAGCGCAATATCCCCTGACTTGGAAAAAGACTCTCTGACGCTCACAATGCGAGGGCGAGGTCCGGCCACTTCAATCAAATCATCAACCGGAATAGGATTGTTAAGTCCCTCAACCGCCATATTCGCACTCAGAAGGTCACCTTTCTTCAACCCCGATTGCAGTTTGACAATGGCTTTGCGCTCCGTCACATCCTCACTGCCTGCGGGCAACGGAGACAATTTGAATAGCGCGCCTTTGCACTCCAGGCTCTTGACTCGCTCAAGCCGCGTCCCTCGCAACAGGATGACCTGTTCGGGTTCGCCCAGGTTGGCGCGAAGGGGAAGGCCCTCAAGAGTGGGATTCGGCGGATGGACAACCACCGGCACATCCTGTGTCTTGCCATTGGTCTGTGTCAGCAACAATTGGTAAGAACCCGCCTGGAGCTTGCTCGTGTCCACTTCCACTTGCATGCTCAGTTGGTCGCCGTTCCCCTGCCCTTTGGGGAGAATGAAGGAGAGCTCCTCAGGTTTGTCCGAGCTATCCGAAGGCCTGAGGGCGACCTTGTCCACAAATTCAAAATCCGCTCCAATTAGCGTGAGTTTGACAGGGCCATGGCTTTGGATGAGATGATCTTCCGACTCCGGCGTGAGCTTGACATTCGAAAAATCGCTGAAAGGGTGCAGCCAGAGAGTGCCCGCCACCTGGAGGGGTTTCCAGTCCCACAGGGCGGCAAGGTGGTACTCTCCTGCAGGAAGCTTAGCCTGGCTAAGGTCAACTTCCAGAGTGTCCTCGTTCTCGCCCACCGTGACGCTGGCAGGAACCGTCGCGTTGTGGGTGGATGAAACCAACTTCCAATCCCGAGCGCGCGGCAAAAGCCTCAATTGATCGCGGGTCTCACAGGTCACCTGCAACCGTCCCTTCCAACCCAGGGGAAGATTCTCTGTTCGCGGCAGTGCCACGGAAGGAGCCTCCGCATTCGGGACGCTCAGCATCCAGAGATAAGCAATCTGGGTTCTCGGTTTCGGCGGCTGATTCTGCGAGCAAAGCTCCATGCCGCCCGCTGGATTATGCTCCACGAACGCGGCGCGAAAATCTGTATTGGGAGACATCATGGTCCGCAGGTTCTGAACCAGCGCTGCCCCGCCCACGGCCAGCCCGACGGGCGTCCCGTAAAAGAGCGAGGCCACGGAAGCTGCCAACCCCGCGGACTGCTGCACCAGCAAAGACCGCTCGGAAGCAAGCGGATCGTAATTTGAAAGTGTGGGAAGAACGGCTTGCAATAAGAGCGATGCCTGCTCTCCCGCCGGAGCATTCGTGGCCACTCGCGGCAAAGCAACCCCGTATTCTGAGGAAAACCCGCGCAGAACAGCGTTCAGATCTTCACTTCCGGGCTGTGACTGCTCATACTGGGAGAGGGTTTGCACCAGCGCATTGACTGTGGCGGTCTTCTGCGCGTACTGAGCAAGCTCAGGAATCAGGTCCGGATCTTTCTTTACCAGCGAGTTGACTTTCTTGATATCCAGTCCGTGCGGGCCAAAGACCACACCCACGATGGAAGTCCGCATCGGGATGGGCCACTCGGCTGGTTCCTTGGCGGGCTTTACGTCGAGCACCTCAAGGTGTTTTCCCTTCTCCTCCGGGGCTGGAACAATCAGGACGGCAATCTTGGCCTTATCCCGAATGTTGGGTGGAAGCTGAAGAGGTTCATACTTCAGCTTGTCACCCGCCCGAATGACGTTCACCATGTTGATCGGGAGCGGTGAGCCATTCTTCGGGGGTGTCACCAGCAGCTTGAAATTACCCACCGAAAGATTCGTTCCCAGGCAAGCCGGCGGTATGAGCGCAAGGCACGGCACGGTTGTGAGAAGAATGATCAGTGTGATGCCCGAGAGTTGTTGAAGTGCTCTTCGGCTCATTCGTAAAAAATCCATATTCATCATTTCAGTCTTTAATAGAGAATAATAAGTTCAGCAATATCAGGATGCAAATCGCTCTAAATGAATATGGGTTCGAACAATTGTGGATACTCACCCCCTCGCTTGGGTGCAGTTTCAATCCGCAGAAAAACCACTGCTAAACATTCTTTGCAACGAGCGGCATGGGGCCGTCCCTACAAGTTCTCAGTGCTCCCTAGGGGCACTTCTCATATTTTTAAGATGCGAATCAATCGGGTAAGGAAGCTTTGCTTTCCAACATCTCAGCAAATATCTATAATAACCCACAAAGCATTAAGGGTCCCACTCCGGACATCAATCCAGACTTCTCGCTTCAAGAGCGGTGATCATAAATTGTTCCGAGCTTTTTCAACAAGTTCGGCATAGAGACGGGTTAAAATTTTCTGATGCGTTCATTAAAAAGTTCCTCTCATCGATGCCTCTTATTCTTTGCGGCGTTTGTCGGGGTTCTGTGGGCGAGCTCATGCGCCCGTTGGCGTTCTTCAAAGCAGGAAGTATGGGCTCGCGTGGATGGGACGCCCATTTATCGCAGCCAGGTTGAGGCTGTTTATCGCCAACGGGGGCCAGCCTTGCCAGGCCCCGACAAGCCCGAGCAAAACCTCACATTCCAGCTGAATATATTAAATGAGCTGATTGACCAGCAAATCCTGCTGGAGCGCGCCACCCAGCAGCAAATTACCATCTCCGACAAAGAGGTCGATGCACGCCTGGCACAAATCCGCAGTCCCTATTCCGATGACGACTTCCACAAAGAACTGGCTCGGCAAGGGTTGACGCCTGATAATCTCCGCCAGCAAGTTCGCAATGAGCTGACGATTCAGAAGCTCATCCAGAAAGAAATCACATCACGGATTGTGGTAACTGAGAGTGAGATTGCTGATTATTATGCCCACAATAAAGCCGACTTCAATGTTCCACAAACGGAATATCATCTGGCCCAAATCCTGGTCACGCCGGTCCCTGATCCTCAAATTCGGAATCTCCTGAACGATGACGCCCGCAATCCCAATGAGGCGCAGCGCAAGATCAAAGCGCTCTATGCATTGCTCCGTTCAGGCGAAGACTTCGCCAAGGTGGCGGAACAGTTTTCCGAAGATCCGCGAACAGCCCAGGGCGGTGGTGACATGGGCTTCATTCCCGAATCCTCACTCAACTCGGACCGTGTCGTGAGCAAGGCTTTGAAATCACTCAAGCCCGGCCAATTCAGCGGAATTCTCCGCGACCGCAAGGGCTTTCGGATCATCAAGCTTCTGGGAAAAATACAAGCCGGGCAGCGTCAGCTTTCCGACCCCCAGGTTCAAAACTCCATTCGCCAAACGCTCAGCAACGAAAAGGCGGAAGTCCTGAAATCCGCCTATATTGAGAACCTGCGGAATCAGGCCCACGTGGTGGACTATCTCGCTCAACGAATTGTGGAGGCCGCAGGGTCCGCAAAGGACGTTCAATAGTCGTTAATCGTTCTCGACGTTCAGTTATCTTTCCTCCGCTCTACCTTCCGTTGCAGACCTCCACTGCATATTTTACATATTAAAATATTGAGAGTAAAATTTATATAGTTAGGGTTCGTTCCCGAAAAACTGCGCTACGCGAATTTCTGCCAAATCCCCTCTTCAGCCGCAAGCTTCACCCTCATGCCAAAAATGAGTTGTTGATTTTAAAGGCTGATTAGGGTTCGTGGGGTAAAAATTTTGTTCTGCACCCACGCTCGAGTTTTGAGACCCGCCACGCCCGAGGTGATCATTTCGAGACCCATCAATCCTCCCAGTTATCCGCGTAGTGGAAAAATACTCATACTCACTCGAACGCCTTTGCACTGGCTCACCGAAAGGTAGAAGGGATTTTTCCGGCTGTCGATAGTCTACATCGCTAGTCTGGGATCGTCAAGGCGCGAGGGCATGGCAAAGAGGCGTGCCTGGCGGAACCGTCGCAAGTCGGCCCTCCAGATCGTCAACAGCCAATTACTCTCTCCAAAAGTGCCATGACTTCTTTTCTACCATTTCCAAACAGAGCGGGCCTGTTAAAAAGTCGTCCGATTCGCACGCTGGCTAACACGGACCGTCGGATGATCCAGCAAACGATGGAGTTCCTGGCCGCGCGGATGAACATAACCGTAGATCAGACCATCGCGCAAATCGCGAATTCCAACTTTCTGAAGCGCCCTGCCAGCGTATTTGATACCGCCCAGGACCGCAGTCCCTATTGCTTCAGATTATGCACAAATGCTGACAGGAACGGTGGTGAATGCAGCCGCAGGAGCTGCTCTGAATTAGAACTCGCAGCTTAAAAGCCCGAAAAAGATGTCCGGGACGATGGTCTCTGAACGTTTAGAGTATGGAAATGCCAATCGATGGAGCACACTACCCTCTGGAGGGAATGATCATGGCTAAGGTCATTTTGGGGAATCATTCAGCGGTTTTTGCGGCACGATCAGAACAGGACAGGATTCGCAAGTTTTATTGTGATGTCCTTGGCGCAAAAGCCAGGGTAAAGAACGATGAAGTGGACCGCTTTCAATTGGGTGACGCGCACTTCTGCTTTGTCTACCAGAACAACGCTCTCAATGAGAGCGATTTCTTAAAGGCAATCTACCTGGAACTCAAAACCGATGATCTCGAGGAAATGAAAGAGAAAATCCTCGCCTTCGGTGTCAGGAAGCTCGATGTGCCCGATCCGCACCTTTATTTCCAGGCTCCCGGCGGGCAGGTGTTCAGGCTCGTGGGCATCGAAGAAGACCTCTCCGTATATGAAGGATCGCCCTCATCAAAACCCGGATCATCTGCGCCGTGAGCTGGGATTTGGGAGAATCCAGGATACAGGTCTGAGGCTCGATCCAGGGTAAGCACCCACAACTCGAAATTTAATGTCCGGAAAACAGAAGGCCAAACGTCGTAGCAATGAAAGGCAAAACTCAACTTACGGAGGTAGACAAAAATGCAGGATTACACATCGAGCATTACCGCAAAAATCAGTGAGAACGAGGCATTGGACCGGATCGCTCGTATTTCCGACTGGTGGACAGCCGGAGTGCAAGGCAACTCACGAAACCTCGGTGATCAGTTTACGGTTCGGTGGGGTGAGACGTTCGTCACTTTCAAAGTAACCGAGCTCGTGCCGGGGAAGAGAGCCGTCTGGTTGGTCACTGATTGCAATCTTCACTTTATCGCTGACAAAACGGAGTGGAAGGGCACCAAAGTCGTATGGGACCTATCGCCAAAAAATGGCGAGACCCACGTGACCCTGATTCACGTTGGCCTGGTGCCGGGTCTCGAGTGCTACAAGAATTGCGAGGCCGGCTGGAATTTCTACTTTGGCGAAAGCCTGCTGAAATTCTTGACTGAGGGCAAAGGATTGGCAGACCAGCGGGGAAAGAAAACTCAAAAATCTCAGGCTTGAGTTGCAGTCTGGCAAGTATAACGCCGAGTCTCCAAAGAAGGTTCAGACTCGCACTTCTCAGCCATTAGCAGGGTAAAACAGGAAACCCACAGGAGAAATCACAATGAGTGAATTCGCATTCTTGTACCGTGGCCGAGACGTCGATGCTTCACCCGAGCAAATGCAACGGAGCATCGAAAAGTGGCGTGCGTGGTTCAAGGAGTTAAGTGAGAAGGGTCACATCAAAGACATCGGCCAGCCCTTGGAGGACGCGGGCAAAGTCGTTAAGGGAAAACAGAAGACCGTCACCGACGGCCCTTTTGCCGAAGCCAAGGACGTCGTGGCCGGCTTCACTCTTGTCGAGGCCCGCAACCTAGACGAGGCAGTGGAACTTTCCAAGGACTGCCCGATTCTTGAGTCTGGCGGCTCGGTGGAGGTGCGGCCTATCCGGGCGCTGAAGATGTAAATGGAACTGAGCGAACATCTCTTCCGGCACGAGGCGGGGCGCATGGTCGCCACGCTCACGCGCATGTTCGGCGTGCACAACCTCGCACTGGCAGAAGACATCGTACAGGACGCCTTCTGCCGCGCGCTGGAAGTGTGGAAATTTCGCGGCGTGCCGGAAAACCCCTCCGCGTGGCTCATGGCGGTGGCAAAGAACCGCGCGCTCGATCTGCTGCGGCGTGACCGCACCGTACGCACCTATGAGCCGGAGCTTGGCAGGCTCCTCCAGAGTGAATGGACTCTTGCCCCGACGGTGGAAGAGCTTTTGACCGAAAATGCCATCGAAGACGAACAGTTGCGCATGATGTTCGCGTGCTGTCATCCACGGTTATCTGAGGAAGCACAGGTCGCCTTGATCCTAAACATTCTGTGCGGATTCAGCGTCTGGGAGATAGCAAGCGCCTTCGTCAGCAGTCACGCTGCCATCGAAAAACGAATCTCACGCGCCAAGAAGGTCCTCGCCTCATCAAAGAAACTGTTCGACACAACTGACGCAACGGCGTGCCTATCCCGCCTTCCTGCAGTTCACCGTGCGCTCTACCTCCTCTTCAATGAGGGCTATCATAGCGCCTCACCGGAAGCAGCCGTCCGTGACGAGCTCTGCCATGAGGCCATGCGGCTGGCCGCTCTTCTCCTCCGGCGTCCGCTCGCCGCCACTCCGGCCACGCACGCACTTTCCGCCCTGATGTGTCTTAACGCCGCGCGCCTGCCGTCGCGCCTGAGTGGTTCGGGAGAGCTTCTCTCGCTGTTTGAGCAGGACCGATCTCTGTGGGATCGCCAGTTGATCGCGGAGGGCCTGAAGCTCCTGGAACTTTCCGCCGCGGGACCGGAGCTTTCGGAGTATCACATCGAGGCTGCGATTGCCTCCGTTCACGTCATGGCCTGCAGCGTTGAGGAGACCGACTGGGGACAGATTGTCTCCCTTTACGATCAGCTGATGGCAACACACCCCTCACCTGTTGTTGCCCTCAACCGCTCCGTTGCCATAGCACAGCATCAGGGCCCCGGGCGCGGCCTCGAAGAGATTCGTAGAATCGCCAACGCGGATCGCCTCGCTGGTTATCCCTTCTACCATGCTGCGCTCGGCGAGTTCGAATTGCAGAGCGGTAGAAACGAGATTGCGCGCGAGCACTTCGCCAACGCGCTCGGGCTCGCGCGCAACCCCGTGGAACGAAAATTCTTCAAACAGCGCATGGATGCCTGTGGGAACTCCGCCCGGCAGGGACCCTCAACTGGCTTTTGAATGAACCTTCAGACGGCGGTGGATTTCCGACCGTTTTGGCCGGAGAGAGGGAGAGTTTTCGGCAACTTCGCCTCACCACAAATTTCGAACGAACCCAAATCCTTATCCCATGGCCCTTCGGCGTGTCCGGCTCTGATTCTCGCCACAGCTTCAACTTGACCTTGCCAAGCGCCCCCCTCGTCGTCGCCCTCACTTCACGCCTGAAGCAGTCGGGTCACCTCATGCGACTCGGACTCGAGGCTGGACTCTCCTCTCGGCTGCCAGAAATGGAAGACCCCTCCCTCGCCGCGAATTATCGGTGAAACCTGAAGCCCAAAAAATTCCGAAAAAGGTTTACAGTTTGATGCCACTTTTTGCGCCTTTATGAAGTGGAGGGATAGATTGGCAGAGCGAGCCGCGCACGGAACGAAATAGAGGGTGAACAGCCAGAAGAGCAAGCTGCCCTGCGAGCGCGGTTCCATCTGTTCGCCAGAGAGCCTTGGTAATGTAAATGTCAAAACCCCTGCTACCCCGGTCTCTCTCCCCATGGAGAGGAGACGGCGGTGTAAAGCAATGGGTGACGGGAGTCACTGCCACCCGGTTGCGCAAATCTATTTAAGGAGAAACAACGATGCCCAAGAAGTCGCCCTTGCTCATTCTGAGTCTGCTGGCTGCAACGGCCGTCTCGACTGCGGAGACGCTACCCGTAGCAACGTTCAAGTGCTCAAAGCCGGACCCGGTCTATTCTCTGGAAGCCGGCGATACGCCAAACCATCATTTTTATGTCCTCAAAGTGGCCTGCGTGCCGACGCAGAGCATTCGGATTGCTGGTGTTGAGGTAAAGGACGTTACGGTCACCGCATCAGGTGAGGTGTCAGGGGATCGAGATCGCGGGGGTGCTGTACACGTGAATACGATGGCCAACAATGATAAAGTATTCGCTCGCTCGATCAGCACGGGAAGGATCCAAAACGGTCGAGAGACACATGGTGGCACCTGGACCTTTGTGGGGGGTACCGGGAAGTTTAAGAACATCAGGGGAAAGGGCACGTATCAATGCAAGCCCGCCGAGGCAGGGGGTGAAGTATGCACCTCAAGCGGGTCCTACTCGTTAACTCCGAACCACGACTGACTCCTGTGCCGGGAAAACGCGAAGAAAGGATACCGCCGTGCCAAGCTCACGGTGGGCAGGAATGGTGACTGTCACTTTTCAGCCGTCGCTTGTGATCCGCCGCATTTTCATCTGGCTGCCGCGCTGGGAGATTGGCAGAACTTCATATTGCAGAGCGAGATTTCTGCCCGTCGCTTTGCCCTGGATCGGAATGACATCGTTCCGGGGATCTTTTCTGCCATCTTTCAGACCAGGCGCAACAGTCTGACGTTGCTTTCGACTCCCTGGCCTTCCTGCGCGTAAATTTTTTCAACGCGGCCAGGTCGTGGCGCGCGGACCTCATTCTGCATCTTCATGGCCTCAATCACCAGTAACCCCTGGCCCTTGCGGACGTTTGCGCCCTCGGCAATCAGCACCTTGACGATTCTCCCCGGCATCGGCGCAAGAATTTCCTGTGGCCCACTCTTCGCATGGGAAGCCTCTCCTTTGCGGCGCGTTCTGGGATCCTGCAGTTCCACAAGAAACAAGTCAGCCCCGACGTTGACTTCGTAGAGGCCATTGGATTGAGCCCGGTTCTCAGCTCTTCGGACGGCCACTTCATAGGACACGCCATTCAAGATCAAGGAATAGACGCCTGGCGAAACTTCAGCCCAATCAAATTCACCGGCTTCTCCGTCCAAAATGTAGGGGAACTTCGCCCGATCGACAGAATCCATCGGGCCCGCGGCAAGATCAAGCGTATGTTCCAACTCCCTGGAACCCATCCGGGTTTTAATGTGGAATTTCATCAACTCAACAGGGTCTTTGATCCATCAATCGGCGGCGACCGGCGGTTTTCCACTCGCTTTCCTTGCGGTGCACTGGCGGAACAGGCCCATTCAGGGATCGGCGTCCGGCAGCGATGGCGGCGGCGAGCGCCGCCACGCGTTCCGCCTCCAACCTTGCGCCGTCGTCCATTACAAAGCCGCTTTGCAGCAGGCGATCGATGAAGCCGGTATCCAGGCGGCCGGCAACGAAATCCGGATGTTCCAGCAAACGCAGAAAAAAAGGGATATTCGTTTTAATTCCGGTCACTTCGTATTCCCGGAGCGCGCGACGCATCCGCGCCAGCGCTTCCGGGCGGCTCACGTCCCAGACCACAAGCTTTGAAAGCAGCGGATCGTATTCAATCGGCACCGTCCATCCTTCAAAGATGCCGCTGTCATCCCGAATGCCGGGCCCGGATGGAGTCCTCAAGCCGCGAATCAGGCCCGGCGATGGAAAGAAGTTGTCCTCCGGGTCTTCAGCATAAATGCGGCATTCCAGAGCATGGCCGCGTTGCCGCACCTGATCCTGCCGCCAGCGCAAGGGCTCCCCTGCTGCAATGCGAATCTGCTCTTTGACCAGGTCGACGCCCAGCACGGCTTCTGTCACCGGATGTTCCACCTGCAACCGGGTGTTCATTTCGAGAAAGTAGAATTTTCTGTCCTGATCGACCAGAAATTCGACCGTGCCGGCATTCCAATAATCCGCAAGTTTGCCAATCCGCACCGCGGCCTCGCCCATGCGCGCGCGGAGCAAATCATCGAGAAAAGGTGAGGGAGATTCCTCAATCACTTTCTGGTGACGTCGCTGAAGCGAACACTCACGCTCGCAGAGGTGAATCAGATGGCCGTGCCGGTCGCCCAGAATCTGGACTTCGATATGACGCGGGCGCTCGAGATATTTTTCAATATAAATCGAAGGATCCTTGAAAGCGTTTTGCGCTTCGGACCGCGCCGTGCGAAAAGCGGATTCCAATTCCTCTTCATTTCGCACCAGCCTCAACCCTTTGCCGCCCCCTCCGGCTGCCGCCTTTAACATCAATGGATAGCCTATCTCCCGGGCCACCTGGCGAACCTCGTCGAAGCTTTCAAGATTGTGATCCGTGCCGGGTACGACGGGAAGGCCCGCCTCAACCAGCGCTCGGCGCGCCGCTGTCTTCGACCCCATCAGCTCCATAGCCCTAGCGGAGGGGCCGATGAAATTCAGCCCTTCATCTTCGCACGCTCGGGCGAACTCCGGGTTTTCAGAAAGAAAGCCGTAGCCGGGATGAATGGCTTCAGCTCCGCTTCGCTTCGCAGCCTCCAGAATTCGATCGATCCGCAAGTAACTTTCGATCGAAGGCGCTGGACCGACGTGAAAAGCTTCGTCGGCGTAGCGCACATGAAGGGCTTTGCGATCCGCATCAGAGTAGACAGCCACCGTGCGAATCCCCATCTCGCGGCAGGCTCGCATCACTCGGACAGCAATCTCACCGCGGTTGGCAACCAGTATTTTCTTAAACATCCTTTACTGAACCCCTGGAGTTTTGATTATACTCGTCTGTCGCCATCTCTTGGAGTTGGCGCTGCACGGGCCTGTCGCCTGTTTCAGGGCTGCAGAACCAAGGAATCCAATGAAAATTTCTCGACGTCAATGGATGAGGAGTCTCGCCGTCGCAGCGGCCATCCCGGCCTGGGCTCGCGTAGGTCAGGTTGAAATCGGCATATGCAGCCGAACTCAGAATTTTGCCAAGGCTGTTTCCTATGGATTCGACTATCTGGAACCCTCGGTCTCTGAAATTGCCGCCATGAGTGAAGAGGCATTTGCGCGCTTCAAACAGCAGGTGCAGGGCGCGCCGATTCGCTGCGAAAGCTTTAACGGATTCATTCGCAGCTTGCGTGTGGTTGGAAATGACGTCAATCCGCAGGCACTTCGGAATTACATGGAGTTGTCCCTGGAACGCTGCCGGCAATTGGGCGGCACGATTGTAGTCTGGGGAAGCGCCAGTTCGCGGAACGTGCCGCCTGGATTTTCGCGCGAGCAGGCCTGGAAGCAGATTCAATCATTTCTCCGGCTGGCCGATGAAATTGCGGGATCGAAGGGGATTACCGTTGCCATTGAGCCTTTGCGAACCCAGGAAAGCAACATCATTAATACCGGCGCGGAGGCGCTGCGCTTGGTGCATGAGGTCCATCGCCCTCGCATTCGGATGATCATCGATTACTATCACCTGCGGGTGATGAATGAGGATCCTGAGATCATCTGGCGCGCTCGCAAGGAGATTGTCCATTTTCACTTCGCCAATCCCCATGGCCGGCTTTGGCCCAGGAGTCCCTCGGAGGACCCGGAATACGGGCGGTTCTTTGAGCTGGTGAAAAAGATTCACTATCGCGGAGGGATTTCCATCGAGGCGCGAGGAAACTTTGAGCGAGATGCGCAGGCAAGCCTCGCCTTCTTTCGGGATGAATTGACCTGACCGTTCAGACCGGATCGCCCCTTCAACAAAAAAGGCGACGACCCGCCCGCCGCCGATCGAAAGTTTGCAGGGCTTCACACTTCTGTGGCCTTGCTCTGAACTGCGAATTCCGATCAGCCTGCCGAGGCGGTCGTTCGCCTTTGCTGAAAACATTCCCGGCAATAAACCGGTCTTCCCTGCGTGAGCTTGAAAGGCACTGTTGTTTCCTTACCGCATTGCGAGCAGACTGTCGTGGTCACGACGCGGGTGGAACTTCCGCCTCCTGCCGACTGGCTCCGCTTCGCCTTGCAGTTCTTACACCGTTTAGGCTCGTTCTTAAAGCCCTTATCTGCGTAGAACATCTGTTCCCCGGCGGTGAAGACAAACTCGGTTCCGCACTCAACGCATTTAAGGACCTTGTCCTTGTAATCCATGGGGATTCCCCCTTGTGCTGACAATCTGTTTCATCGCGCCGGGATAATGGGTGGGGCAAGACTCAGAGCCTCTCGCGATCAGGGTCCAGAGCGGTTACTCCCTTTCGAGCCGGGCCTTCTTGCGAACCCGCTTGCGCGCCAGCGCCTCTTTCACGCGGCGTTTCTCTCCTGGTTTTAAGTAGTACGAGTGGCGCTTAATCTCTTTGATGATGTCTTCCTGCTGCACCTTGCGCTTAAAGCGTCGCAGCGCATTTTCTAGAGATTCGCCCTCCTGAAGCCGAACTTCAGCCAAGCTAAGTACACCCCCATTTCCTAGTGAGATCATGAAACCATCAGTGTGGTTATGGCTGTTGAGATTCTCGCCTTGCTGCTCCAATAAGTCAAGGGTTTTTTGGCTTTGCTCAACGAACTGCCCGCGCTTTTTCAGGCAACTCCTGGAATGCCCAAACTTCGTTATATGGAAAATGAATAGCGAGTTAGTTATAGAGCCTATGCGAAGAATTGCATTCCCGCCGCTCCCCATGCGGTCTTCGATCTCTCGAGAACAGCTTGCAATTCGGCAAATGCCTTCCTCGATCGAGCTATTCACGTGGAGCATAAGATCGAGCTAAACGAAAAGGGACACTGATGCCTCTTGTGTTGGTTGATCCCTCGTGATAAATAATCCTGCCTGATTGATCCAACCCAGAAACTTCGCCGTGTATCTGTAGGAAAGGTGAACTCCATTGAAAAACCATTTGCGCTTTCTTGGCTTGATCGTGCTGTTTTGGCTCGTGCTTCAAATCTTCGCCGTCGCTTCAATAGACCCGGCCCAGGATTTGCTTCATCATCTCTGGAGCGCCTATTGGATCACCTGCCCAAACGCGCCGCAGCGGGAATTTGGGGTTTATTTTTTCCGCAAGACTTTCATCGAAACCGGAGCGCCCACGCAGTTTATAATCCATGTAAGCGCGGATAATCGGTACCAATTGTTTGTAAACGGATCACGGGTGCTTTTCGGGCCGGCAAAGGGCGACCTTTTCCATTGGCGCTTCGAGACATTGGATATCGCTCGATACCTTCATCCGGGGAAAAATGTCCTGGCAGCGGTGGTCTGGAATTTTGCTGAAGAGGCACCAATGGCTCAGATGACCTGGCAGACGGGTTTCATCCTCCAAGGAAGCGGGGCGGGGACTGAAGCGGTGAATACGAATAATACCTGGAAGGTTCTGCGCAGCCGTGCTTTCCAGATGATTCCTGTCGGCAGCCAGACGCGCCATGCCTATACGGTGATTGGACCGGGCGAACGAATCGAAGGGTCGCTCTATCCCTGGGGGTGGCAAGGAATCGACTATGACGATTCCGGATGGGAAACTGCACATCAACTTACACCCGGCGGTCCGCGTGGAATTCAGGACTCCCCATCCCGGTGGATGCTGGTTCCGCGCAATATCCCGTTGATGCAGGAACAGCCGCTGCGACTGGTCCACGTCCGGCGCTACGAAGGCCCGGCAGGATTCCGTCCTTCCGATGCGTTTCTTCAGGGGCATGCTCCCATCCGAATTCCTCCCCATTCCAAGGTGACGATGCTTCTGGATCAAACCCATGAAACCACGGCTTATCCTGAGCTCGTGGTGAGCGGCGGTCAGGGATCGGTGATTACGCTTACTTATGCTGAAGCCCTTTTTGATTCGCATTTCCAGAAGGGCAATCGCAATGTGATTGAAGGCAAACACATCGAGGGTTATACCGATCAATTCCTGCCGGATGGCGGCGCGAATCGCATCTTTCGCCCTCTCTGGTGGCGCACTTATCGTTACCTGCGAATCGAGGCGACTACCGCCGCAGCCCCACTGGTTCTGGAAGACTTTCGGGGAGAATTCACGGCTTATCCCTTCACCCGCCGCGCGCATTTTGAAAGCGATGATCCTACTCTGGAAAAAATTTGGGACGTAGGCTGGAGAACGGCTCGTCTTTGCGCCCACGAAACTTACATGGATTGCCCTTATTACGAAGAGCTTCAGTACGTCGGTGATACCCGTATTCAGGCACTCATTTCACTGTACCTGACGGGCGATGATCGGTTGGTGAAAAACGCTATTGAATGTATCAATGAGTCGCGCACTTCGGAAGGCCTGACACAAAGCCGATATCCCTCTCATCTTCCCCAATATATCCCTCCCTTTTCACTCTTCTGGATCGGCATGATGCATGATTTGTGGTGGTATCACGGAGATCAGGATTTTCTGCGTCAGTATCTTCAGAATGCGCGGGGCGTGCTGGGATGGTTCGAGGGGCATTTGACCCCATCCGGGCTCTTGGGGCGGCTGCCTTGGTGGGACTTTGTGGATTGGACAAAAGACTTCAGCAGCGGAGTTCCGCCGCAGCAAAATGACGGGCAATCCTCCATCCTGAGCCTGCAATTCGCCGCCGCTCTCCGGGAAGCTGCCGATCTCGAATCGGCTTTCGGAAGCGCCACCGAGGCCGCCCATGACCGCGAATTAGCGGCGCGGATCACCCAATCGGTTTACAAAACCTGCTGGGACACGGCGCGAAGGCTTCTGGCTGATACTCCCGCTCATCGCCACTTCAGCCAGCATGCGAACATCCTGGGTGTGCTCACCGATGCGATTCCGACGGCGGATCAGCATCGAGTTATGGAGACGGTTTTGAAAGACGCCGCGCTCACCCAATGCTCGTATTACTTTCGCTTTTATCTCTTTCGCGCCATGAAAAAGGCCGGGCTGGGCGATGAGTACGTCAGCCAGCTTGGCCCGTGGCGGCATATGCTTGACTTGGGGCTGACGACTTTTGCTGAGACACCCGAACCTACCCGCTCGGATTGTCACGCCTGGAGCGCGCATCCCGATTTCGATTTGCTGGCAACCGTAGCTGGAATCGAACCATCAGCGCCAGGCTTCCGGGAGGTTGCCATTCGCCCTCATCTGGGCCCGCTCACATGGCTCAAGGCAACTCTGCCCCACCCCCTGGGCGATATTCGTGTGTCATACCGGAAACAACGAAACGGACTCGTCGCGGATATCACCCTGCCTGCGGGTCTGAAAGGCCGCCTCTATTGGAATGGGCAGCAACGAGCGCTGCACGAAGGCGCGCAACACCTTGCGTTCTAAAGGATTATTCTGTATCCCCTTACGTGTGCCAAGTGAGGGGCGCCACACAGGGCGCGCCGCGCACGCTGCTTTTGGGCGAACGCTGCAAGGCATCGTGTGAGTAATTCCGGCAGGTGGCGTTTGCAAAAACCTTGAGACTTCGGGCGGGGGCTGGTAGATTAAAGAGAGTTTGAATCAAGGAGCCATTTGTGGCCAGATTAACGCGTAAGGAACTTAAAAAGGACCCTTTTCTTTCCGTTTATTACGACGACTTCGTTGAGTTCGCGCAGAAGCATTACCAGAAGATCATCGTTGTCGTGACCGCCATCGCTGTGATCGTCTTTGCAGTCACGGCCTGGAAACATCATGAGCAACAGCAGGAAGTCAGCGCAAACGCATTGCTGGGCGCGGCGTTAGCCACATTTCACGCCTACGTCGGTCAGGCTTCGCAGGATGCTCTCGGACCGGGGGTGCAAGCCTTCCCGACCGCCGCAGATAAATACAAGGCAGCACTCAAAGAATTCAGCGCGGTCGTGGAAAAGTATCCTCGACAGAAAGCCGCGGAGATTGCTCTCTACCACATCGGCATCTGCCAGGCCCAGCTGGGCCAGGATCAGGCCGCCGTGAAGACTTTGCAGGAGGCTAGCCACGCTTCAGATCGAAACATCGCTTCTCTGGCTCAATTCGCACTGGCAGACGAACTGGCGCGGAGTGGAAAACTCCCTGAAGCCGAAAAGATATATCGACAACTCGCTGAGCAGCCAACCGCAACTGTGCCGGCGCCCACCGCCTGGCTAGCGCTGGCAGACCTCTATCGCACAAAAGAGCCCGCGCAGGCACGCGCAATTTATGAACGCGTGGCGAAAGAGTATGGATCAAACGCCTACGTGGCTGAGACCGTCAAGCAGCAACTTGCCACCCTGCAACGATAAGTCTAACCTCCCTCCAGATCGCCTTTCTGCAATGATGTCCCAAGGATAGCCTCTTCTGAGGGTCGACGGCGAGGGTCCAGCTTTGCCCATTACCTTGGAAATCTCCCGGGCAAATCCATAAGCTGGATTGCCTCTCAACGGACTGTTATATGCTTAACAAAAGGTGAGAAGGAAATGGATTCGATTCAACGCGAAACCCTAGAAGCGGATATTTTGATTGTGGGCGCCGGTCCTGCGGGGCTCAGTTGCGCCCTACGCCTTGCCGAGCTTTATCAGACCCGCCTGCTGAGCCAGGGACAGCCGTCATCCACAACGCTGCACACGGAAAACATTTTTGTGCTGGAGAAAGCAGCAGAAATTGGCGCTCATTCTCTCTCAGGAGCGATTCTGAACCCGCGCGCCCTCCGGGAACTAATTCCGGACTTCAAGGCGGAAAACGCGCCCTTTGAATGCGAGGTTAAAGAGGACGCGGTTTTCTACCTCACGCGAGAAAGGAAATTCAAATTTCCCCTCACTCCGCCTTTCCTGCACAATCATGGAAACTACATCATTTCACTGAACCGATTTGTGAAATGGTTAGGCCAGCGTGCGGAACGCGCGGGCGTAAGCCTGTTCCCCGGATTTTCTGGCATGGAAACGCTCTATGAGGGCGATCGAGTGGTGGGCGTGCGCGTGGGGGATAAAGGCATCAATCGTGAGGGCGAGCGCAAACCCAACTTTCAGCCAGGCTACGATCTTCGCGCCAAGGTCACGATATTCGCAGAGGGAGTCCGCGGTTCGTTAACCAAGGAACTCATTTCCCGGTTTGACTTGAATTCCGGCCGGAATCCACAATCCTATGCGCTGGGCCTGAAAGAGTTATGGGAAATCCCTGCCGGACGCATCCGGCTAGGTCAGGTCATCCACACCGTCGGTTGGCCGCTCACTTCGCGACAATTTGGTGGAGGGTTTGTTTATGCGGTTTCGGATGCACGACTCTCGCTCGGGCTTGTCGTCGGCCTCAGTTACGAAGACCCGCGCTTTGACCCGCACCAAGCCTTTCAACAATGGAAGACTCATCCCTGGTTGAGGCAGTTACTCGAAGGGGGCCAGATCATCCGTTATGGCGCCAAGGCCCTTCCAGAAGGCGGATATTTTTCCATTCCTTCCACCGCTCTCGAGGGAGCGCTCATCATTGGTGATTCCGCGGGCTTCCTTAATTCACAAACCCTGAAGGGGATTCACCTGGCCATGAAAAGCGGGATGCTTGCAGCCGAGACGGCCTTCGAAGCCATTCTGCGTCAGGATTATTCCCGTGACCTGCTTGCAGGCTTCGAGCGAGCATGGAAAGAAAGTTGGGCAGGGCGCGAGCTGTGGAAAGTGCGGAACTATCATCAAGGATTCCAAGGCGGTTTCTGGCGCGGAACGCTCCACACCGCCCTGCAATTCATTACCGGTGGCCGTGGTCTACACACCCGCTACCACTCACATGCAGACTACACCCATATGCGCAAATTGACGCAGCTTTTGCCCCAGCCCCCATCCAGGATCAAACCCGATGGCCGGCTGACTTTCGATAAGCTCGCTGATGTGTATCACTCCGGGACCCATCACGAGGAAGATCAACCTCCTCATTTGAGGATAGCGGACACGAATATCTGCAATAATCTTTGCACTAAGGAATATGGAAATCCTTGTCAATATTTTTGCCCCGCCGCGGTGTATGAAATGGAAGAGAATCCGGATGGATCGGGGAAACACCTTAAGCTGAATCCGTCGAATTGTGTCCACTGCAAAACGTGCGACATTGAAGATCCATATCAGATTATCACCTGGGTCTGCCCGGAGGGCGGTGGCGGACCGCACTACGACGGCATGTGAAGGCGTAATGAGGTGTAGAATATCCTGACACTCTTTTTATATGAAAGAATAAGCATATTTTTTGATGTCTAATCGATGCTAAGGAGCTATGCGTACCTCGATTAATATTGACGATAGGACATTGGATTTCGTGATGAAAGAGACTGGCGCGGCCACAAAGACAGAAGCGATCCGTCAGGCCTTGAATGAGTATATTCGACGGAGAAAAATCGAGAAGTTGATTGCCCTGAAAGGCAAGATCAAGTTTGACGTGGATTGGAAGACACTCCGCAGCGGATGGACAAGGAATATCGGTGGTTCTCATTGACACATCAGTCTGGATCGAGTATTTGGATCGTGTCAATCCATCGGTCGAAAATGATCTTGAGAATCTTCTGCGAACCGGTCAGGTGGCGACTGCAGGTCTGGTGGTGGCGGAACTGCGTCAAGGTTGCAGACAGTCCGATCAGGTTCGGCTGGTGACAGCGGCTCTGGAGCCGTTAGAATACCTGGAAGTCGATCGTGCGTGCTGGCTTCGCGCCGGAGAGTTGGCCAGCGAACGAGTGGGGAAAGGGTTTACACTTGAGATCGGGGATTGCATTCTGGCCGCGCTCGCACTGCGGGAAAATTGTGAAATTTTCACCCTCGATCGTGACTTCGAACGGATCCCTGGGGTCAAGCTTTATCGCCCTCGCCAGAACTAGTCCGCACTTGTCATCTCATGTATGAGTCCCATTCCAATCCCTCATGCACTTTCCAAACATCGGAATCCGCGCCGCAACTTCAGGAGAATCCCCGGCAATTCACACGATGGGAGCGCGCTCAGATTTCGGTGGCCGCCTGGCTGGGATATGTTCTTACCTGGCTGATAGGTCGAAGCCTTCGCTGGGAAGTCTTTGGCTGGGAAAACTGGGAATCCGCCAAGAAGCATGGCCGAGGCCTGGTTTATACCTTCTGGCATCGGGAAATTTGCGCTGCCACCTGGTTCTGGCGCAAGCGCGGCATCGTGGTGATGACCAGCCAGAACTTCGACGGAGAATACATCGCCCGCATCATCAGAAAACATGGGTACGGCGCTGCGCGAGGGTCCAGTTCGCGAGGCGCGCGCCGCGCCCTGGTCGAAATGATTCAAGGCTTGCAACAAGGCCGGGATGCGGCCTTCACCATCGATGGTCCGCGCGGTCCACGTTTTGTCGCCAAGCCCGGCTCGGTCATTCTGGCAAAGGCGACAGGAGCCGCCATCCTCTGCTTTCACATCGTCCCCCATCGCTCATATGTGTTTCGCAAAAGTTGGGATCTTTTTCAGATTCCTCTTCCCTTCACCCGCGCCGCCATCTTCATTGCGCCGCCCATCTTCGTTGCCACGGATGCGGACGAGGCGGAGCAGGCGCAAAAACTTCGAGAAGTCCAGCGCACTCTGGACGAATTGCAACAAGCGGGAAAGGCCTGGCGGGGCGCTGAAGAATATGCCGCAGTCGCTCAATAAATCTGTGCGAAAGCTGCTCCGAGAGCGGCGGTTCCACATGCTGGTTGTGTTTGTCAATGGCTTCGGCACGGGGAAGCGGAAAACTGCGTGCCTCATTGACAGAGACTTTTTATGCCGCCACGTGTCCTTTGAAAATGGTCTTGCGAATTTCCGGTCGATGTAGAAGATCTCCGCTGCCTTCCTCCAACAACGTCAACCGCCTGCCGGAGACCCGCAACGGCTGACTTCAGGGAAGCCAGAGAATCAGCTTCTCAGCTTCGGGCGGAGGATTTCCACCATTTCATCCACCGTATCCACAAGCGTGATGATGTTCATGGCAGGGAGCGGTCGTTTAGATTCGCCGGGGACAAGTTGTGCCTCCTGTTCCAGGCATGTGATGACCGGTTTCCAATAGTAAGCCATGACCAGCAGCGGTTTTTGCCCGCCTATGGTTTCCGAAAGGCTCGATTTATTCATCATCTCCCAGACGAGCGCCAACTCGGCAAGCGTTCCCGTTCCGCCCGGCAGGGTGATATAGGCATCTCCGCGCGCGATTAAGGCCATCAGGCGTTGCTCGAAGGAGTGAGTCCGGACTTCTTCACGAATCCAGGGATTGGCGGAGGATTCCCAAATAGAGCATGTCACACCGATTGTATGTCCGCCAGCCTCATAAGCGCCTCGCGCCGACGCCTCCATCAACCCGCCGTACCCGCCATTACAAACCGCAAATCCCGCTTCGGCTAATAGCTTTCCCAGCCTTAACGCATCCGAGTAAATCGCACTGCCACCCACAGGCAGCGAACTACCAAAAACAGTAACTGTTCTCAATTTGCTCATGCGGGGCCAATGTTACAAGGGATTTCCTTTCGGTCTGACTCCGGCTCCGGGCGGCCTGATCACTGGGAGAAAGTTCAATGGCTCTGAAGCCTCTCGCCTGGTTGTAATCGGAACCCATTTATAAAATCGCGCGCGGAGATTCTTCGCCTTCCCTCCCATTGCAGTTCGAGCAACTCAAGCAAAGTATGCCCGCCACATCCAACAATAAGATTTACTCCTTGCGCTTTTAGCTCTCCGGGCTCCAAATCAGGAGTCGCTGCGGTGGGCCACGGCTGAGCAGCCCAGATCTGAAGATTTTTGCCTCGGAAGGAAGTATGAGCCACAGGCCAGGGCCGCAGCCCTCGCACCCGACGGGCAATCTCCTGGGCCGTCAGCGACCAATCAATCAGGCCATCCTCTTTCTTCAACATCGGGGCCAGGGTGGCCAATTGCGGATCCTGCGGTCGGGGCTGAATCTCACCCCGAAAAAGTCCATGAAGAGTTCTCACCATTAATTGAGCGCCTTCATGGCTCAGCCGCTCCGACAGCGTTTCGGTGGTATCGTCCTCACGGATCTCAACCTCCTTTTGCAGGAGGATGCCTCCCGTATCCAACCCCTGATCGATCTTCATCGTGGTCACGCCGGTAATGCGTTCACCGCGAATGATGGACCACTGAATGGGTGCTGCACCACGATAGCGCGGCAGAAGCGAGGCATGAAGGTTGATGCAGCCCAGCGGCGGCAGATTAAACATCCAGGGCGGAATAAGATGGCCGTAAGCCACAACCACAATCACCTCTGGTTGAATGCTGGAAATTTTCTCCTGGACGGCCGGATCTTTGAGGCGAGAGGGCTGAAAAATCTCCAGGCCGGCTCTGACCGCAGCCTCTTTCACCGGCGAGGGCTTTGTCGTATAGCCGCGACCGCTGGGCTCATCAGGATTTGTAACGACCAGCGTGGGCGAGAAGCCCTCGGCGATAAGCTTCTCAAGCGTGGGAACGGCAAATTGGGGGGTTCCGCAGAAAATCAGATTCATTGGTGCAGGGCGGCGTTATCACCGAGGACAGAAGTCTTAAGACCGCCGCTCGAGTCCACCTTACCATTCTCCCGCTTTCACCATCTTTCGCACCTTCCGACGGATTGAATCGCGCTTCAGCATGCTGAGGTGTCGGATGAAGAGCACGCCGTTCAAATGATCGATCTCATGGCAAAAAGCGCGGGCAAGAAGCGCTTCGCCGCTCAGCGTGATCTCCTGACCATGAAGGTCCTGTGCGCGGACGGTGGCTTTCATGGGACGAGTGGTGGGCGCGCGGAAATTGGGAAGGCTCAGGCAGCCTTCCTCATCGGTTTGTTTCCCTTCAGTTGAAATGATCACCGGATTGGCCAATACGATCTTGGCGTTGGGGTCCTCGCCGGAAGTGATATCGATAACGCAGAGGCTCTTTGAGATGCCAATCTGGGGCGCTGCGAGCCCCACGCCGTGGGCCGCATACATGGTGTCAAACATATCCGCCACCAGCTTTTCAAGCTCAGCATCAAAAGCCGTGACAGGTTCTGCAACTTTCTCCAGCACCGGCTGGCCGTACTTCACAATAGGATAGATCATTGTTGGAAAAGGGTCGTCAGACAGAAATGAAGTGCCAGTTACGGATCAAAAAAGAGACCTCAAACCGCGGTTTACCGATCGCAAGTCAAGGGTCTTAATATCTTCGCACCTGGTCCATGTAACCTTCGTAATTTCGCCTGGTCTCTTCGATGGAATCGCCGCCAAACTTTTCAAGGAAAGCCCGCGCCAGAATAAGAGCCGCCATGGCTTCCCCCACCACGCCCGCGGCAGGCACAACACAAACATCAGACCGCTCATAGGCGGCCTTGACCGGTTCACGCGTCTCAAAGCTGACGGATTCCAGCGGCCGGCGAAGAGTGGAAATCGGTTTTAAAAATCCCCGCACGATAATCTCCTCACCATTGGTCATGCCTCCTTCGAGGCCGCCCGCCCGATTACTCTTGCGCGTAAAGCGAGACTCTTCCCGACTATAACCAATCTCATCCTGAACCTGAGAGCCAAAATGCGCGGCGTTTTCCACCGCGCTCCCAATTTCCACACCCTTAACAGCCTGGATGGACATGATCGCCTGGGCCAACTGGCCGTCTAACCGCTCGTCCCACTGGGCACAAGTGCCCAATCCCGGCGGTACCCCACGGACGCGAACTTCAAAAGTCCCACCGACCGTGTCACGATTCTGGGTGGCAAGGTCAACTTCCTGCTTCATCTGCTCCTCCACCACAGGATCCACACAACTTAACAGGATATCTTCCCTGGAGCGCAGAGCCAGGACGGCTTCAAAGGGCACAACCTTGGCCGGCAGCGCGACTCTTCCCACAGCCACCACGTGGCTGGCCACCTCAATTCCAAATTCCCGTAGAAAAAGTTTCGCCAGCGCGCCGATTCCCACGCGCGCCGCAGTTTCACGGGCGCTTGCCCGCTCCAACACGTAGCGCGCGTCCCGGAAATTGTACTTGAGACATCCGGCCAAATCCGCATGCCCTGGCCGAGGAGGCGAAAGTGGTTTATACTTGGCGCGCGTCTCAGGGTGGTCGGTAACGGCCATCGATTCTTTCCAGTTGGACCAGTCACGATTCTCAATGAGCATCGCGATGGGCGACCCGATGGTCTGGCCATGGCGAATGCCGGAAAGGAACTGGGCAGAATCCGACTCAATCTTCATCCGCCCGCCGCGCCCATAACCGCCCATGCGACGCTTCAGCTCAAAATTGACATAATCAAAATCGATGCGAAGGCCAGCCGGAAGCCCCGACAGGATCGCAAGAAGCCCCTGGCCATGGGATTCGCCGGCTGTCTGAAATTTCAGCATAGAGTGAGCCGCGACGCAGCTTTTAAAAATCTAGAAATCACGGTCGGCGGTCACGGACTGCCGACAGAACAGAGGTTTTCACACGGATTACCACCAGACATTATTTATGGCGCTCGGCCGGTGGGGTCCCGTGTCATCGGATGGACATGGTACCGGCGATTTTACATCATTGCTTCAATGTTTTCCGTCCAAATCGGTGGCGTAAAGCCGCCGCCAGAAGCAGCCGGATTATCCAACTATTTCCAGGGCCTACACTGGACCCCGGAATGGATAAACTCTAGATTCTAATGAAATCATGATTTAAGGTCAAAAAGGGTTGAGTCGGCCAAAGGCCAAGGATTAAAATAAAATTAACGAATGAGGAGGAGTTTATGGGTTCAACATTCATCCGAAGGTGGATCGTGCTGGCATTCGCGTTGGCTATAGCCGCTGCGGGAGTGCCTCTGATAGCCCAAACGGGAGGATTGACGGGCACCGCAAAGGGGGTGGATGGAAAGAAACTGGTAGGTTACCCAATCATCATCGAAAGGCAGGAAATTAAAGGTACTTACAAGACCAAAACCAATAAGCACGGGAGCTACGTCTATATCGGCCTCCCGATTGGAACCTACAAGGTGATTCTGGAAGACCCCCAAGGCCACCAGCTTTTTTATATTACTCAGCATGTTGGACTCGGCGATCCCACGGTTGTAGACTTCGACCTCCAGAAAGAAAAAGGAGCACAGCAAGCGCTCGAGGCGATCAAAGAACAGAAGCAGTTTGGCGCGCTTAAGGAACAGTTTGATCAGGCAAACGCGCTGTATAACCAGGGGAAATATGCTGAAGCAGGCGACGCTTTTGCCAAGGCCCTCCCCCTGGCTAACGGAAAAAATCAGGAAGCCGTGCTGGAAAACGAGGGCAACGCATACTTCAAGGCCGGCGAGTTTGATAAAGCCGCCCAGGCGCTGCAACAGGCCATCGAGAAGGATCCTAACAATCAACAATTGCATCTCGCGCTGGCGAACGTCTACGTAAAGCAAGGGAATATGGAGGAGGCGGCCAAGGAGTTCAAGAAGGGCGGCCAGCAAGTGAATGAGAAAGCACTGGAGCAGGCTCAAAAGGCAACCAAGGAAAATCAGGAATTCAAGAACCTTAAACAGGCTTATGATCAGGGCAATCAGCTCTATGCGTCAGGACAATACGCCCAAGCTGCCGCAATGTTTGACAAGGCCGTTCCGCTGGCTAAAGGCAAGAACCTGCCTGTTGTTCTTTCCAGAGCAGCGGACAGTTATGCAAAAGCCCATCAGTATGACAAGGCCATTGAGGATTATCAGAAGGCGATTCAGGCCGACCCCACCAATGGCGGCTATCTGAATAATCTCGGCAGCATTTACGGACAGATGGGCAAGCCTGACCAAGCCGTGCAGGAATTTGAGAAGGCCGCACAGGTGGATCCGGCCAATGCCGCACGTTATTACTACAACATCGGCGCCATTATGACGAACGCCGGAAAGTCTGATGAGGCGGCAGCCGCGTTCAAAAAGGCGACTCAACTGGACCCTAACTATGCAGATGCTTACTTCCTGGAAGCGCAGGCCTTGATGGGCAAGGCCAAAGTCGACGCCAACGGCAAAGTGGTTGCCGCACCGGGCACGATAGAAGCATTGCAGAGTTACTTGAAAGTGGCGCCGAATGGCAAATACGCTGCGGCCGCCCAACAGATGCTCGACACACTCACCGGAAAGGTGCAGACGCAATACAAGAAGCACTGATCGCGATTAAAAAATCCGCGGAGGGGCTGGTCTCCGAAAAACGAGGTCAACCCCTCTGGGAAGCGTAGGATAGAGTGGCTCTTTTTTGATTCAGATTTCTTTGTATCCCTCATTCGATCTTCATGAAAGCCACTGCCAACTGTTTTCTCCGCATGGCTTTGGCCGTGTCACTGATTGCAGCCTCCTCCTTCGCCGACACCATCCTGCAAACCAACGCCCAGGGCGAGCGTGTGGTAGTTCAGACCAGCGCTATTGTCATTCACCAGGACTCCAATAACATTGTCTTCAAGCACTTTGACCTGAAGCAGCGTCTCGTCGAAAAAGAACAACTCAATCAAGGGAGCTTGCCTTACGAGGTGGTTCTCAGCAGTCCTGAAGGTAGACAGCAAATTGTGAACATCTGGAAACGGTTCGGATATACCGCCGCTGTAGTGGACCGATCCGGGAAGACGACGCGACTCTTTGATGCTTACCTGGACTTTTTTCCCGGCCCGGGTGTCAGTTCCTTTCTTGAATCCGTGCCTCCGCGAACCAACCTGCCGATCCTGTTTGAGGGCGGGGGCGCGGACGAAATTGAGTTTTCTGACTTGGCCCGGATTGAAATTCAGGGCGATCACCTCAAATTGACCCTCACCGACGGCCGCATCAAAGTCGGAAAGCTTTTGATGCCCACACGCGAACCTGCCATTGCTCACTTCATGGGAATCACCGATCATTATCCTCCTGCTAGCGAAAAGACTTATGACTTTTCCCTCCCCTTCTCGCAAATCAAGGAAGTGCGTTTTGAAGAGCAATGATGCCCGTCAGGAAATGCGATTTACAAGTCAAATTTTTGAGCCTTGAGTTCTGGATCCTGTATCTTCCCCGCTGAGGACTCGCCTCAATTCCTATCCTTGTCCCAGGGCACTCCTTCCCTTTCCAAAGTCCGCTTGAACGTTTAACTCTATGATATGATTCATCACGGCTTGTCGTTTAACTTCATTTCTTATACTTTCACGAGCGGTCTCAGGAGGTCATTCAGGTATGAGTCAAACCACATGGGGCGTTATCGTAGGCAATCGCGGTTTTTTCCCCGCGGCGTTGGCGCGCGATGGGCGCAGTGAAGTGCTCAGAATTCTTGAGGAGGAAGGTTACCGGTCCATCTGCCTGAACCCCGAGGACACAAAGTTTGGAGTGGTTGAGACGCTTCAGGATGCCCGCAAATGTGCGGACCTTTTTAAGACACACCGCGATGAAATTGACGGCATTCTGGTAACCCTTCCGAATTTTGGCGATGAAAAGGCGGTTGCCAACGCCATTCGAATCTCAGGCCTCGAAGTCCCGGTGCTCGTCCACGCCTTTCCCGACGAACCTCACCGGATGCTGATGGGCGGAAGACGAGACAGTTTCTGCGGCAAGATTTCGGTCTGCAACAATCTCTGGCAGTACGGCATTCGCTTTACGCTTACCAGCCAGCACACCGTCGCTCCAAACGCGGACTCATTTCGGAAGGATTTAAGAATGTTTGCTGCCACGTGCCGCATTGTCAAAGGTCTCAAAAATGCCCGCGTCGGCGTGATCGGCGCGCGGCCCGCCGCGTTTAATACCGTGCGCTTCAGCGAAAAACTGATGGAGCATGCCGGCATCAGCGTCGAAACGTTGGACCTCTCGGAAGTGCTGGGGCGGATTTCGCGGATGAAGGATGACGATCCAAAGCTGAAGGCCAAGCTCGACAGCATTCATGGATACGTGCCCACGCAGGGCATTCCATCAGCCTCACTGGTCAAGATGGCAAAATTCGGCGTCGTCGTGGATGACTGGATGCAGGCCAATGAACTGGCAGGTTCTTCCATTCAATGCTGGACGGCTATGGAAGAATTTTTCGGCGTCGTGCCTTGCACGCTGATGAGCATGATGTCGAACAACCTGCTGCCGAGCGCCTGCGAAACCGACATGATCGGCATGATCGCCATGTACATCCTGCAACTGGCTTCCGGGACACCCAGCGCCATTGTGGATTGGAATAACAATTACGGCGACGATCCGGACAAAGCTGTGATCTTTCACTGCTCCAATCTACCCAAGCACTTCTTTGAGGATTTCAAGATGGACTTTCAGGAAATTATCGCCACTTCGGTAGGCAAAGAGAGCACGTTCGGCACCGTGGTTGGAAAACTGAAGGCCGGGCCTCTCACCTACTGCCGCGTCAGCACGGATGACTTGCACGGCCGCATGCGCGCCTATGTGGGCGAGGGCGAGATCACTTCCGACAAACTCGAAAGCTTTGGCGGCTATGGCGTGGTGAAAATTCCCGCCTTGCAGAAGCTGATGCATTACGTCTGCAGGAACGGCTACGAACATCACGTTTCCGTCAATCGCAGCCATTACGGACGAGCGGTAGTCGAGGCGCTCGGGAATTATAAGGGCTGGGAGGTTTACCATCACCCGCCAGAGTGGTCATAAGGAGATCATGCATCACGGTCTTTCGTCGCAGCCCCAAGCAGTTATCCTAAGATGTGACTTGTAACAGGCAACTCCGCGCTCTCCGACTTCGGCGAGTCAGCCCATGACGCAAAACAGCCCATCTTGACCGTTCCCCGAAGCCCCAGGGAGAGGCAGACATGCAACAACTTCAGCAGCTTGCCGTCTGGTCCGCAGTTATCGGAGCGATCATCGCTGCGATCACGACGTTTCTGATGTACTTTCTGCGGGACATTATTCTGGAGGGGAGGAGGCAGAAGCGCCGCCGGAAGCGGGAACTCGTTGAGGCTAAACTGCGAGAAATCTACTCGCCACTCTGGGTGCGTCTGGGAGGAACAGAGGGAGCGCTCACCAACATCCTTGGCGACCGGGAGATGCGAACCCGCATCGGAGCGAACTTTCATCTGCTGAGCCCGGAGATGAAAACCCTTTTTGAAAAGCTGTTGTTGCTGGGCAGAGTCACCGATAACGGGCTGGCCTATAACGTCACCGACGGAGAAAAGCTCATCAAGCTCCAGCCGGAATTCGTCCGCGCGCTGAGGAATGACCTTTTAAAGCTTCAGAAAGAGTTCGAGAGGGCTTGAGGAGCCTCGCAATGTCGCCAAGAAGCGCAAAGAATAACCCGTTCGTTTACGATGCAGGAGTTTGGGTCTTTGCGTCTTGATGTAAGGCTTTCCGCCTGGAGGCATTACACTTTGATCGATCTGAAGAGATAAATGCCGCTGGGGTCACCGCTTGGAGGCTTGCGTCCCCCTGCCTGAATAAATGCCTCGATGAGGGCGGCAAGTCGTTCCTGGGGCACAGCTCTCACTTCGCATTCGTAGGTGCGAGAGGCTATTGTCATCCAGCCGCTTGCTTGGGCCGCATCCAAAATTGCCTGCCCCGACAAATGGTCTTTGGGGCGGAGATGTTCCACAGGAGATTCATCGCCTCTCCACGTCGCACGCCTGGCATCCTCTGAAGAGACATCAAGAAGCCAGTATTGGCTCGAAAAGGGATGCAGCGGGGGCTATCGCCATGCCCCGCTCGCCTGCCAGTTGCTCCGCCTACGGGTCGCGGAGTAATCCATCCTCCCGCCCGGTTTCCATTGCGCGCCACGCCGCCACCATCAGCGCAGTTTCACTCACATGCCCGATTTGCTTTTCCATGATCAGTCTCCGCACTTTCGATGCCCTGAACCCTTCCTTCGGTGAATGACCGCGATTAACTCTCTCCCTTACGCGCCCAGGACATACTTTGTCATGCGCTGGCTGACATCGCGCAGATAAGCTTCGTCGCCTCCCTTCAGCTCCGTAATGGCCGCGCCGCGATACCCAATTTCCTGGAACGCCTTGCGCACCTCCGGCCAATCGATATCACCATCACCCAGATTCACCCACTCGTAGCAGTTGCCCGTGTGCTTGAAACCCTTCACGTGCACGTCCACAATGCGAGAACCCAGGGTGCGAATCCAATCCTGCGGATAGCCGTAGAGCACCACGTTCCCAACGTCAAACCAGACTTTGACCCAGGGGCTCTTGAACTCATCGACGTACCGTGCAAATTCGAGTGGGCTGAGCAGGAACTTATTCCACACCTCTTCGAGCGCAATGGTTACTTTCAGCTCTTCAGCCAGCGGAATCAGTTTACGGATTTGCCTTTGTGATCGCACCCAGGCATCGTGGTAGCTGGTCTGCTCGTTCACCACCGCGGGCACCAGAAGTACGCAGTGCGCTCCCCAAAGTTTGGCGTTATGCAGAGAGGTTCGCATTCCCTGAAGGCTTCTTTCGACCACAGCCGGATCAGCCGATGAAAGCGGATATTTCCAATGATCCATGTTCTCAACCGAGTCGATGGGCAAGCCGGACTTTTCTGCAGCCTCTCGGATTTCATTAGCAGTGCGCAAGTCCACTATCGTCTGGCATTGGATGGTCTCAAAGCCCACGTCACGCGCCATCTTGAAGCGATCCAGATAGCTGAGATGGGGTGGGAGCATGCTGATCAGCACACCCTTCCTGATAGGGAGAGGAGAGGCAGGTGTGCCTTGGGGCGAGGAGGAGGCATCCACCGATAATGTCTCGAACGGAAAAGGTGCAATTCCTGTTATCCCCGCGCCGCATGCCACCTGAAGAGATTTTTTCAGAAACTCACGCCGATCAGAATGCTGGGTCATCGGGCCTCCATGGATTTGAATCCGTTACCGGAATTTCAACTCTCTTCTGTTTTGCAGGATTTTCCGTATAATGCCTCAATGATTTCGGGTTACGCTCTCCGCTTTGATTCGGAATGGCCGACGCCGGAGTCTCCACCAATTACCACTGTCCACGGGCGAACTTCCCATCGCTTGACTAACCCGTTCAGCACGTAGGGATCGGTGCGTGCGAAGGCTTCTGCCACCTGCGGGCTCTCGCCACGGAAGATCAGCAAAGCTCGGTCGGCGGGTTCAGCCAATGCTCCTCCCAGTACCATCTCACCGCGAGCATGAGCCTCTCGCGCAAGTCGCAGATGCTCCTCACGATAGATGGCGCGGCGGGTCAGGTAATCATCCACCAGATCGTAGAACAGCACATAGTATGGCACGTTAGCTTCCTCCTGTGTGCGTCACAAATTGTCGTGACATGCTAGTCCGGAGTAACCATTTCCCTCACTTCCGTGTGCGGCTACCCCTCCTCAATTTAAGGAGGGATTCAGGGGTGATCCGGCCAGTCAGGAAATCGGCACTACAGCTTTTCCAGCCGCACGTAAACGTTGTACTCCGGTTCCTTGCTGGCCGGATCAAGCACATGCGGCAACAGAACGTTTGCCTCAGGCCAATAAGCCTGGAGCGTACGCGGCGCAACGTCTGCCAGGCGACAAATGCCCTGGAATTCACCCACCGCGGACCGCAGTCGGATTCGGTCACCCTCGCGCAAACCCCATGCGGCCGCATCTGCCGGACAAATGAACACGTCGGTCCGGTTTCCGCCGGTCAGCACATCCTCCTGTCCAAGAATCATGGAGTTGAATTGCTGCCCGCGTCGCGTCGTGAGATAGAACATCGATTCCGGCAATTCAGGCGGCAGGGCAAGAGGCGTGAAGACAGCGCGGCCATCCGGCGTGGGGCATTTTCCACCGGTGCAAAGCATCGCGCCACCATATTGCACCCAATCTCCCTCACCCTTCAGCCCTCCGATGCCGCGATATATTGGGATAACGCGCTCCATTTCGTCCCGGATTTGTTGTGCATGATCAAAATGAATCAAGCGGCTCTTTTCCGCGCCGACCACACGCTCAGCAACCAGCATCGGAATCTGCCATTCCGGTTTAGCTTCGCCGATCCTTGGCCCCGGAATTTCAGGTGAAAAGCGGATACGACGCTCCGTATTTGTAATGGTTCCGCCGCCCGGCTGCTCGTACCGAGTCTGGCCGGGCAACAGAAAAACGGTTTCTCCGGGTTCGGCAAACATGGAGCTATTGAGAAAGATATCCTGATGCACTCGGCAACGGACGCTGGCAAGGCCTTTGCCCACGCCTTCCGGCTCCGGCAAGGTTTCAAGGAAATTCCCGCCCTGAATATAAAACACGTCCAGCCCACCCTGAAGCGCCCGCTCCACCATTTCCGCCGCTGTAAGGCCAGGCTGCTCAGGAACAGGAAATCCCCAGAGTTCTGAGAACATTCGCGCATTTTCCGGATTCACCGCGACACCACCCGGAAACGATCCAGGCACGCAACCCACTTCGGCCGCGCCCTGCACGCCGCTGTGCCCCCGAATGGGCACCAAGCCACAGCTTGTGCGGCCCAACATGCCTCGTGCCAGTGCCAGGTTTACCACAGCTTTGACGTTTTCAACTCCAAAACGGTGCTGCGTAAGGCCCATGCTCCAGATAAAGATGGCGGTGCGCGCCCTGGAATAGGTCTCCGCCAATCGCAGCATATCCTGGCGATTCAGACCTGATCCCTTCTCCAGGTCTTCCCAGCTTTGCGCGCTCACCGCTTCCTTCACCGCATCAAACTCGCGCGTATGGTCGCGGATAAAATCATGATCCAGCCAGTCGCGTTCAATCAGCCATTTGAGAACTCCGTTGAGAAAAGCAATGTCGCCTCCCACGCGCACCTGATAAAAATCATCCATGATCCGTGTGCCGAAAATTGCGCTGCGCACTACCGAAGGAACCCAATAGTGCTCGAGCCCTGGCTCGCGGTAGGGATTCACCACCACAATGCGGGCGCCCTTCCGCCGCGCATAGTAGAGGTACTTCAGAGAGACAGGTTGATTGTTGGCCAGATTGGTTCCGAGTAGAACGATCAGGTCTGCGCCAATCCAGTCGGAATAAGAGCAGGTGGAGGCTGCCACGCCGATGGTCTGCTTCAGCGCGGTCGTCGAGGCCGCATGGCAAAGCCGGGCGGCATTGTCAATGTTATTCGTGCCCAGCAGCCTGGCCACTTTCTGCGCAACGTAGTATGACTCGTTGGTGAGGCCGCGGGAGGTATTGTAAAAAGCCATTCGGTCAGGCGGGCAATTCCGGAAGTAGCCCGCAATGCGATCCAGCGCTTCGTCCCAGGAAATTCGCTTGAATCCCGGCTCACCCTTTTGGCGCAACATCGGATAGGCCAGCCGGCCCAGATTACGAAGGTCCCGATTCCGTAGCCGGCGGAGCGGTTCCACATTGTTCAGACACGCATGATCCAGGGCCGGCATGGTATTCACCCGAAGCAGCTTCAGCCGCGTCATGCAAAGATGAATCCCCCGAATGGTGTTGTCATGCAATCCCGCCGGGCCCAGCGAACAGCCATCGCATACGCCGTGCCGTAGAATGCGCCAGGCGTAGAGCAAGTTGTCGCGGTTCTCCCAGGCAACCTGAGCCATCTCCAGATAGTGATGCGGCTTCGTAAAGCCCAGCCCAAAGGGAATCCAGCTTACCGTATCGGATTTTCTTCTACCTGGCATCGGGTCTCCGGCAGCGTCGTTATCATAACATTAACTTTTCGGCTTTGAGCCGGAAATGCTCCATGTTCGGCCCTCAAAGCTTCGGACATTTCATGAAATTCGTTGAAACTTGGAAAGCTGAAATATCATGTCTCTCGCCCCATTGAGGATGAGTAAGTCGCATCTCGTCTGGATCATTCAGAAAAATCATTCTTAATTACTTTGGGAAGTCTCCGGGTGCCGACGGTATTCCGCCTTTCATCTGCCTGCGCAAAATGCCCAGCAGCAAAGCCTTTGTGAAGCTTTTTCACACGCATCCGGGCCAGCCGCGATCGGCCTTAAGCACAGTTGGGAAACCACGCATGCCGCTTATGATAACGGAAATATGGGCGATGGGACGAGCGTCAGGGAAACTACTCAAGCGATACTCTATATTCCATTACTGGGACCGAAGAAACGCAATCATGGCTACAAATCTTTTAGAATCAACACACTCCATAAATTATTGACAATTGAATACTCAAAGATTATTATAGTAACGAACTAAGAGATTTGTGCATCTAAAGGGATTGAGATGCGGTATTCATAAATCTGAGGAGAGCGAGCATGGCAAAGATTATTGGAATTGACCTTGGCACGACCAACTCGGTTGTGGCCGTCATGGAGGGGGGAGAACCTGTGGTAATCGCCAACCCTGAAGGGATGCGAACCACCCCATCTGTGGTGGCATTTACAAAGTCTGGAGAGAGGCTGGTAGGGCAGACAGCGAAGCGGCAGGCCATTACAAACCCTGAGAACACCATTTATTCGATCAAGCGATTCATGGGGCGGCGTTTCAATGAAGTGCAGAACGAAATTAAGACAGTCCCCTACAAAGTGGTTGAAGGGCCAAACGGTGACGTGCGTGTCGTGGCGCAGGGCAAGGAGTACTCTCCGCCTGAGATTTCGGCTTTGATCCTGCAAAAGATGAAGGACGCGGCCGAGCAGTATCTGGGGGAGAAAGTGACTCAAGCCGTTATTACCGTTCCGGCCTATTTCAACGACAGCCAGCGACAAGCCACCAAAGATGCCGGAAAAATCGCCGGGCTGGAGGTGCTACGCATTGTCAATGAACCGACGGCGGCGGCACTAGCCTACGGCCTGGACAAAAAGAAGGACGAAACCATTGCTGTCTATGACTTCGGCGGCGGTACCTTCGATATCTCGATTCTCGAGGTTGGCGAAGGCGTTGTGGAAGTGAAGTCAACCAACGGCGACACGCACCTGGGCGGCGATGACATCGACAAACGGATCATCGACTGGATCGTGGACGAATTTCGCAAGGATCAGGGCATCGATCTTTCCAAGGATCGTATGGCTCTGCAACGGCTTAAGGAAGCCGCAGAAAAAGCGAAGATGGAGCTCTCAACCTTGCTTGAAACCGAAATCAATCTACCCTTCATCACGGCGGACGCTTCGGGACCCAAGCACCTCACCATGAAGCTCACACGGGCAAGGTTTGAGCAGATGTGCGAGGATATCTTCCAGCGGTCTGTCGGTCCGGTCAAGCAGGCTTTGCAGGATGCCGGCCTCGGTCCCGAAAAGATCGATGAGGTGGTTCTGGTCGGAGGGTCCACGCGCATCCCACGCATCCAGCAGATTGTTCGCGACCTGTTCCTGGGCAAAGAACCGCACAAAGGCGTTAACCCCGATGAAGTGGTCGCCGTGGGCGCGGCTGTGCAGGCTGGCGTGCTGGGTGGAGAAGTCAAAGACCTGCTGCTGTTGGATGTCACTCCACTCACCTTGGGAATCGAAACGTTGGGTGGCGTTTCCACGCCGCTGATTCCCCGCAACACCACAATTCCAACGCGCAAGAGCGAGGTCTTTTCGACGGCAGCTGATAACCAAACATCCGTGGAGATCCACGTCCTGCAAGGTGAACGGCCCATGGCCAGGGACAATCGCACCCTGGGCAAATTCCACCTGGTCGGGATCCCGCCTGCTCCGCGCGGCGTCCCCCAAATTGAGGTCACGTTCGATATTGACGCCAATGGTATTCTGAACGTCTCGGCCAAAGACCTGGGCACCGGCAAGGAGCAGAAGATCACGATCACCTCGTCCAGCGGCCTCACCAAAGAGGAAATCGACCGCATGACCAAGGAAGCTGAGTTACACGCTGAAGAAGACCGCCGGCGCAAGGAAGAAATTGAAGTGAAAAACCGTGCCGATGCGATGGTTTATTCCACTGAGAAAATGCTCAAGGAACATCGCAGCAAGATTTCTGACGCGGATGCCCGAAACATTGAAGCGGCGATTGAGGAGGCCAAGAAGGCGATTCAGGGGAACGACACCTCGCAGATCACGGCTGCGGTAGACCGGCTGACGCAGGCTTCCCACAAGCTCGCGGAAGCCATGTACAAGCAAGCCGCACCCGGGACATCAGGCTCCGCTTCCCAGGATGGTGGCGCTCAGGCCGGCTCGGCAAGCGGCGGACAAAGCAAAGCCCAGGGCGAAGGCGAAGTGATTGATGCTGAGGTGGTGGACGAAGACAGGAAGAAGAACTGATCCGACGCTGAAGCCCGCGCATTCAGGAGTCGCAGGATTAAAACTCCATGCGCAGAGCTTCAGCCGGGCCGTTCGGAATTGAGGTGAACCTTGCAAAGCGATATCCAAAGAGAAAAAGTACCGGTTAAACACCGGGCGCATATGGGCGTGGAATGCCCTCAGTGCCATTGGCGACAACTTGTGGAGATCGACTTGGATAAGCCTTTCGTGGACAGTCCCTTGGCTTATGAGATTCACCGCCAACTGGAGGCGTGGATGGCCTCACGGTGCCCGGATCACCTCAACATCATTTCGAATCTCAGTAAAAACTGACGCGGGGCTGTGCCCTGCTGTGCTCAAGGGAGTTCGAAACCACTGAGGCTTAGGAAGTCATGGCCTCTGGACTCAGTCAACAATGCCGGTGGGAACTCAAAAAGACTACTACGCTATCCTAGGCGTGGATCGGAACGCCAAGCCGGAAGCGATACGCAAAGCTTACCGTCACTTGGCGCGCAAGTATCATCCTGATTTGAACCCGGGCGACAAGAAGGCGGAGGAAAAATTTAAGGAGATTTCTGAAGCTTACGAAATCCTGAGCGACGAAAAGAAACGCAAGATTTATGACCAATATGGTTTCTATGCCGACAACATTCCTCAGGATGGTTTCAGGGCCGGTACACAGGGCGGGGCTGGCCCGGGGGGCGGGTTCGGAGGCTTCGATTTCTCCGGCTTCGACTTTTCCAATTTCGGAGCCGCCGAGGGCACCGAGGAAGAGGCCCGGGGAGGATTTGGAGGCGCTTTCCGCGACCTCTTTTCGCAGATCTTTTCGCGCGGTGAACGTGCCCACGAGCGTGAAGGCCCGCAACGAGGCAGCGACCTTGAGCATCATGTGCGGCTGGGCTTCTGGGACGCTATCCGCGGTACTCAACTGCGCCTGACTATGGCGCGCAATGAGGAATGCACGACTTGCCATGGGACAGGCACGGCCAGTGGTCCGGCGGTCACCTGTAAAACGTGCGGAGGCACAGGCAAACTGTCGCAGCAGATCGCCGCGATGCGATTCAGCGGTCCCTGTCCGGAGTGCGGAGGTTCCGGAAGGCAGCGGCCAAAGTGTCCAACGTGTGGAGGCTCGGGACTCGTTCGCAAGCCGGAAACGTTTGATGTGCGCATTCCCGCCGGCGTCGATACCGGCTCCCGCGTCCGGGTGGCGGGAAAAGGCAATGCCGGTCTTAATGGAGGACCACGCGGCGATCTCTATATCATTACGGAAGTGGCCCCCCACCCCATTTTCGAACGCAAGGGTGACAATATTTACGTGAAAGTGCCTGTGACAGTGACCGAGGCGGCGCTTGGAGCAAAAGTGGAGGTGCCTACGCTGGATGGACCGGCCGTTATCCGCATTCCTCCTGGCACTCAGAGCGGGCAGACCTTGCGATTGCGCGGCAAGGGGGCGCCCTCGCTACGCGGTGAAGCGGGATTGCGCGGCGACGAATTTATTGAAGTGCAGGTCGTGGTTCCGCGCGTTGCGGATGAGAGAACCAAAGAGATTCTGCGCGAGTTGGCGCGGCTGAATCCGCAAGACCCACGCGCAAACCTGAAGGCAGAAAGCAGCAGGTAGTCGTCAGTAAACCATCGCTGCTAAGATTGGCGAAGCTAGCGGCTGGTAAATCGTTATGGCGAAAAGAGGCAGAAAAACACGTGGCAAGGCTGGCTATATGATCAGTGCGGTGGCGGAAATGTATAATCTCCACCCACAAACTCTGCGCCTTTATGAGCGCGAAGGCCTGCTGACTCCCTCGCGAAGCGAAGGCAACACTCGACTCTACACCGAAGATGATTTAGAACGACTGGAAATCATTCTTAAGCTTACGCGCGACCTTGGAGTGAACCTGGCCGGTGTAGAAATTATCCTCAATATGCGTTCACGAATGGCGGAAATGGAGCGCGAGATGAAGGCCTTCGTGGAGTATGTGCGTAAAGAGTTTATGAACCAGTCTCCCGATTCCGAGGCGCAAATCCAGAATGCATTAGTGCGCGTCGGTACCCCCAACCTCATTCGGCTCAATCGGCGAAGCACACACGCTTCGTGACATTCAGACGGTCTTCACCCCGCCATATACACTCGCATCTTAGCTCCGGAGCTGTAATTCAATTCACTGGAAATGTGATGTCTTGAAACTCAAATTATCTTATCTGCATCTATCAACTCAGAATAATGGTGTCAGATAGTTGCATTACTAATTGTGGTAGCTCTCTCCCGTATTCTGTCCTTGCTATAATGCAACTCAAGAGAAGTTGAGTGCATCATAGCAAGTGAAGAGTTTCAGATAAAAAATCCCTTCTGTGGAATGCCAAAGCAAGGAGGTGACGTGCTATGGCAATCATCCACAACCTTCGATACCTTACCAACCTTTGGAACCGCCTGGTTTGCCGAGCACGAACTTTCCGATCTGGCAGGAGCGCGCTCGGCAGTATCAGGAGTACGGAGGGCGGGAAAGCCTAGAAGCCCGCCTCTCACAATAAAAAAGCTGTAGGGTGCTGTCTATGGCCTCCTCTTGTGAGCACATATGACCGCGTAGGTTTCTGAACAACATTTTCTAACCCGTGGACAAAAAATGCTGCTCGGAGTAGAGGAGGCCCAAGAGGCAGTCCTGACGCCTTAATTTGCCTAGGGTAAGAGTTTTCGTGTGGAAGGGAGGTGAAACGCGATGGCGATTCTGCGAATTCCGCGACGAGGGCGAGCACGACGGCATTCACGGTTTGCCGCATGGGAGCCCTGGCACGAGATCGTCGATATTGAAAATTGGGCAGACGACTTCTTCCGCCAAACCTTTTCACGCTGGTTTGACTCTGGCAAACGCGTCCGCAATCGAATGTGGTCACCGCCGGTCGATGTTTATGAGACCGACAACCACGTCGTCATTAATGCGGAGTTGCCAGGCATGGATCCCGAGCAGATTCAGGCCCGAATAGAGGGCCAGACACTTTTCATTAAAGGCCATCGGAAACGCGAGGGCAAGACAAATCATTATTATGTTGCCGAGCGCGTATACGGGCCCTTTGCATTATCCTTGACGCTGCCGAACTCTGTGGATCCTGAAAGCGTCACGGCGCAATATCAAAATGGCGTGTTAACGCTCACCTTGGCAAAGCGCGAAGAAGCCAAGCCCAGGACGATCAAAGTCCAATCGCAATTATCCGCAGCCCAAGCGACGGCCGCGCATAACTAACGCGCCTCGCTTGGGCGGATGGCCTTCTGCGGCTTGAAGCACAAACCTCAGAGGGCAGATGAAAACTTTAATGAGGAGGTGAAAAACTATGGCGATCGTTCGATGGGAACCTTTTCGGGATCTCGTCGCTACACAGGAAAGATTCAACCGATTGTTTAACGAAGCCTTTTCAAGCATTTTCAGCGATGAAGGCGTGGGCACACAAACCTGGGCTCCACCGGTGGATATCTATGAGACTGATGATAGCGTGATTCTGACCGCGGAAGTACCCGGCGTGGACCCCAAAGATGTGGATGTACGTATTGAAGGTAACACGCTGTACTTGAGCGGTGAGCGCAAGCTGGATTCCGGGATCAAGGAAGAAAACTTCCGCCGGATGGAACGGGTGTATGGCCCATTTTCAAGGTCCTTTACGCTTCCAGCTTCGGTCAATCCAGACAAGGTGAACGCCGAGTATAGCAACGGCCTGCTCACCTTGACGATGACCAAACGCGAAGAAGCAAAACCCAAAACGATCAAAATTCTTGCCAGCAAGAACTGACCGTTTGCGCTGGCCGCGCCTGAAAGTGACGGGGCGGCCGGCGCTTCTCGTGTCATGTGCCGCTCAATGATTTACAGGGCACATCGTCCCTACAGTCACCCTCTCTATTCCCTTCCCTGGTTAAGGAAGGGAGCAAGAGGATGGTTGTCGTAAAGAATGACGGGGGGCGAGAGACTGGTTTTCCGGCGATACAAAAAGGGGGGCTTGGACTTCGACGCGATGACCTGCACCGCCAGCGAGTCAGCAGAAGAGTAGATCGTATGCGCCGGTGTCCCATATACGGGCGACTCGCACAGAGCACTGCGAGGGGAAAGGAGCATGTACCTGATCAGTGTGTATCTGTTGTTAATTGGACTGGTCCTTTTATTGGGGACCGTATTGTTTGCAGTCGCCGTAGCAATCGTTCTGGCTCGCGCGGTAGCGAGGTTGCTGACCGCCTATTCTCGGCGAATTTGTACCATGCTGTTCCTCCCGCACACGCCCATGGTTCGTAGAACGCAAGTCATTGCGTACCAGGGAGCGGATGCCGGCCCCAGGTTGCTTCGTAAGGTGCTTAGACCCTCATAGGTAACCGACAAGAGACAGGAAGCCCGTAAAAGCGCATTTCACGAACTGGCAAGAGGAATGGAGGTGACGATGAATGGGGCTTGCGGAAGTTGCGAATCCAAGACTGGGAAGCTATTCCGCGCTGAAAGCAAAACATCGCCCTCGACATACCTCCTGTATCCAGTGTGGGGAGTTAGTGTTTGACAAGACCTTAGCCAAATGTCCGAAATGCGGTGGCCTGATCAGTCATCTCTCCGATGCGGATTTGCAACTGCTGGGCCGCGACCCACGCAAACGAATGCAAATGTTCCTAAGCGTCTTTCAGGAAGAGAATGGAGATCAATTTACAGAAGCAGGAGATTCGGGGGCGAAGGCAAGACATGCTCAATCCGGCCTTCGGAAACGGGAAACCGTTCGGCGGAGGGCGTATGGGCAACTTGATCCAAAGCGGAACGCTTCTCATCAAGCGGGGCACAGTAGTTCCTGAATCAATTACCTTCGAGAGTCGCCCATGCCTGAAAGGTTGGATCATTGTTCAGGGGCTGTCAGCCTCGGGCCTTGATCGAAAGTTAAACGAGGTGGGTTGGAATCTCATTTATCTGGGCACTGAGATCAGCGCTTCAGCGTGGGGCCAGGATGAAGCCAAAGCGGTCTTGAAGGCCGTTCGGCGACTCCTGAAGCGAAAAGATGCCAATCATTTCAACTCTCTGCATATTACAGAGATATATGTCAGGCGATGGTTGGGAGTGCCCCGGGTCCGCGTGGTTGCACATTGGCGGCAGATGCAGAAGGGACCCGTCCTATTTCAGGCGTGAAGCGCAAGTGCTTGCTGGGCCGCTTCTTTAAGCCCGCTGGGAGGTTTTCAACCACGGAACCCAAAAATAGCTTTTCCGTCGGATAGTTGGAGATCGGTTTAAAGGGGAGCGCTGTTTACCCAAAAGCAGCATGGGAGCCCGATGGGCGGTTATCCACCGCCGCATTACCGCAATAATCGTAAAGTCATTTGCTCGTTGAGCGTTAAGTAAGAAGGAGGGTCTATGAGAATCAGAATGTTGATTCGTGCGCTGCTGATGATCGTGGTGACCATATTTTTCTGGGCTTTAACTTCCCCGAGTTGGGCGCTCCCGCAGGAAGCCCTCGCTTCAACTTCCAGGGCCGGTTCAAACGAAGCAGGCCAGATTACCATCCCGGCCCGGCCAGCAACGCCGCTTTTCAAAAGCCAGCAGGGCAAACAACCTTCACAGATCCGTTTTTCGCCCGCAAATCGCATGGTGACCCTGAAGTTGCGAATCGAAGATCCCAATGGCTACTTCATTCCGGACATTCACCCTGATAATTTCGCCGTCTACGAGGATGGCGTGCGACAGAAGATTGTCTCTGCAGAGGTGGAGCACGCCCCGGTTTCTGTTGCTCTCTTGATGCAGATGGGCGGCCGCTATCATGAACTTAACCAGATCCTTGGTACCGAAGTTCCGATGGCGGCTCAGGCCTTGCTCGATGTGCTCGGCCGGCAGGATCGGGTGGCAGCCTTCACCTATGCCAGCCAAGTCAAAATGCTTGCCGGATTTAATGAGAAACGAGAAAATTTAAGCGGCATTTTTCAGCAAACCGGCACACCAGGATTTTCAGAAGCGAATCTATACGACGCCCTTTTACAGACCCTGAATTTCATGCAAGGTGTGAGTGGGCGAAAAGCCATCATCCTGATCTCAAGCGGCGTAGATACTTTCAGTAAAGCCACTTATGACCAGGTGCTGCAGGCGGCGCAGGAAGGCGGAACGCCGATCTACATCATTGGACTCGGTGAAATGATGCGGGGCCGAACCTTAATTTACGGGGCCGCAGCACCCTTCGCCCACATCAATTGGGATAGCGTGGACCAGCGGTTAGAGAAGCTGGCCACCGCTTCAGGCGGACGCGCTTACCTGCCCGAAACTGACATTGAATTCCCGGCCATCTATGACGACATCATGGAGAATCTGCGGCTTCGCTATGTCATCACCTACATATCTTCAAACCCGGCGACTTCAGGTCCCCGGCGGCACATTCAAGTGCAATTGATTGATCCCCAGACTGGGGCACCCTTGAAGATCGTTGACTCCAACGGCAAGCCCGTTACTGCCAGGGTCTTTGTTCAAGGAAGCTACAGCCCCGGCGCGGCTGTGGGAGGATAATTACTGCCACACGGCGAATCGCAAAGTTGGAAAGCAAAATGAAAGCTGCTGTGGTGCAGGGAGGCAGGAAATTTATGAGCCTGTCTCCCGGAACCTGAACGCTGAGTCAAAATCCTTAGTGCTTATCGCTCGCCTCATCTCATCCGGCGGTTTAACCGGCGAAGCCTGCACACTCCGTTAGAAACCCACTGCGCCTTCCATTCACACATCGCCATGTCTGTAACCATACATCACTTCCCTCCTCTTCTATCAGAACCTGATTGTCATTCCGGATTAAGGAAACTTCACGGCTGCGGAGTGCTTTGCCCCAGGGGCAATACAGAGATCGCGCCCCGGCTGCCCCGAAAAGGTTTGCTATATTAGCAGTCGGATTTGTTTCAGGAGTGCTTCCGAATGTCTGAGGAGAAAAACGTCCAATGGGCTGTGCGTCCCGGCCGCTGGGCACGCTTCAAGCGCCTGACGCAGCAGGTGGGGAGCGCAGTTCGAGCGCATTACTGGTTCCCGCACATTCCGCTCTCTTTGGCGCTTGCCTGCGCTGGACTCTTTCTGCTTTGGATCATTTTCACGCTGCAACGGCGCGTGCTGCTCTCGGATTTTCCCAAGCACATCTTCGATTTTCGCCCCTCCAGCATGCCTTACGTCCTAATCGGCGTCGCCATGCTGATTATGTCGGTGGGACTTCTCTTCCGCTCCCGTTTTGCCTGGATCATTGCCATTCTTCTGACCGCTTCCACGATCCTGAGCGCAATCATCATCGGACGTTCGCATCATCGATTTCTCACCTACTATGATGGAATCCTCCTGGTGGCACTCCTGCTTTCCTACCGCTGGTTCGACCGCAGCAGCCTGGCGGCGGGAACGCTGTTTGCCATTACCAGCACGTTGCTGCTTCTGATCTATGCCGTCTTCGGGAGCCTTTACTTTGGCGATCAGTTTTCACCCCCCATCAAAGACCTGGTGACAGCTTTTTACTATGCCGTGGTTACGATGGGAACCGTGGGCTACGGTGACATCACGCCAAAGGCCCCTGAAGCAAGGCTGTTTACCGTCTCCGTGATTATTCTCGGTTTGGCTGTGTTTGCGACTTCTGTAACGGCCATTGCGGGGCCTATGATTGCCCGTTTGACAACACGGAAGGAGAAAAGGATGAAACGTACGAACCATTTCATCGTGATCGGCGCAACTCCTCTGGCGTATAACACTTATCGTGAATTCAAAAAGCGTCACCAGACCGTGACCCTGATCATGCCCCACGCGCCAGCATCGGGCGAGATTGAGCCCGACGACCTCATCGTAGGCGACGCAAACAGCCTTGAAACTTTGCGTAAAGCCGACGCAGATCAGGCCCAGGCGGTTCTTGCCATGCGCGCCGACGATTCAGACAACGCCTTCATTGTGCTGGCGGTCAAAGAACTCAAGGGCCGGGCCAAGACGGTTGTTGCCATCAACGATAGCAAACACATCGAGCGCATCAAGCTGGTGCAGCCGGATTTCGTCATTGCTCCGGAAGTGCTGGGCGGCGAACTACTGGCGATGATGCTGAGCGGAGAATCCATTACAGGCGATTTTCTAATGGAACGCATTCTGCATTTTGACCGATCACCCGGCCATACATCCTGATCCCCTTTTACCTTGAAGCTTGATTCTTCCCGGCTCCAGGCGTAGCGCGAAATGCGGAAGTTCGATATAATCATCTTTACAAATTTGTAGAGATTTGATGAAATAGCTGCCTCTTAACGTATAAGTCTAGATTTTTCAATTCTTTTAACGCTTGTCGCCGAGCTTCTGATGTTTGATTCCCTGGTCATTACATTACGTGAGGGCGTTGAAGCAGCCCTTATCGTGGGCATTGTCGCGGGTTATCTGCGCAAAACCGGGCGGTCGCACCTCATTCGATTTGTCTATTGGGGGCTGGCAATCGCTGTAGCAGCAAGTTGCATCGCCGGCTACTTTGTGGACCGATTACGCATCACCGAAGATGCCTATGAAGGCTGGCTGATGCTGATCGGGGCGGTCTTTGTGGCCTCCGTGGTGATCTGGATGTACAAGACGGCGCGCCATATGCGTCGCGAAATTGAAGAAAGGCTTGCCAGCCTGGCCCAACAGACTGACCGCAGCGCCGCGTGGGGAATCTTCCTGTTCGTCTTTCTGATGGTCTTTCGAGAGGGCATCGAGACGGTGCTCTTTCTGGCCGCGGTTTCGTTCAATACGACAGAACTGATGAATTTCATGGGGGGCATAATCGGCCTGGCACTGGCGGTGGGCCTCGGGATTGCGTTCTTCAAGGGCAGCCTGAAAGTCAATCTGCGCAAGTTCTTCAATGTCACCACGCTGGTGCTGCTGGTGGTAGCTCTACAGCTTTTCGTTTCCGGCATTCACGAGCTTTCGGAAGCCATGGTGATTCCCGCAAGCCGCAGGGAGATGGCGCTTGTAGGACCGATTGTAAATAACGACGCCTTCTTCTTCGTGGTAATCATTGCCCTCTGCCTTTTCCTGATCATTGCCCAGAGGATCCAGGGAGCGGTAAAAACCGAAACGCAGCTCGCGAGTTTGCCCGCGCCGGAACGGCGTAAGGCCTTGGCGGAGCAGCGTCGGCAGGCTTTCTGGAAAACGGCGGCTAGTGCTGTCGGCCTGCTCATCATCGTGCTCATCAGCGCGGAGTTTATCTACTCACGCGTGGCTCAGGCTGTGACTCCTCCGGAGCCGTTGAAGCTGGTTGAGGGCCGGGCTCAGATTCCGGCCTCGGAGCTTACCGACCACAAGCTTCACCATTATGTTGTGAATGTTGATGGAGTTGACGTCAGGCTCATCGCCATTCTGGACGCTTCGAAAGGGGTGCATGTGGCGCTTGACGCCTGCCCGATCTGTGGCACGCAAGGCTATTACCAGAATGGCCGCAACGTCATCTGCCGCAATTGTTCGGCTGCCATCTACGTCCCGACCATTGGCCTGCATGGCGGCTGCAATCCCATTCCCATCCAATTCAGCTATGAGAATGGAGCGCCCTCCATCACAGTTCCGCAGAGCACCCTGGAGGCCGCCGCGAAAGTGTTTCGGGAATAACCCAAGGCCATCGCCAGAATGGAAGTGATCACGCCGCTTGGCTTTGATCCATGATTCGTCGCATCATCAGCCAATCTCTTTTGCGCCGACGGGAGCGTAAGCTTCTGAGCCTGATGGCCGTGACGCTCGGCATTGCCGTGGCAACCGCCGTGGCGACCATCGCCATTGATGTGGGCGACAAGGTAAACCATGAACTCCGTTCGGTCGGCGCCAACATCATCGTCACTCCCGCCGCCGATGGTTTTCCAATTTCGATCGGCGGCGTAGACTTTCGTCCTGCCGGGGCAGGCGCTTATCTGGAGGAATCCTCACTGCCCGCCATGAAGAGGATTTTCTGGCGTAACAGCATTGTGGCTTTTGCGCCCTTTGTTTATCTCCCTGTCCAGGCTCAGAATCGCCATTTTGTGCTGATTGGAACCTGGTTTGAAAAGACGCTTTCCATCTCGCCGACCGAATCGTTCCGTACCGGAATCAGGCAACTACATCCTACCTGGAAGGTGGAAGGCAACTGGCCTGCGGCTGATGACGCTGACGGATGCGTGGTGGGCTCACAGCTTGCGCAGGCGCTCGGTTTGAAAATCGGCCAGAAACTTCCCATCCAGACAAAGACCGGTTTCCGAGAATTCAAAATTCGCGGCATTCTCGAAAGCGGGGGCATTGAGGATCAGGAAGCGCTGGCGCCCCTTGAATCCGTACAGGAAATGGCCGGGCTCCGCGGTAAGGTGCGCCGCGTGGAAGTAAGCGCCGTGACGAAGCCGGAAGACGCCCTGGCGCGAATCCCGCCGGCGCGCATGACGCCAGATCAATTCGAACGCTGGAGTTGCTCGAACTATGCCAGCACGGTGGCCTATCAGATTCAGCAGGCGATTCCGGGCTCTTCTGCACGCCCGGTCTACCGGGTCTCTGAAACCGAAGGCAAGATTCTGAATCGTGTGGGTCTGCTGATCAGCCTGCTGGCCGCGGCCGCGTTAATTACGGCAGCACTGGCCGTCTCTTCCATGATGCTGGCTAACGTGCTGGAGCGGCGATCGGAGATCGGTCTTTTTAGAGCCTTGGGTGCGGCGGATGCGCGCGTCGCAACCATTTTCCTGACCGAGGCCTCGCTGGTCGGCCTTGCCGGCGGAGCACTGGGCTATCTTCTGGGCAGCATGCTTGCCGAAAAACTGGCTCGGGCCATTTTCGGCTCGCCCATCGGAATTCACTGGGTGCTTCTGCCCGCAGCCCTAGCCCTGGCGCTGGCCGTCACACTGATTGGCAGTGCACTGCCGCTCAGGCGCGGGTTCAAAATGTCAACTGCCATGGCTTTGCGCGGCGAATAAACCGTGCACGGTTATTTTTCACTGATGCCCATTTCGAACTTGAAACCTCGCAACCCACGCTCCATTTTCTGGCGACTGTGCCTGCGCTCACTCCAAGTGAAGCGCCCCCAGGCAGCTTTGGGCATTGGGTCGCTCATGGTGGGCGCGGCAGTGTGTTCTCTGCTGCTCAATCTCTACGGCGGCGTTCAGCGCAAGATGACGGAATCCTTCAGCGCATTTGGAGCCAATATCATCCTGACCTCACGAGAAGTCGCTGCCCACTCAAGTGATTTGCCCACCGTCATGCCGGAACCCTCACCGCAGCGCCTCGAAGCTTTGCGCCGAGAGCACCCTTCCATCCTCACCGTTCCTGTGCTCTATGTCATCATGCGACTTAACTCGCCTGCGGCGGATTCCCGTCTTCCTGAGGGAAAAGAAGTAGTTGCGGTGGGGACCACCCTGGAGGGAATCTCAGCCATGAATCCCAACTGGCATTTCCAGACTTTGAATCAGCGCCCGGAGCCGCGCGATTGCGCCGTGGGCATTCACCTGGCCGAGGCTATGCAATTTCATCCTGGAGATTCCCTCCAGTTGCAAATGCTTGAAACGGGCTCCGGGCATGATCAATCCGCGCAAGAAACCTTCCGCATTGCAACAATTGTTTCCACGGGCGCCTCGGAAGATGATCAGGTTTTCGTTCCGCTCGCGGCATTGCAGCAGATGGCGGGACTCCAAGGGAAAGTGAGCGCGATGGAATTGCGCGTCCCCGGAGACGTTAAAGCCATTGAAAGCGCAGTTCGCCAGCTTGCGAAGTTGTTTCCGGAAATGGACGCGCGGCCCGTGCGGCAGATCGTCTATTCTGAAGCGAAGGTCCTAGGCACCGTCAGTCGTTTGATGCTGGCTCTTACGATTCTAATCCTTACAATCATTGCCTTGTGTGTAGCTTCGACCATGACGGCTATCGTTCTCGAGCGCCGCAAGGATATCGCCGTGATGAAAGCGCTTGGGGCAAGCAATCGCGCGGTGATGGAACTTTTTGTGAGCGAGGGCGTGGCGCTGGGATTGATAGGCGGTTTGGCTGGCTTCTTTCTTGGCGCGCTCTTCGCCCGGGAGATCGCATTGCGGTTATTCGATGTGGCGCTCGCGCCGAGCTGGTGGGTGTTTCCGGTGGTGTGCCTGTCCACCATCATTCTGGCGGTCGTCGCCACCCTCTTTCCAGTGCGTGTGGTGCGGCGCATCCAGCCAGCCGTCGTGTTGAAAGGGGCTTGACGGATTCCACCCGGCGCTCGTGAATTGTAGTTCCAGAGGAGCTTAACGCTTTGCCTTTTATCAACATCCAAGGACTGACGAAGCAATACGGTTCGTCCATCTATGCCCTGCACGATGTCTCTCTGACGGTCGAACGGGGCGAGTGGGTGGCGGTGATGGGGCCATCTGGCTCCGGCAAATCAACGCTGCTCAATATCGTCGGCTGTCTCGATTCTCCCACCCAGGGCGAAATTATCATCGACGGCCAGAGGCTCAGTCAACTCTCCAAGGCCGATCTGGCGCGGTTTCGAGCGGAAAAGGTGGGATTCATCTTCCAGCAGTTTCATCTGGTTCCTTACCTGACAGCGATCGAAAACGTGATGCTGGCGCAATACTTCCACAGCCTTGCGGAGGAGAAAGAGGCCGCCGAAGCGCTACGACGCGTGGGATTAGGCAACCGCCTGCATCATCTCCCCTCTCAGCTTTCCGGTGGCGAGCAGCAGCGGGTGTGCGTGGCGCGCGCGCTGATCAATCAGCCCAACCTGATTCTAGCCGACGAACCCACCGGTAACCTCGACGAAGTCAACGAGGCATTGGTGATGGGCCTTCTGGCTGATCTGCACCGCGAGGGACATACTATCCTCATGGTGACGCACGACCCAGAAATTGGCCGTATGGCCGAACGCCGCGTGAATCTTCATCACGGCAGGCTGACAGAGGTCTTTGCCGCTCCGATCCAGGAAGATCTGCTTGTGGATAATCTGCTCCAGGCTGTCTGGCGTGCGGAGGAGGCGGCCGGCGAGAGATTCCTGCCTGCGGACAGACTGCCAGAATTTGTGACCAACCGCGCCACCTTCATGCTGATGGCGCAGGAAGGATCGATCTGTCTGGAAGATGGGATGATTTCCCTGACTCCTTCCGGACAGCAGCGCGCCGATCAATTAATCCGGCGGCACCGCCTCGCCGAGCGCTTCTTCTATGAGACCTTCGGCCTGGATGAAGATCGCTTGCACGAGAATGCACTCCGCGTTGAACCTCTCTGGACGGCGCCCGTCACGGATAAGATTTGCACCTTCCTGAATCATCCCCGCACCTGCCCGCATGGTGATCCCATTCCTATCGGCGAATGTTGCCTGAAGAGACCGTAGCCTTCGCCTCTGCCTTCTACCTTCCGCCTACTGCTTTCCCCCTTCCGCTTTCCTCCATCCTGGTCCACGGAGTGGCTTGCCGGCTTTGATGCCGGTCAGATGGCCATGCTCAAATTCAAGCTGGCCGTTCACAAAGACATATTCAATACCTTCGGAGAGGCTTGCAGGGCGCAAATAAGTTGCAGTGTCTTTGATCTCTGCCGCATTAAAAATCGTGATATCCGCATAAAAGCCGGGCTTCAACAGACCGCGACCAGCAAGATGCTCACGATTCGCGGGCAGACTGGTGATTTTGCGGATGGCATCCCCCAGGCGAAGCAAGCCCTTTCCCCGCACGTAGTCACCTAAGAAACGCGGCATCGATCCCCACGCGCGTGGATGATCGTGCGGCTCGTAAAGAGGCCCATCCAGATTGGTCTCCTGCGCGTCGAGTCCGATGCTTGTCCAAGGCTGCTTGAGGCCGTATTGCAGGTCTGGCTCGCCGGCCAGAAAATAGAGCGCTTCCGTCTGCGCGTTGTCCGCCAGGACCAGATCGAACAAGGCGTCCAGAGGCGGCTTGCCCTCACTCTGAGCAATCTGCTGGATGGTTTGCCCCTCATATTTCTTCAAAGCCGGATTCATGACGGATGAAACGACGATGCCTGAGGGGCCTCCGCTATCCAGATAAAAATTTTCCGAGTCCGGCTGCTCAGTCAGCATATCTGTCTTGATGCGCTTGCGGATGGCAGCGTCGCGCAGTCGCGCGAGTAGTTGGTTGGGGCCGCCGTTTGCCACCCAAGTCGGCAGGCAGGAGGAAAGTGAGGCGACGCCGGCGAGATAGGGATACATATCCGCCGTCACATCGAGGCCTGACCTGCGGGCGGCGTCAATCATTCCAACCACTTTCGGCATGGAGCCCCAGCGCGACTTGCCGCTCACTTTGAGATGAAAGATTTCAACCGGGATGTGGGCTTCACGCCCGATACGAAAAGCCTCGCGGAGCGCGGCCATCTCTGTGGCGCCTTCGCTCCGCATGTGGGTGGCGTAAATGCCGCCGTATTGGGCAGCTATTTTGGCGAGCGCGATCAGTTCATCAGTTTTGGCATAAGAGCCGGGGGGATAGACGAGAGCAGTTGAAAGACCGAGTGCACCCTGCTGCATCGCGTGGGCCACCAGATTCTGCATGCGTCTCAGCTCATCCGCAGTTGGCGCACGGTCTACGTCTCCCAGCACCGCTTCGCGTACTTGTGCCGCGCCAACATAAGTGCCAATATTGAGCGGCGTGCCCTGCCGTTCGAGGCGCTGGAAATACTCATCGAGCGTCGTCCAGTCCACTTTCAAGTGATAATGCTGAAGAAAAGGCTCAAGCGGCACGAGCGTGAGCGAATCCTGAGGCGCGATGGAGCCGCCCTCACCGGTGATCTCGGTCGTGATGCCCTGCGAGAGCTTGCTGAGCGACCGTGGATCGATGAGCAACGCCCATTCCGATTGCCCCAGCATATCAATGAAACCGGGCGCCACAACAAGATTCGTAGCGTCAATGATGCGCCTAGCCTTTGCGCCACGAAGATTGCCCATTGCGGCGATACGGTCACCCTGAATCGCCACATCACCTTCGTACCAGGGATTCCCAGTGCCATCGATGATGTGACCATTTTTAATCAAGACATCGTAAGTCGATGCCTGTGCTGCATCCTGTTTGTCAGGCGCATCTGCCCGGGCAGTGGCTGACGCGAGGTCTCTGGGAGATGAAGTGGCCCGCGAGCCGCCAGATTGCGCCGGAAACGAGGCTTCAGCACGGCTGAAATTCTCTTCGTGGATCAGAGATTTTTCCCTGGACGACCCGTATCTTGTGTTCGTAAAGCTTGCTTCTTGAAATCTGAAGTCTGAAGTCTGGTTTTGGATGCGGCCTGACCGCAGTGTGGAATCTCCGCGACCCGCAAGCGCGCCAGGAGTCGCCATGTACGCTGCGGCGGCAATCTCACCCAGCGCTTGCCCCACGATTTTGGTGATCGACTCATCAGTATTGGGCACAGCCACGCGGTTGGCATAGATCGCAAAGGCCAGATGGCGGCCATCCGGCGTCGTCATATATCCGGCCAGCCCCTTGCCCGTCACCATGTTGTTTCGGTTCAGCGCATCATAGGCAAAGTAAGTGCCTGTCTTGGCGAAAACATGGCCCGCGGCCGGAGATTGGGTCTGGACATCGTACAAAGTGCCGTCCCGGCCAAGCACCGGGAGGCCGGCGAAAAATTGCTGGAAAGTCTTCTGGTGATACATGAAGGCCAAATAATGAACCATGAAGTCCGGAGTGAAAAACGCCGCTTCCGAACCGCCCGCGCCATCGGATTGTGACGCTCCGCTCAGGTCGAGTCCCGCCTTCTCCAACAGGCCGCGCTCGAGGTCAAACCCTGCCTGATCGATATTCTGTTTCGCATGGGCGAGGACAGCACCCAGGATGAAGGGCATGACGCTGGCATGGAGGTTCTGGCTGACTTTCAGCGTAACTTTCACATCCTCTGACAGCGGAGGAGAAACATGCTCAGCAACCAGATTTTGCGGAGTATAATTCGCAGCCAGCGCCTTGAAGTCTGGACGGGGGCCGCCGCCTGCGCCGCTTACCGTGATGCCCTGCTGGCGCAACTCCTCGACCAGAGCCAATTCCGCAAAGCGGCTCGGCTGGGGCACGGCGTAGGCGAACAGAACAGAAGGCTTATCCAGCGGCACGCTGCCCGTGACGATGACCTGATGAGTTCCGTCAGGGTTGGTAACATCCTGAGACCATTCGATATCGGGATCGGAATCGGGAGGTCCGGTTGTGGCCTGATTGGTGAAATGAACGTAAGAGGTGATCGGTGAAATACTCAGGGTCGCCGGAGCACCCAGAGAAGTGCCGGGAGTAACAGTGACATCAATAATGTTGTCGTTGACGATGATGGGCGAAATGACCATCCCCGTTCCCAGTTCCCGCGCGCCCTCCGGAAACAAAGAAGTGTCCACAAGAACCCTCCCGTCAATCTGCTGCATTCCGTTCGCAGCCACCTGTTCAGCCAACTGGCGGAGCACAACCAGCGGATCCCCCGGCACGGCGCGCGTATCGAAACTGCCTCCGTAACAATGATCCTCATTCTCAAAGGCCAGCGTCCCATCGGGCTGAATGCGCTGCGAAAGGTTCGGATCGCCGCTCGCCACCAGCACCAGATCGCCATGAAGCGTGCCATCAGCATCGATGGGCCCGGTTCGATAGACCCGCGTGTGAAAACGATAATCCGGACCGAGCAGTTCGAGCGCTGTTCCTTCGGTCAATAGCTTGGTGGTGGAAGCGGGTGTAAAAAGCTCCTGAGGATTCATTTCGAAGATAGGCTGATCCCTGTCGAGCGAGTAGAAATCAATCCCAAACGTCGCGTGACGGAATTCCGGACGATGGGTGATCCGCTGGACTGCAGCAGCAAACGAAGACGTTTGCTGGGCTCGAGCCCGGCCTAAATCAATGCTCCACACTGAACCGAGCAGAAGCGCTATTCCACAGAGGACGGCATACCCGGGCTTGATCATCATCAAGAAACTCCCGCAACCTCGTTTTCCAAAAATGAACGGCTGGATAGTATACATCGTAAACAGCAGACTGGCCGCCATCCTCAGCGCTCAAAGAAGCAACGCGGCATAGCGGGGAGATGAACTCATTGGTCCACGCATGCAACTGATCCGTTGAGACAGAATTGTCATAGGCGTCACCGGCGCTCAGTTCACTGGATTCTCGGAGATCTCAGCATCAACCTGGTAGTTAAAAGACGGGAAGTCTTCCCAATCCTCAGAATGCCCGCAAAGAACTCAAAAGGATGCGATTTTGGAACGTTTCTCAGTAACCTGTTAGAATGAGGACGAACAGACATGGCCATGCGCCTCGTTGAACGGATTCGCTTTCTCTTCCGAATTTTTCTCCTTTTCACCTTTCTCGCGGCGGTAGCCACCATCAGCGCCATCACCACGATCAAGCTCACGATTCAGGGAAACCAGGAAACTCTGCCGGATTGGGTAGGGGTCAACCTGGAGATCGCAAGAGGAGAGGCAGCTGATATGGGTCTGGAAATGAAGGTGGAAGACAAGCTTTTCAGCGATAAATATGCTGCCGACAAAATTATTTCCCAGGAACCGCAACCCGGGACTAAGGTGAAGGTGGGGCAGCATGTTCACGTACTGGTGAGTCTGGGCCCGCCGCGTATCGTAGTGCCTGATCTGCTGGGATCGAGCGCCCGCGTAGCCCAGATCCTTGCGGTTCAAAAAGGGTTGGCAGTGGGTGACATTGCCGAGGTTCATTGGCCGGGACTGGAGACGGATGAAGTGGTGGCCCAGGATCCTCCGCCTTCGACTACGGAAATTCGCAGCCCTGCGATCAACTTTCTGGTCTCAATAGGGGAAAATACGCAAGCCTACGTTTGTCCTGACTTTTTGGGGAAGAGACTGGATACGGTACTCCCGCTTGTTCAGCGTGCCGGATTTAGTGTGAGCAAAGTCACGCCCATAACCGGGACAGCTGCTCCACCCGGAACGATTTTGGGCCAAACCCCTGTCCCGGGAAGCAAAATCAGCGCCGGAGACTCCTTCACCTTCCAGGTCGCGCAGGGGAACAACGCCGCGGCTCCTCCCGCCTCTGCGCCCATGGTCTCGCACTGAATAATCACGGTCCTTCCTGCGTTTCGCCGAGAAGCACGCAGCTCTTCGTCAGAGAATCTTGAGTTTTTTGGCGATGTTTTCCAGGATTTCGAGGGCACGGATGAGTTCTTCCTGAGTGTGGGTCGCCGTCACAATGGTCCGCAATCGCGCCTTGCCAACGGGCACGGTGGGATATCCAATGCCCTGCGCGAAGACGCCAGCCTCGAAAAGTTCACGGGAAAACTGATGGGCGAGCGCGGCGTCTCCAACGATGATGGGGGTGATGGGCGTCTCGCTGGCGCCGGTGTTGAACCCGAGGTGGGCAAGCTTTTCCTTGAAAAAACGAGTATTTGCCCAGAGGCGTTCAACAAGTTCGGGTTCCTCATCGAGTAGTTCGAAGGCCGCAATACACGTTGCCGCCACTGACGGAGGGTGAGAGGTGGAGAACAGAAATGGCCGTGCGCGGTGGTATAGGAATTCGATGGTGTCTCGGGTGGAACAGACATAGCCCCCCAGCGCGCCGATGGCTTTGGAAAGCGTCCCCACCTGTATATCCACACGCCCGTGCAGGCTGAAATGATCGACAGAGCCACGGCCATTGCGGCCCAGCACTCCTGATGCGTGAGCATCATCGATCATCATGATGCACCCGTATTCCTCGGCCAGCTTCACCAGGTCGGGCAACGGGGCGATATCGCCATCCATGGAGAACACGCCATCGGTAATCAGGAGCTTATGGCCTTTGCGTCCGGCAACCTCTCTGAGGATCTTTTCGCACGCCTCGACGTCCTTATGAGGAAACCGGCGGATTTCGGCGCGCGAAAGCCGGCAGCCGTCGATGATGGAGGCATGGTTGAGCTCGTCCGAAATGATCACATCTTCCCGGCCCAGGATGGCTGCGACGGTTCCGGCGTTGGCCGTGAAACCTGACTGAAAAACCACGGCGGCTTCCGTTTGCTTGAACTGAGCAATTTTCTCTTCAAGCTCCATGTGGATCTTCATGGTGCCGGCTATGGTGCGGACGGCGCCGGAGCCCACTCCATATTTCTGGATGGCGTCCAGAGCACACTGTCTGAGTTTCGGGTGGGTATTGAGACCGAGGTAATTGTTGGAAGAAAGGTTGATCACCTGGCGGCCGTCAAAACGCGCTACCGGAAGCTGTTCTCCTTCTAAAATCCGCAGCTTCTGATAAAGCCCCTGCTCGCGGAGTTTTTGAAGTTCATCGGCCAGGTATTGAAGTTGTGCTTTTGGCATGTTGTCACCCTGCTGAAGTCATAGATGGCGGCTATTTCATCCTGTGATCTTATCATAGCGTGCAGCCACACTCGCCCAATGAACCACGCAGACGAGGGGATTCAGGCTTTGACGATGCTATGATGGAAGAGCGCTCGTTCGGGATATCCCTCGAAAGGAAAATTTTATGCGGGCACTCTTTAGCGGATTCTGTCTTTTAATCGGAATTGAGATGGGTATCGCGCTAAGCTGTCGGGCTGCGACATCGGGATGGATCGACATCACTCCTCGGGAAAATCTTGAGGGCTGGACTCGGGTTCCTATTCCGCCTGACCGACCACTCAACCCGATCTCACAGTGGAAACTGGACAAGGCGCATCATACGATCGTTTGCGAAGGGACAGGCGGCCATGAATGGTTGCGTTACGATCATGAATACAGGGATTTCATCTTCGAAGTCGAGTGGCGACTCATACCGGTTGCGGGCTCGAGGAAATACAACAGCGGTATCTTCGCGCGAAATAACCTGGATGGGCGTATCTGGTATCAGGCACAGGTCGGCAGCGCGAGCGGCGGCTACTGGTTTGGCGATAACCCCATCGGCGCAATTCTCAAACGTTTTAACCTGAGTTCTGAAGTCGGGGAGAATCACGTTAAGCCTGCCGGTGAATGGAATGCCTATCGCCTCCGATGCGTGGGGAGAGCACTTTCTCTCTGGGTAAATGGGGCGAAGCAAAGTGAATTTACCGAGTGTAACAACCTCCGAGGCTACATCGGCCTTGAAGCCGAAGGGTCAAAGATTGAGTTCCGCAACTTGAAGGTGAAAGTACTGCCTTAACTTCATATCAATCCAATGGAAGTCTTCAACGTAAAATCCAAACAGTTCGATTACCAAGTGGTTGTCGGCGAGGGGGCATGGCAAACACTGCGTGATTTTCCACGCGATCATTATTCCTCTATTTTCATCATCACCGAAAAACCTCTCTGGAAGCGATGGGGCAAGTCATTTGTTGCCGATTCGAAGCTCAATGACGTCCGGACGCTTTTTGTCCCTTCGGGTGAAACGTCCAAATCTCTGCACGAGCTTGGACTGCTGGCAAGGCAGTTATTGAGGGAAGGCGCAGACCGGCACTCGCTGCTCGTGCTCTTTGGAGGAGGGGTGATCGGCGATCTGGGCGGCTTTCTGGCCTCAGTTTATATGCGAGGTGTGGATTGCATTCACGTTCCGACCACGATTCTCGCCCAGGTAGACAGCTCCATTGGCGGCAAAACGGCTGTGAACCTGGGGGAGATGAAGAATTTAATCGGCACGTTCTATCCCGCAAAGTTGGTTTTATCAGAGCCACGGGTGCTCAGTTCATTAAGCCGGCGGAATTTCCGCTCCGGATTGTACGAAGTGGTCAAACACGCCATCCTGGATGGGCCCGGTCTTTTCAAACAGCTCGACGCATGCATCGATTCTCTGAGCCCGGAAAATATCGAGCCTCTGCTTACCATCCTGCCCCAGGCCGTACGGGTCAAGGTGAGGGTGGTAAACCGCGACGAGCGCGAAGCCAATCTTCGCATGGTGCTGAATCTGGGGCACACGTTTGGGCATGCCCTTGAGGAAGCTACTCATTATCGGCGCTTCGTACACGGAGAAGCCGTTGGATGGGGATTGCTGGCGATTTCTCGTCTCGGGCAAAGGTTGGGTCTCTTAGATTTGTCTGAAGGGAAGCGTATTGAGAGTTTGATCTGGCGGCTCGGGTCACTTCCCTCTATTCGCGATCTTCCTCCCGCCCGGATTCTCCGCCTGCTTCCCCAGGATAAAAAAACCGTCCGTGGGAGAATCCAATGGGTTGTGCCGGAAAGGATTGGAAAAGTTCGGGTGACCTCTGACGTGCCAATGAAAATTGTTGAAGCGACTTTCCGCGACATCCGAGGATTGAGTGATTAATTCAACGGCCGAATGCTTTGGGGCTTCTATCGAATTCCAATGAGCCGCGAGACGTCTCAGCCGCTTGCTGGCAACCCGCTAGGGTCGCCCGCAGACATTGCTTCGACAGCGCGATCTGTGCGGGAGATGTTCGAAGCGGTGGCGCCGCATTATGATCTACTGAATCATCTCCTCTCGGCTGGCCTGGACCTTTCCTGGCGGCGGGCGACCGCTTATGCTCTGCGCGACTCGCTGGCAAAGCCCGGGTCAATTGCCCTGGATGTTTGCTGTGGAACGGGCGATTTGGCTTTCGCTCTTTGTCGCTTTTCCCGGGGCAGAGTGCTTGCTGCCGATTTCTGCCAGCCGATGCTCCAAAGAGCCCGGCTGAAACTTCCGCATCATTCATCAAATCCTGTCAGATTCCTAGGGGCTGATACACTCTTGCTGCCTTTCAACAATGATTCGATCGACGTCATCACGAGCGCCTTTGGCTTCCGCAATTTAGCCAACTACTCAGAAGGCCTCCGCGAGATGCGGCGAGTTTTGAAGCCCGGCGGCATCCTGGCGATCCTGGAATTCTCGCATGTCCGCTGGCCTGTTTTCGGTCCACTTTTCCGCCTCTATTTTGCCCGTCTGCTACCTCGAATTGGGACATGGATTTCGGGTGTTTCAGGTCCGTACCAGTATCTGCACGATTCGGCATCTCGCTTTCCAGACCAGAGGGCCCTGGAGAAAATCATACGAGACGCTGGGTTTGCAAAAGTTCGATATCGTGATTTTATGGGCGGCGTCGCCGCGTTGCACCTGGCCGAGAAGACTGCTGGTTAGAACAGACTCCATCTGAAAGCTGGTTGCGGTATGATAGGGTATAGAGTCATTGTGGGGGAAAGGCTTAATATTCAGCCGGGCCAGAATTTGGCGCGAAAAGCGTATCTCGAAGCTCAACTTTGCATCAACCTGTAGCGCCTTGCGAATGACGTGCGAATACCGTCTTGCTTTTTGAAGTCTGAAAATCTTATGATGGGGAATTTTGGCGCTGGCGTAGCTCAGTTGGTAGAGCATCTGATTTGTAATCAGAGGGTCAGGGGTTCGAATCCCTTCGCCAGCTCCATCGGCGTGGAAACCTGAAACAAGAGACGGACAATCAGATTTCAACTCTCACCTGCGTCGGTCCAAGGGTGGGGGCTTTTGCCTAGGTATCTTGGACAGGTGGCTGAGCGGTCAAAAGCAGCAGACTGTAAATCTGCCGGCCCATGTGGTCTACGGAGGTTCGAATCCTCCCCTGTCCACCAGAAAGATAGAGTCGAGAGACAAGAGACGAGAAGGGAGGCACGGGGTATGCTCGTCCGTTGCCTTTTGTCTCTGTAGAGTGAGGGCGGGAGTAACTCAGTGGTAGAGTCACAGCCTTCCAAGCTGTTGGTCGCGGGTTCGATTCCCGTCTCCCGCTCCAAAAGGCAGTGGTTGGTAAGGAATAATAAGCAGGTTGTATCGACTTCTATTTCTAACGGTTCATCACTGCTACTAAAAGCCGATGTAGCTCAGTCGGTAGAGCGCGTCCTTGGTAAGGACGAGGTCAGCGGTTCGATCCCGCTCATCGGCTCCAGCGATTCAGACAAGGACTCTGAGATGCTTAGTGTGGGTTGATATTTGCACTTGTGATCAGGGTTGGTCGTCTGGGGCGTTCAAGGCTGCGGAACGATCCCAGATAAGCAATTTGTTATCTATAAGTTATGAGACTGTTGCTGGAAACAATGATTTTTTTGAGTTTTGGCATAAAGAGTGCTTCACTTTTTGGAAAATCCTGATATAATTCCATAAGCGGCTCATAGCACAGGACGGTGTCTTTCAAGGCGAGGGGCGATCTTAAAGCTTGCAGGAATGGGGTGGCGCCCAACAAAACAATCCTTTGCCTAAGGAACTTCGCAAATCTGAGAAACTCCTTGCACCACAGGTTGGGGCCTTTTTACGTTTATGCGCGAAATCATCACATTACAATGTTCTGAATGCAAGAATCGCAATTATACGACGACCAAGAATAAGAAGAAAAACCAGGACCGGCTGGAACTCAGGAAGTTTTGCCCTGCCTGCCGGCACCACACAGCGCATAAAGAAGTGAAATGATTTTGGGGAAGTCAAACAGATGAGGGCGCGGTCAGGCAAGCAGGGGCGTAAGTTTAACGGCTAGACTGCCGGTCTCCAAAACCGGTCGTGGGGGTTCGAATCCCTCCGCCCCTGCCAGTTGTTGAGACACCATAAAGCGATCGCACTCTCGCGACAGGCAGGGCGATAAACCAAACATGGCTGACGAAATCACCATTCAAAGAGGAGCATGGCAAAGGCTCCGGGATTACTATCAGGAAGTCAAGATTGAGATGAAGCGCGTCACGTGGCCAGGCAAGCAGGAGGTGTACGGAACCACCGTGATGGTTCTGGCTTGCACTTTTGCATTTGCTGCTTTCTTCTGGATTTGTGATGCGTGCTTCTCGCGTCTGGTCATACACATGCTAAGCTATCTGACGCACCGCGCTGCTTAAGTATTTAAAGAGCTCGTACTCCAAAACTCTCCGGCTCGGGTTCCGATTGAAAACTTCACTCATGCCGAAAAATTGGTACATTATTCACACTTACTCCGGATTTGAAAAAAAAGTCGCGGAGACACTTCGTAGCCGTGTTGAAGCGGCAGGCCTTGGTGAACGAATTGGAGAGGTGTTGGTGCCCAGCGAAGACGTTGTGGAAATGCGCCAGGGCAAGAAGGTGGTGGCGCCGAAGTTATTCTATCCCGGCTACGTGTTGGTGGAGATGGACATGGATAATGAAACATGGCATCTTGTCCGCTCCACACCCCGAGTGACGGGCTTTGTGGGGTCGGGGCAGATGCCCAGCCCGCTGACGCGGGAAGAAGTTGACCGGATTGTCCATCGGGTTGAAGTTGCAGCCGAGCATCCCAAGCCCAAGCTGAAGTTCGAGAAGGGCGAAACTGTGAAAATCAATGAAGGTCCCTTCAAGGATTTTACCGGTCTGGTGGATGAGGTCAATGACGATCGATCCACTCTGCGAGTAATGGTCACGATCTTTGGACGGTCAACTCCGGTGGAGCTGGATTTTTACCAGGTTGAAAAAAGCTCTTAGGTTAGCCCGCAGCGGCCTCGACACGCTGGCGCTTCCCCTCCGGCCGAGAGCTGGGTAGAGCTTAAATGATCCAAGGCTAGCAAGGAAAAGATATGGCGAAAAAAGTTGTGGCAATGGCCAAACTTCAAATTCCGGCAGGCAAGGCGACCCCTGCACCTCCGGTCGGCCCGGCATTGGGCCAACATGGCGTGAATATCATGGAGTTCTGCAAGGCCTTTAATGCCAAAACCTCCGGGAAGGATCAGGAAGGCCTTATCATTCCGGTTGTTATTACGGTTTATCAGGATCGTACATTCACCTTTGTCACTAAAACTCCGCCTGCTTCAGTGCTGCTCAAACGTGCCGCCGGGATTGCCAAGGGTTCGGGTGAGCCCAACAAGAACAAGGTAGGGAAGGTCACGGAAAAGCAGGTGGAAGAGATCGCCAAAACCAAGCTTCAGGACCTGAATACGCGCGATTTGGCCGCCGCCATCGCTACGATCCGCGGGACAGCCCGCAGTATGGGGATTGAAGTGACCGCTTAATGTCGGTATAACACTCAGGGCCTTCAGATTGAAGCTGTGTAACCCGAGTGCAGGTTCCAGCTTCGTTTTGAATGCTTCACGAGGAGGAGTCGAGGCTTTGGGCAAGAAATACGATCAAGCTGCGAAATTAATTGAAAAGCCGGCCTATACGCTGGCGGAGGCTATGCCGCTTGTGAAAAAGGCAGCGTTTGCCAAATTTGACGAGACGGTTGAAGTTGCCATGCGCCTGGGTGTGGATCCGAAGCACGCAGACCAGATGGTGCGCGGGACCGTCGTGCTGCCGCACGGGTTGGGGAAAAGCGTGCGAGTCGTCGTCATTGCCTCTGGCGACCAGGTGCGCGAAGGGCGCGAAGCTGGCGCGGACGAATCGGGCGGTGAAGATATCGTGCAGAAAATTCAAGGCGGCTGGATGGAATTCGACGCGGTCATCGCCACGCCCGACATGATGAAATCCGTTGGGCGTTTAGGTAAGATTCTGGGCCCGCGAGGCTTGATGCCCAACCCAAAGACCGGTACGGTCACCATGGATGTTGCAAAGGCAGTGAGAGAAGTCAAAGCCGGCAAGGTGGAATTTCGGGTCGACAAGACAGGGATCGTCCATTGCCCGGTCGGCAAGGTGTCTTTTGACGTGGAAAAGCTGGCGGAGAACGCCCATGCGCTGATTTCAAGCGTTATCAAGGCCAAACCCGCCACCGCCAAGGGCCGGTATATTAAGAGCATTGTCGTCTCATCAACCATGGGGCCTGGCGTTCCCATCGATACTGCTTCGGTGGAAGCGGCCTGATCAGCGGAACCTTTTGAGGGTATTTTTCATGAAGAAAGAGGATAAGCAACAGAGAGCGGAAGAGATTCGCAAGGAGTTGTCAGAGGCTCGCTCGGTGATCCTCTCAAAATTTGAAGGAATCACCGTAAGCCAGGATTATGAACTTCGTCGTAAATTAGAGGAAGTTGGTGGCAAGTATCGGGTGGTGAAAAACAGCATCATCGAGCGTGCAGCCAAGGGAACACCGGTTGAGGCGGTGGCTGCAAACCTGCACGGGACCACTTCCCTCGCCTATACCTCGACCGATCCTGTTGCTCTTGCGAAAGCCATCACCGAATATGCCAAAGAGAATGCGGTTCTCGTGTTTAAAGCGGGGGTGGTCGAAGGGCGCGTCATTAACCTTCAGGACCTGAACGCCATCGCCGCACTGCCATCGCGCGAGGAGTTGTTCGCCAAGGTTTTGTTCCTGATTAACTCCCCCGCGCAACGCGTCGTGACTGCGCTTTCCGCGGTTGCGCGTAATTTGGCAGCTGTGATCCAACAGGGAGTCAAGGAGAAAAAATTTCACGAAGCGGCCAGCGCTTAGGGCCAATGAGGGCACAAGAATTTCCCAGAGGGCTCACACAAAGAACTGGCTAGAAATTCGAGGAGGAAAACCGAGCTTATGTCAGAACGTGTTGAAAAGCTTGTTGAGGAAATTAAAGGGCTCAATCTTCTGGAGGCGGCTGAGCTTGTGAAGAAGCTCGAGGAAACGCTGGGGGTGAGCGCGGCTGCTGCGGCCCCGGTGGTGGTCGCCGCCGGAACCGGCGCGCCAGGTGGGGCCGCGGGCGCGGCACCGGCTGAAGAAAAAACAGAGTTCAGCGTAGTCCTGACGGCGGTCGGCTCCAATAAGATCAATGTGATCAAGGCAGTCCGTGAAGTAACCAACCTGGGGTTGAAAGAGGCCAAGGACTTGGTCGACAGCGCGCCCAAGCCTATTAAGGAAGGCGTCAGTAAAGAAGAAGCAGAGGCAATCAAAAAGAAGTTTACGGAGGCGGGCGCAACCGTAGAGGTGAAGTAGCGCCCGTTTCTACGATCGAATGCCGCGCTTCGTGACCGAGGTTCGCGAAGCGGAGAGTTGTACTTTCATCCCAGACGCGCTCTGCAAGCTCTCCAAAAACGGTCTTTGAGGACGACCTGCTTTGCGAACAGCGGAGAATAATGATAGACCGCATGCGGTCCACGCCTGACGCAGCGGGGGGCAACTCTCCGGGCGGGAAAGCACCGATCCTGAGATGTTACGAGTACCTGCGACGGACCCCGACATCCTCATCTCTGAACTCAGCATCTTAGCCCCTAGAGGCGTATTGCATCATTACACAGTTCGTTTGAACCCATCTCAAGCAAGGAGTCAAAGGGATGACTAATGGTCGAAATGGCGCTTCGCGTCAACGCATTAATTTCTCCAAAATCCCTACTGTCATCTCCATCCCCAATCTGATCGAGGTGCAGCGGAGGTCCTATGACCGTTTTCTGCAAATGAACCTTCTCCCGTCGGAGCGGGAAGACATCGGGCTGCAAGCCGTTTTCAATTCCGTTTTCCCGATCACGGATTTTCGCGGCATCTCGCAATTAGATTTCGTTGACTATTCCATTGGCAACTGGGAGTGCAAATGCGGCAGCTTGCGCGGCTTACATCACTTGCGCAGCACCTGCAAGAATTGCGGTCACACCGTCATCACGGACCCCTTCAAGAGTGGCGAAGTCCTCTGTACGCGCTGCGGCACATTCAATGAGAACGTCGTCACTTTCTGCAATAAGTGCGGCGATCCCGTGGCTTTGCAACTGAAGTACGACGTTACAGACTGCCAGGAACGCGGCATGACCTTTGCTGCTCCGCTCAAGGTGACCATTCGGCTGACACTATACGACAAGGACAGCGACACCGGGCAGAAGAGCATCCGCGATATTAAGGAGCAGGAAGTTTACTTCGGCGAGATTCCGCTGATGACGGACAATGGTACATTTGTCATCAACGGCACCGAGCGCGTTATCGTCAGCCAGCTTCATCGCTCCCCCGGCGTGTTCTTCGAGTCCACACCGCAGAAGACTTATTTTTTGGGAAAGATCATTCCGTACCGCGGTTCCTGGGTGGAATTTGAATACGATAACAAGAACGTCCTCTACGTGCGCATCGACCGCAAACGCAAGTTCCTTGCCACGATTTTCCTCCGCGCACTGGGTCTTAAGACCAATAGCGAAATTCTCAAAACCTTCTATCAAATCGAGCATCTGGAAGTTCGAGAAGGCAAACTGTTCCTGAAAGTTTCCGAAGGTCTGTTGGGCACAAGACTCTCAAAGAATATTGAGCACGCGCGAGGAGGCGGGGTGATTGTTCAGGCCGGAAAGAAGATCACTTCGTCGCTGCTACGGGAAATCCAGAAGGCAAAAATCGCGTCTGTGGAAGTGGCTCCTCAGGATCTTGAGGGAGCCTATGCCGCTTCGGATATCGTTGATACATCCACCGGTGAGGTTCTGGTCGAAGCCAATAACGAATTGAGCTCCAGCCATCTGAACGCTATCCTCGAATCGGGCATCCCGGAAGTTGAGATCTTTTTCCCCGAACGCGACGATGTTGGCGTGGTCATCAGTCAGACGCTGAAGCGAGACACGTTGAAGACACCCCAAGAAGCGTTGATTGAGCTTTACCGCAAGATGCGGCCCGGGGACCCCCCCACGCTCGAAACAGCCACTGCGCTCTTCAATGGCATGTTCTTCGATCCTCGCAAGTATGACTTTTCCCGCGTAGGCCGCCTGAAATTTAATATCAAGCTGGGCTACTCCACACGCCTGAAGAACCGGCTGGATAGCAAAGGCACCACCTTTGAGGTGGAAGACCCGCGCAATCTGCCCGCTTCAAACTTCTATATTGTCTGTGATCACGAAAAGATGTTCGTGGGGCGACGCGAGGGCGGTGTCTGCACGGAAGTTGTGCGTGGCTGCGAGGGAACCTTGGCCACGGAGCATTCCGACGGCGCCATTGTCCAGCTTCCCCTGGATAAAAGGACGCTCGACCCGGAAGATTTTTATGCGTGCATCCGTTATCTGCTGAAACTCCGGAAAAATCCCGGTGGCAATTACACAGTCGATGATATTGACCATCTCGGAAACCGGCGCGTGCGCGCTGTAGGCGAATTGCTGGAAAACCAGTTTCGGATTGGTCTCGTGCGCATGGAACGGGCCATCAAGGAGAAGATGTCCGTCTATCAGGAAATGTCCACCGCCATGCCGCACGATCTGATCAATGCCAAGCCGGTGATGGCTGCCATTCGTGAGTTTTTCGGGTCCTCGCAATTGTCGCAGTTCATGGACCAGACCAATCCACTGTCTGAGATCACTCACAAGCGGCGACTTTCGGCCCTGGGTCCAGGCGGCCTTTCACGCGAGCGCGCCGGATTTGAGGTGCGCGACGTGCATCCCACCCATTATGGCCGCCTCTGCCCGATCGAGACGCCGGAAGGGCCGAACATCGGATTGATTTCCTCGCTCTCCTGTTATGCGCGCATCAATGAATTTGGCTTTATCGAAAGCCCCTACCGCAGGGTGCGCAATGGCGTCATCGTGGACTACGTCACCATCACGCACGGCGGCGACGGACCCTGGCGGGTGGGTGAGCACGTGGAATTGAAAGAGGTCGAGAAGGTTAATGAAGAATTGCGCGAGAAGCGCCGCAAACTGGTGGAGTATGAGCCTTACTCGTTCTACCTCTCCGCCTGGGAGGAAGACCAGCACATCATCGCGCAGGCCAACGTTGCCGTCGATGAGAAAGGGCGAATCGTCAACGAGCTTGTCAACGCGCGCCAAGCCGGAAACTTCGTCCTGGTCCGGCGTGAAAACGTCGATTACATTGACGTCAGTCCCAAGCAACTGGTTAGTGTTGCAGCCTCTTTGATTCCATTCCTTGAAAATGACGATGCAAACCGCGCTCTGATGGGGTCAAACATGCAGCGCCAGTCTGTGCCGCTGCTGCGCGCTCAGGCACCGCTTGTCGGCACGGGCATGGAAGAGGTCACGGCTCGCGACTCGGGGGCTGTGGTGATCTGCAAGCGCGATGGCGTGGTCGACAGCGTCGATAGCGAACGCATCATTGTGCGTGTCGAAGGCAACGGACACAGTGGCCATCTCTCGCGTGAAGTGGGCGCGGACATTTATCAGCTCATCAAGTTCCGCCGCTCAAATCAGAATACCTGTATCAATCAGAAGCCCGTGGTCAGAAAGGGGCAACGCGTGAAGGCAGGCGATGTGCTTGCCGACGGTCCGTGCACCGAAGGGGGCGAACTGGCACTTGGCCGCAATGTGCTGGTGGCCTTCATGCCCTGGCGCGGCTATAACTACGAGGACGCGATCCTGGTCAGTGAGCGATTGGTGAAGGAAGACTCCTACACATCGATTCACATCGAAGAATTTGAAATTGAGGCACGGGATACGAAGCTGGGCCCCGAAGAAGTGACGCGGGATATCCCCAACGTTTCCGAGTCTCTCCTGAAAGACCTCGATGAAAGTGGCATTATCCGCATTGGTGCCTATGTCAAGCCTGGAGATATTTTGGTCGGCAAAGTCACCCCGAAAGGCGAAACGCAGCTGACGCCCGAGGAAAAACTCTTGCGGGCCATTTTCGGTGAAAAGGCCGGAGAAGTGCGTGATGCATCTCTCACCTGCCCCCCGGGCATTGAGGGCATCGTGGTGGATGTCAAAATCTTCTCGCGCAAGGGTGCGGAAAAGGATGAGCGGGCCAAGGCGATTGAGGCGGGAGAGGTGGCGCGCCTGGAAAAGAATCTGAACGATGAGATTCGCATCCTGAACACGGAGCGGGTGGAAAGACTGGCGGCGCTGCTGGAAGGAGAAAAACTGCTCGCAGACCTGCATGACGAGAAAACCAACAAGCGCCTGCTCTCAAAAGGCGCGGAACTCGATCGCGAGGCTCTTGCACGCATCTCGACTCGCAATCTGAAGCGCATCAAAATTGCGAAGAAGGATCCGACGCTCCTCGAGAAGATGGACGAAATTGAGGAGATGACCTCGCGGCAGATCGACATCCTGCGAAAGATTACCGATGAGAAAATCAGCAAGCTCAAGAAAGGTGACGAGTTACCTCCAGGCGTCATCAAGCTGGTGAAAGTGTATATTGCCATGAAGCGCAAGCTTTCAATCGGCGACAAGATGGCTGGACGGCACGGCAACAAGGGCGTGATCGCGCGAATCCTGCCCGAGGAAGATATGCCCTACCTCCCGGATGGTACGCCCGTCGAAGTGGTCTTGAATCCTCTGGGAGTCCCTTCCCGCATGAACGTAGGACAGATTCTGGAGACTCACCTCGGATGGGCCGCCAAAGAACTGGGAACCAAACTGGCGCAGTTGATGTCGAATGGCAACCGCGTCGAACTCGTTCGGAAAGAGCTCAAGGGTATCCTGCGCGGCACAAGCTCGGGATCCTTCATTGACGAGCTGACCGATGAGGAAGTGCTCGATTTTGCTCGCAGCTACAAGAATGGGGTTCCTTTTGCAACTCCGGTATTCGACGGAGCCACGGAAAAGCAGATCAAGGAGTATCTCGAAAGGGCAGGACTGCCACGCTCCGGCAAAGTCACTCTGTATGACGGCATGACTGGAGAGAAGTTCCATCAGGAAGTGACGGTGGGCTACATCTACATGCTGAAGCTGTCGCACCTGGTCGACGACAAGATTCACGCCCGCTCCATTGGCCCGTATTCTCTGATCACTCAGCAGCCGCTGGGCGGCAAGGCGCAATTCGGTGGCCAGAGATTCGGCGAGATGGAAGTCTGGGCCCTTGAAGCATACGGCGCGGCCCACATTCTGCAAGAACTCTTGACGGCCAAATCCGATGATGTGTATGGCCGTGCCAAAATCTACGAAGCCATTGTGAAAGGCGAGGCCGCCATTGAGCCGGGCGTTCCGGAATCATTTAACGTTCTGGTGCGGGAGTTGCAAAGCCTGGGTCTTGATGTGGAACTGATCAAGAGACCCAAGGATACACAATTCCTTCCGGCTTCAAAGTAATCGAACTCTGTCCCTGTGGGATCGCAGCGCGGGTGTTCTGAGCCTGGCGCTCTGAATTTTTACTCCTCATTAAGGAGGCGCAAATTGTTTCGAAGCAGCCCTTACGACCGAGTCAGCTTGATTGGCGAATTTGACATGATCCGGCTGAGCCTGGCTTCGCCGGAGAAGATTCGTTCCTGGTCTCACGGAGAAGTCACCAAGCCGGAAACCATTAATTACCGCACTTTTAAGCCGGAGCGGGATGGTCTTTTCTGCGCGCGGATTTTCGGCCCCGTGACAGATTGGGAGTGCTTATGCGGCAAATATAAGCGCATGAAGCACCGGGGAGTGATCTGCGACAAGTGCGGCGTCGAAGTCACTCTTTCCAAAGTCCGCCGCGAACGACTGGGGCACATTGAGCTGGCCTCGCCCTGCTCGCACGTCTGGTTCTTCAAAGGGCTCCCCAGCCGCATCGGTCACCTTCTGGATATCTCTCTACGTGACCTGGAACGCATTCTCTATTTCGAAAACTACGTCGTCATCGATCCCGGGGAAGCGCCGCTCAAGGAAAAAGAGATTCTCAACGAAGAGCGTTATCGCCAGCTTCAGCAGGAATATCCCGGAAAGTTCCGCGCCGGCATGGGCGCCGAGGCGATCAAGGAACTCCTGCGACGCGTGGATGTGGATGCCCTCGCCGAAGACCTGCGTGAGAAGATGAAGACCGACCCTTCGCAGCAGAAGCGTGTCAAACATGCCAAGCGGCTGAAGGTGGTGGAAGCCTTCCGCAAATCCGGAAACAAGCCGGAATGGATGATTCTCGATGTTATTCCGGTGATCCCTCCGGAACTGCGCCCCCTGGTTCCTCTTGATGGCGGTCGTTTTGCAACCTCCGACTTGAACGATCTCTACCGGCGCGTCATCAATCGCAACAATCGCTTGAAGAAGCTGATGGAGCTGCACGCTCCGGATGTGATTATCCGGAATGAGAAACGCATGCTCCAGGAAGCGGTGGACGCCCTGTTTGACAATGGGCGACGCGGACGCGTCCTGCGCGGAACTAACAACCGACCGCTGAAATCGCTTTCCGACACCCTCAAGGGCAAGCAGGGCCGTTTCCGGCAGAACCTGCTTGGCAAGCGCGTGGATTACTCCGGGCGGTCAGTGATTGTCGTCGGGCCGGAACTGAAGCTCCATCAGTGTGGCCTGCCCAAGAAAATGGCTTTGGAGCTCTTCAAGCCCTTCATTTATCACCGGCTTGAACAGACAGGCCAGGTTGCCACGATCAAAGCCGCCAAGGAAATGGTGGAGCGCCAGGAACCGATCGTGTGGGACATTCTGGAAGAAGTCATCCGCGACCATCCGGTTCTTCTGAACCGCGCTCCCACGCTTCACCGGCTCGGTATTCAGGCTTTTGAACCGGTACTCGTGGAAGGCAAAGCCATTAAAATTCACCCCCTCGTCTGCACCGCATTTAACGCCGACTTCGATGGCGACCAGATGGCGGTTCATATTCCCCTCTCTCCCGAAGCTCAGATCGAAGCCTCTGTTCTGATGCTTTCGTCGCATAACATCCTTTCGCCCGCGAACGGTCAGCCGCTGGCAATCCCGACCCAGGACGTGGTGCTGGGCATCTACTATTTGACCAAGGACCGCAAAGGCAGCCGCGGAGAAGGCCGCTCATTTGCGAACGTCGAAGATGCCCTGCTCGCCTTGGAAGCTGGCGAGGTGGAAACACTCACCCGCATCCGATTACGATACACCGGACGAGTGATCGACCTTGAAAACGCCTATGATGATCAGGACGTCCTCCACACTGAGCCGATCACAGTGAAGAATCAGTTCATCGAAACGACGGTGGGGCGGGTGATCCTGAACGATCACCTTCCCAAGGGCATGCCGTTCATTAACGGCCTGTTACGGAAGAAGGGACTGGGCGCTCTTGTCAATTACTGTTACCTGCGTTTTGGGCTGGATACCACGGTCCAGATGCTGGACGAGATAAAAGACCTCGGTTTCCTCTACGCCACCAAGGCGGGCATCTCGATCGGTATTGATGATCTCGTGGTGCCCTCGAGTAAGGCAGCCCTCGTGGAGGCGGCTGAGAAAGAGGTGATCGAAGTTGAAAAGCAATACCAGGATGGAGCCATCACTCATGGCGAACGTTATAACAAGGTGATTGCCATCTGGTCGAATGTCACCGACCGCGTGGCCGACGAGATGTTTCAGGTTCTGGAAGCTCAGGATAAGGCCGGCGAGATGAATCCCATTTACATCATGGCCAACTCCGGCGCCCGCGGCTCCAAGCAGCAGATCCGGCAGCTTTCCGGCATGCGCGGCTTGATGGCAAAACCCTCCGGGGAAATCATTGAGACCCCGATCACGGCGAATTTCCGCGAAGGCCTCAATGTGTTGCAATATTTCATCTCAACGCACGGGGCACGAAAAGGCCTTGCGGATACGGCGCTTAAGACAGCCGATTCGGGCTACCTCACCCGCCGTCTGGTGGATGTGGCGCAGGATGTGATTGTCTCTGAGTTCGATTGCGGAACCGTGGACGGCATCTTTGTGGAGCCAATTGTTGAGGCCGGTGAAGTGGTCGAGCCGCTGCGCGACCGCATTGTGGGCCGAGTCTCGCTGGAGCAGATCAAGGACTATGAAGGCAACGTGATCGTGGACGTCAATCAGGAGATTAACGAAGACCTGGCCGCGGCGATTCAGGCGGCAGGCATTGAGCGAGTGAAAATTCGTTCTGTGCTCACGTGTGAATCGCGCCGAGGCGTCTGTGTGCGCTGTTATGGGCGCAACCTGGCTTCGGGGAAACTTGCCGAAATCGGCGAAGCGGTGGGCGTGATCGCTGCACAGTCCATTGGCGAGCCCGGAACGCAACTCACCATGCGCACGTTCCACATTGGTGGTGCGGCGAGCCGCGTCAGCGAGCAGTCATCTCTTGAAATCCGGAACAGCGGCTTTGTAAAGTTTCTTGGACTCCAGGTGGTCAAGAATCGCGACGGCCACTTCGTGGTGATGAATCGTAACGGCTCGGTCGCGATTGTGGATGAAAAGGGGCGGGAACGCGAGCGTCATTCAGTGGTCTATGGCGCCAAAATCAAGGTGGCGGATGGCTCGCCCGTCAAGCCGGGCGACATCATCGTGGAATGGGACCCTTACACCTTCTCCATCCTCACGGAAGTCGGCGGGACCGTCCAGTTTAAGGATCTCGAGCAGGGCGTCACACTGCGAGAGGAGGTGGATGAGGTCACGGGCCTTTCGCGCTGGGTGGTAACGGATTCTCCCGATGAAAGGCTGCAACCTCAACTGGTCATCAAATCCGATGGCGAGGGGAAGAAAGCCTCCAAGAAATACCTGTTGCCCTCCCGGGCCCACCTGATGGTTCAGGAAGGGGACGAAGTCAGCCCGGGTGACGTGCTGGCCAAGATTCCGCGCGAAACGACCAAGACCAAGGATATTACCGGTGGTCTGCCGCGTGTGGTCGAGCTGTTTGAAGCGCGGCGTCCGCATGAAACGGCCGTCATCTCTGAAATTGATGGCGTGGTGCGGTACGGAGAAATCTCCAAGGGCCAGCGCAAGATTATGGTGGTTCCTCCCAAAGGCGAACCCAAGGAATATCTGCTTCCGCGCGGCGTCCACGTCTCCGTTCAGGAAGGTGAACACGTTAAAGCCGGTGAGCCCCTGATGGACGGGCCACGCAATCCCCATGATATTCTGGCAGTGCTGGGTGAAAAGGAGTTGCAGAAATACCTGGTGGATGAAATTCAGGAAGTCTACCGGTTACAGGGCGTCAATATCAATGACAAGCACATTGAGGTGATCGTCCGCCAGATGATGCGATGGGTGAAGGTGGATGACGTGGGCGACACGGAATTCCTGCTCGATGAAAACGTCGACCGCTTCCGGTTCCGCGAAGAAAATGAGCGCGTCCTCGCAAGTGGCGGCAAACCAGCTACTGGGCGTCCGCTGCTGCTTGGGATTACCAAGGCGTCGCTTTCCACGGATTCGTTCATTTCCGCCGCATCGTTCCAGGAAACGACCCGCGTCCTTACAGAGGCTGCGATTCGCGGGGCAGTGGATCAATTGCGCGGCCTGAAGGAAAACGTCATCATGGGCAGGTTGATTCCGGCCGGAACAGGACTGGAGTACTACCGCAACTTCCGTCTGCTGACTGAGGTCGAAGCTCCGCAGCCTGAAGTGCCTATTTCCGAAGCGGAAGTTGCTCTCGAAGCGGAAATCCCGCCAACTCCTCCTGTGGCAAGCGACCTGACCGATGAAGACCAGGCCAGCACACAATAGGAAAAGGCTGGGTAAGAACCGATTGCGATCTTCAGGGGCGGGGCGCCGAATCCCCTACTCCGAGATCGCAATCTGACGCTCGAGCTGAAACTCACACATCCAGGCCCGGGAACCCAAGCTCATGAAATGCTGGAAGTGCAGCGAATTAATCGATATCTCTGCCGGACAGCGGGTCACGAGCCGCGACGAATGTCCCCACTGCCACACTGACCTGCATTCTTGCCGCAACTGTCAGTTTTACGATCCTTCCAGACACCAACAGTGCGCTGAACCCCAGGCCGAATGGGTACGCGACAAAGAAGCCGCCAATTATTGTGACTACTTCGAGCCCGCAGCCGTGACGGCAGTCGCTTCTTCTTCACGCCGGGAAGATATCAAAAAAAAGTTTGACTCTCTCTTCCGACCGTGAAATTCTCCATCGAAGAGGAACAGTCTATTCTCGTGTAGCTCGGTGCACAAGCGCCAGGGAGGTTGCCGCCCGTTCACAAGAGATGGGCACCAGAGCGGCCTCGCGGTTGGGCTCCTCAGTGGGCTCTATCAAAGCCCCCTGCTCATGCTTCAAAAAAGTGAGCCGATTGGTTTCAGGGTCATAGTCCACCGTAATAAAGTCCCCCAGGGCAATCTGGCTGGTGGCAATCAGGTTCGAGAGTGGAAAGACCAGATGACGCTCGATGGCCCGTTTCAGGTGGCGGGCGCCAAACTGCGTATCCGCGCCTTCCCGCAGCAGAAAATCACGTGCTTTTTCCGTGCATTGGAACACAAACTTCCGGTCGCCGGTTGAGGACATCACACGCTCTTGCACGCGACCCAGCTCGATATCCAGAATTTTCTTCAGATGCTCGAGTTGCAGGGTTCTGAAGACAATGACCTTGTCGATGCGGTTCATGAATTCCGGCGAGAATTTCCGACGCGCTGCATCGCTGGCCGTTCGGTAAATTTTCTGGTCCAACTCAGGATCCTCGTCGTGAACACCGGCAGAAAAGCCCAGCCCGCGCGTCATCAATTTCGCCATCTCCTGCGATCCCAGATTCGAGGTCATAAAGATCATGGAGCGGGAAAAATCAACGTGGCGATTGTCTCCCAGCGTCAGAGTCGCCTTATCGAGGATTCCCAGAAGGAGTTGCCATAGAGCGTCGCTCGCCTTTTCGATCTCATCAAAAAGGACCAGGGAAAGCTTCAGCTTGTCAGTGTAATGCTCTTCAAGAACTTCCTGAGTGATCAGAGGCTGCGTCTCTCGGTGGCCCAGATATCCGGGCGGCGAGCCAATCAGTTTGGCGATTTCATGGCTGTGCTGGAACTCCGCACAGTCGATTTTGAGCACTGCATTGGCTGTCCCAAATAGGACTTCCGCAACGGCCTCAACGAGACGCGTCTTACCCGAGCCAGTAGGTCCCAGCAGAAGCAGATTGACGATGGGACGGCCGGGCGCGCCAAGGCCCGCCAGATAGACCTGGTAAACACGCGCCAGCTGGCGGATGGCGCGATCCTGCCCCACAACCCGCTTTTGCAGCGCGTTCTCGAAGTCCCGCACTTCGGGACTTCGCAACATTGGATCGAGAAGTGTCTGGCGTGAATTCATGGATTGGACCTCACGAAAGCCTTCCCCGCAAATTCATCAAATTTGCTTTGCGAGAAGGGTTTAATTTCACGTCGAGGGTTCCTCTCAGCAATTTCAATTCGGCAAGCAATTGCGTTTGCAACTCGCGGTCCCGCGTCACCTCTAACATCGGCAACTGAAGACCCGCAATATCCAAATGAACATTTCGAACCTGCGAAATCAAATTGCGAAGATAATCGGAATCATTTTCGATTGGCCTCACAAATTCGCGCGAGGCCTTTTCCCTCAAACTGTCCCAATCCACTTTCACAAAAGGATGCTTCTTTTCTACTCCCCGAATGATGTCCTCATCAATGCGAGGATGGCGGCCGAGGCATGCCAGATGGAGTTGTTGCACTCGGCCCTCCCTGCGGACGTTATGAACCAAATAGTACGCATTTCCTCGCTTGCGTATAAAAGCCATTCGCTGCGCCATTCCGATTAAACTGCCCCGCGAACTGAAAACGCTGCCTCATCAACGTTCGTTCGTGGCCCCTCCGTAAACCACCCGGCCGTAGTGGTTATTCTATCCACTACACCTCGTTAGATGCAAATAAAAAATGTTGGTTGCTGCCATAAAAATTTTCGTTGCCATTGGAGAGTCAAGAAGCAGATTATTCATAGAATGACAACGTGGATGTCGTTAACGGCCTTGTCCAGCACCACGCTCTGTATTCTAGACTTCTGACGTGAGACTAGGGAGACAAATAAGAAAAATGGGACAATTTATTCGAAACCGCTTCGAGATCCCCTTCCTGGGGCGTGTCACAGAAGAGGGCACATTTCACGCAATGCCATCCGCGAAAAAAAAACCGCCATTCCATCACGTTGGCGGCTCGCTGAATTCTAAAGAAATGATTTCCTGGGTTTAAACTCGGCTAAACTGACGCGAACTCAAAAGTCACTTTCCAGTTTGACGGAATTGACTTTTTCGAACCAGCTTTCTAATCACCCTTACACGACCCAAGACCTGAACCGCGAGGTGAAAGCCTTTAAGGCTTCCACCTCGACTGCAGAATTACGGCTCTAGGCTTTGCCAGCACCCCCCTGGATCATGGATGCAGGCCTCACGGAGAACAAGGTGTGCACCCATGTCCTGAGCTTCGAGAAGATGTTGGCAATGAAAATCGCCATCAAGTTCTTCACTCGGATCATCATAGGCACTCACCTCCTTTCCGTGACTACCCTCTGAACCGTTTCTCACTCGTTATTGATGCGCGACGCCGGTTTCAGGTTGCGCCCGCTCAGGTGCGGCGACTTTTATCTCGGGGCCCAGCAGGGCCTCGATGTCCAGGCGGTTTAACGTTTCGCGCTGGACTAACTCCCCCACTAAAATTTCAAGCTGCCCCCAACGTTGACGGAGGATATTTAGCGCTCGCTGATACTGGCGCTCTACGCTCCGTCGCACTTCCTGGTCAATCGCCTCCGCGGTGCGTTCGCTGTAGTTCTTCTCTTCTGCGGCCACACCCCGCAGGAACTGGCTCTCAAGACGACGGCCATAGGTCACAAGGCCCAACTCCGAGCTCATTCCAAAGCGCGTGATCATCTGGCGAGCCAGTTCTGAAGCCCTTTCGAGATCATCGCTAGCTCCCGTAGATACGATGCCATCGTAAGCAATTTCTTCAGCTGCCCGGCCGCCCAGCATCACCGCTAAGCGATCCTCCAGCTCGGGTTGAGTCAGCAGATACCGCTCGGCCGTTGGAAGTTGCAAAGTATGTCCGAGGGCGCCGATTGAGCGGGGAACTATGGAGATGCGGTGGACAGGATCGGCATGAGGCAGGGCGAGGGCAACCATCGCGTGGCCGGCCTCATGCCGCGCAACTCGTTCCTTTTCTTCAGAATTCATCAGGCGTCGCTTCTTCTCAAATCCCAGCGTCACGCGGTCGATAGCACTTTCGAAATCGCGCATTGCAATGAAGTCGGCCCCGCGCCGCGCAGCGGCCAAAGCAGCCTCGTTAACAATGTTAGCCAAATCAGCGCCTACCATCCCTGGCGTGCGTGCTGCCAGAACCGACAAGTCAACGTCCGGACCGAGTCGCATCTTCTTGACGTGCACTTTCAGAATCTCTTCCCGCCCCTTCACATCTGGCCGGTCAATCACAATCTGCCGGTCAAACCGCCCAGGCCGCACCAGCGCGGGATCAAGGACTTCAGGCTGGTTTGTAGCACCCATAATGATGACCCCGGAGGAGGAATCGAATCCATCCATCTCAACGAGAAGCTGGTTAAGCGTCTGCTCGCGCTCATCGTGGCCGATATAAGCTCCGCGGCCCACCCGCGCCTTGCCGATGGCATCCAGTTCGTCGATGAAAATGATACACGGTGACTTTCCCTTGGCCTGCTCAAAGAGGTCACGCACACGCGCTGCCCCCACACCCACAAACATCTCGATAAACGCTGAACCTGAGATGGAGAAAAACGGTACCCCCGCCTCGCCGGCCACCGCCCGGGAAAGCAAGGTCTTCCCAGTTCCCGGAGGACCGACCAGCAGCACTCCCTTCGGAATTCTTCCCCCAAGCCGCGCATATTTACGTGGATGCTTCAGGAAATCGACAATTTCCTGAAGCTCCGCTTTGGCCTCGTCCACACCCGCAACGTCTTTGAACGTCGTATCGAAGCGGGAAGATTCATCATGGATTCGTGCTCGACTCTTCCCAAAGCTCAAAGGGCCGCCAGCCTTGCCCATTCGCGAAAAAATCCACATATAGACGAGAGCCAGGACAATGCTTGGCAAGATCCAGTAATAGAGTGCCTCTAGCCACCACGGGCGCAGCGCCATCTCACCGGAAAATTTGATTCCCTGCTTTCGAAGCAGGTCAACCAACTCGGAATCCGTGATGCCGGGAAGTCGTGTCGCTTCGATCCATTGTGGTGTCGCCGCTTTTCCTTTGGCATTCTGGACTGCCGGCGTCGGCTTGAGGAGGCCTTCCAATTTCGTTTGTGTAATGCGAACTTCGCTCAGGCGACCGGTGGCAACGTCATTCAGAAAATCGCTGTAAGCCACCTCCTGAGGCTGTGGCTGAGCAAGGCCATGGAGAAGGTAAAAGAAAAGCACCACCCAACCTAAATAGATGAGCGTAAACCATCCCTGCCGCTTCTGATGTTTCTTGATCGCCATCGCATTTACCCCCGCCGCACATTGTTTTTTATCATCACAAACATCGCGGGTGCAATCTCTGGTTAACTCTCCAGATTTGAATCAAACTACCAGATGTCGGCTGATTGAAAACTGGGAAAAGACGAAAGCGTAAAGGGCTTGAAATTTAATTGTATCTGAAATACCTTTTCGATTTTCGGGCGAGCCTTGGTTTGCGAATTTGATCGCCTATTTTTGAATGTCGGGGAGGCTTCATGGAGCGACGCTCATTCTTGAGGACGGTGGGAGTTGGCGGCACGGCAGCACTCACGGCACCCCGATATGATGAATCCAGCCAGGCAGCATCAAGAATGAAGATTACGCGGATTCGGTTCTACCACAATCCGCTATCCTCTTTGACTTTTAACCAGAGCTCCCATATTGTCACGATCGAGACGGATCAAGGCATCACCGGCATCGGCGAAGGCGGCTCGGTGGATACCATCCGGCAGTGCGGCGCCATGATCATTGGCGAAGACCCCTTTCGAACCGATCATCTCTGGCAGGTGATGTATCGGGGCTATTTTTACCCCGCGGGACGCGAGAAATTGGATGCGCTGGGAGCCCTGGACCTGGCGCTTTGGGATATCAAGGGCAAGGCGCTCGGTGTTCCCGTCTATGAATTGCTCGGCGGGCGATCACGGGATTATATCGAATGCTATGCGACAGCTTATCCAGTGAAAGGCAGCCTTAAAGAAGCCGCCCGTGCCTGCATGGAAGATGGGTTTCGCGCCTTCCGCACGGCGGTGGCTGATCCTGCGCCTGGCCAACCGTTCAATTCCCATCAGATGGTGCGCAACACCTACGAGCAATGTGTCGAAATCCGCGAAGGAGTGGGCAAAGAGGGAGAGTGGGCACTGGACTATCACACCCGCCTCGATTTTCCGGATGCAGTTCGCCTCAGCACACTAATCGAGAATCTGGAGCCATACTTCGCCGAAGATCTGGTGCGATCAGAATATCCCGATCTCTATCGGCAACTGCGGGCGCACGTGAAGGTTCCGATCGCGGTGGGTGAGCAATTTGGCGCCCGCTGGGACGTGAGCGATCTGGTCGAGCAGCAACTGATTGACTATGCCCGCGTGACCCTGCCGAATGTGGGCGGCCTGACGGAATACATGAAGATTGCGGCGCTGTGCGAAACGCACTATGTGGGGCTAATCCCTCACTTCACCGGACCGGTAGCCGAAGCCGCACTCGTCCATGCGCTGAGCACCTTCTCAGGTCCTGTCCTGATGGAAGCGTTACATCCGGCGCTTGGCAACCATCCTCATCTGCCTGAATGCTACGATTTCAGAAATGGCAAGATGTGGCCCAATCAGCGTCCCGGACTGGGCGTGACTCTGGATACGAAGCCGCTGAAATTGGCCGCTGAGATTACAGAGCCGGCGCGTCCCATCCCCATGTTGCGTCGCCCGGACGGCTCTTATACGAACTGGTGAGATGCCAGCGCCAAATCTCCTTGGCTCGGCAACGGGACAGTTTCTATCATCTACCTCTCAGCCTGGATGACACGATGTCCCCTTGGTACGATTGGCCAGGAACCGTAGGGGGGCGTGGCGTGCGCCCCGGACGGACGCCGCCCGTCCCTGCAGTGCGCACCTCAGGGAACAGACGGCGGCTCTCGAAAGCATCATCGCTTCGGTGTCTGTATAGCGCGCTGCTGGGGATAGCGCTAGTCCTTCTACCTGTGCGTTTGTGCGCCCAGGCGCGTCCATCTCGGGGAACAGATTTGCAGGCCATCTACCAGGCGCTGATCGGGAAAATCGACGGAATCCCGATTTTTGACGATCACGCTCACCCGGGATTCTCCGATGATCCCAACGTGGATGCGATGACTTCTCCTCCGGGCAGCTCCCCGCTCCGACTGCGCGAGACCAATCCGGAATTTTTGCAGGCCGCGCGGGCTCTCTTCCATTATCCCTATTCTGATTTTTCACCTGCGCATGAGGCCTGGCTTCTGCGACAAACCGCTGACCGCCCGGGCATCGCATATTGGGACCGTATCCTCGATCAGTGCGGGATAGAGACTTCACTGGCTAATCGAGTTGATATGCCAGATTATCTCGACCCCAAGCGTTTCCGTTGGGTCTTTTTTGTGGACTCCTTCCTCTTCCCGTTTGACAACAGGAGCTTCATCAATCGCAATCCTGATGAGGCCGTCTACATTCCTTTGCAGGAAAAAATGCTTCACCGCTACATGCAGCAGGCCGCGCTGGGTCGCCTTCCCGATACGTTCAGCGATTACCTGACCTTCATCACCCAGATTCTTGAGCGGAACAAGAGGCGTGGCGGCATCGCCATCAAGTTTGAGATTGCTTACTTTCGGTCACTGAACTTCAGCGATCCGCCCCGCGCCGCCGCAGCGGCCATCTACGTCCGATATCGTCACGGAGGTCTTCCAGACCCGGCGGAATATAAAACCTTCCAGGATTACGTTTTTCGTTATCTTATCCGCGAGGGCGGTCGATTGCATTTGCCAGTGAACATTCACACGGCTGCTGTCGGGGGAGATTACTTCAGCCTGCAAAAAAGCAATATTCTGAACCTGGAAAATATCCTGCGTGACCCTCGATACCTTCATACAACCTTCGTTCTGCTCCACGGCGGCTACCCTTACGACCGCCAGGCCATCTGGCTGACGGCCATGCGGAACGTTTACCTGGATTCCTCTGAGATTGAGTTGCTGCTTTACCCCTCCGAATTTACCCGCATCTTAAAGGATTGGCTCGAGATTTATCCCGATAAAGTGATGTTCGGCTCGGATGCCTACCCCTACAGCAAAATCATCGGGGCTGAGGAGGGTTATTGGCTTGGAGTCCGTTCGGCGCGCCAATCATTGGCCTGGGCGCTCGCGCAGATGATCGGAGATCATGAGATTACTGAAGCCGAGGCGCTTGAGATGGCTCACTCCTATCTTCACGATACGGCAGCGCGATTGTATTCCCCGATCCGTGAAGGAGTGGTATCAAGGTGACGCGGCTGTTTGACTGCGAACATCGCGCTCGAACGGCTATCCATTCGCCGAGTCCTTGTGCAGCAACATGATTCTTTCAGGCTCCAGACGGACCTGCCACGGGAATGGACGCTCCTTGAGAGACATCCATTTCTCTCGGGTGATTTCTGCCTGCAGATGATGATGGGCGAGGGGAGCTTCCGGCGTGAGAAGTTTCAGATAGAGCGTCATTCGGAAAGGCCCCTCGATCATGCGGATTAATTCGCAGGGAAATGTATTCACCTCCTCTCCCGCATCGGAAAGCGATAGATGATGGGCTCGAATGCCGACGAAATCCACGTCTTCCTGGATTGGAGGGCACACACGCAGTTGACAGCCCCAATCCAAGGCTTCAACCTCATCAGCCGATCTCTGCCGGGCGCGCGAGAAATTCTTGCAGCCCGTCACCTGCGCCACCGTGAACGTGCGCGGATGGCGAAAGATCTCTTCTTTTGGACCCAAAGCGATTTCTTTGCCTTTCGAAATGACGACAATCTCTTCCGAAATTCGATAAGCTTCCTCAAGGTTGTGAGTCACATAGAGAGAAACACCTCGAAAGGTGGAAAGCGTCTCAATGAGCAGAGCTTCCATCTGGCTGCGCAAGTGGACGTCAAGCGCGGAAAGCGGCTCATCCAGCAGAAGCGCCTCCGGATCAATCGCCAAGGCCCGAGCCAGCGCCGCGCGCTGTTGCTGGCCGCCGGAAAGCTGCCGGGGATAACGATTTTCCAGTCCCTGAAGTTGAACCCGAGCCAGTTGCTCCGCCACTCTCTTTCCGGCTTCGTGACGGGACAAGTGGCGCAGGCCGAAGCCGATGTTTTCCGCCACCGTCATGTGAGGGAAGAGCGCGTAATCTTGCAGGAGGAATCCCATGCGGCGTTTGCGGCTGGGGAGATTAATCCCGCGCTTCGAATCGAAAAGCGTTCGGCCATTCAGAACAATCCGGCCACGGCTGGGCGTTTCGAGACCCGCAATCGCGCGCAGCGTCATGCTTTTGCCCGAGCCGGAAGGCCCCAGAATTCCCAGTGTCTTCTCTCCGGCACAGAAGGCGACTTCCAACTTGAAGTCTTTGAATTCCCTTTGAATCTCGACCAGAAGCTCCAAAATCATCCTCGCGTGCCGCTGAGCGTTCCGCGCCGCCTGCGCCCCCAGGTGTTAAATGCCACCAGGGCTACCGAGGCGATCCCCAGCGTGATGAGCACCCAGGCCAGGGCTTGCCTCATATTGCCCGCTTCGGCGGCGAAAAAGATCGCAATGGGCAGTGTCTGGGTCTTTCCGGGAATGTTGCCGGCAATCATCAGTGTGGCGCCAAACTCTCCCAGAGCACGCGCAAAGGCGAGAATGGTTCCGGCAATGACGCCCGGCCACGCGAGCGGCAGCGCAACCTTCCAGAAAGCCCTCCACTCGGAAGCTCCCAGCGTACGCGCTGCGTGGAGAAAGCTTGGATTCACCTGCTCCAGCGCGCCGCGCGCTGAAAGGTACATTAGTGGGAAAGCGACCACCGTGGCGGCAATCACCGTGGCGGGCCATGAGAAGAGCACTTGAAAGCCAAGGCTCTCAAGCGCCCTTCCCAGAGGGCTGCCTCTTCCCAGCAAAAGGAGCAGAAGATAGCCTACGACTGTCGGCGGCAGAGCCAGGGGAACTATAAACAGCGCATCCATCACGGGACCGCGGCGACCCGATGTGCGGATGCGCCAGTTCGCGGCAGCCAGACCAAGAAAGAATGTGATTGCAGTTGCGACAATGGAAGTCTCAACCGATACTCTGAGAGGAGCTAAGCTGAATTCCATACTTGTTGTTTTAAGAAGCCGCAAGCTGTTGAGCCGTTCGTGGAAACCTCAACAACTCGGCAGGGTGAGCGGCGGTTATCGTTTTTCGACCGGAACGAAGCCCTCGCGTTCAAAAATCCGTTGCGCCTCAGGCCCTGAAAGATATTGCACAAACCTTTCCGCCGCCTCGACATTGCGACATCCCTTGATGACGGCGACGGGGTAAACAATAGGAGCATGAGAGTTTTCCGGTGCGACCGCAGCTACTTTCACTTTTTTGGAAAGCTTTGCCTCAGTTGTATAAACCAAACCGGCATCCACATTATCGGTCTCAACATAGGCCAGTGCCTGGCGCACGTCCTGCGCGAAAAGAATTTTGGGATAAATCTGCTGATAGATTTTGAAATACTTCAGCGTCTGCTCTGCATAAGCCCCTGCCGGGACGCTCTCCGGGTTGGCGATTGCGACGCGCTTCACATCAGGGCGGGTCAAATCCATAAACCCTGAAACTTTGCATGAACTTGGACAGATTAAAACCAATGTATTCTTTAGCAGATTGCGCCGCGTCTGGTTCAGAAGAAGCCCTCGGCCGGCAAGCGCATTCATTTCCTCAGGTGAGGCGGAAATAAAAATGTCTACTGGCGCGCCCTCCTCAATCTGCTGCTCCAGAATGCCGGAAGCGCCCAGGTTGAACGTCAGGGAAACACCGGGCGATTGCTGGCGATAAAGTGTTCGGATCGCCTGCAAGGGTTCGGCGAGGCTGATCGCGGCAGAGATGGTCAGGTTGATGGAACGGTTTTGAGATTCAGGCTGTGAACTCAAGACCAATCTTCCGATCGCAAGACTCAGCACAACAGCCCAGATGACCGTTTTCAAAGCATCTCCCTTCGCGATTGTACTTCGTATATGATTTTATGCGAAAATCCGTTAAGTTTAACACGCCTTGCACCGAACATTTTGCTTAAAACCTCAGTTTACTGTTCGCCTGGGGCCATCGCAAAACAGGCGACTGCCCGCATAGGAAGCAACGCGACACGCCCGTTCATGAATATGCTATCTTCGTTTTGAGGATCATCATGCGCGAAATTCGCAAAGCAGCCGTGCTTGGGGCTGGAACCATGGGATCGCAAATTGCGGCCCATCTCGCTAACGCCCAGATTCCATGTGTTTTGCTCGATTGTGCGCCTTCCTCGCTTTTGCCCGAAGAGGAGAAAAAAGGGCTTACGCTGAATGATCTGCCCGTTCGGAATCGATTGGCACAGGTCGGTTTGGACAACGCCTTGAAGTCCCGCCCCCCCGCTTTCTTTGCTCCTGAATTCGCTCGATTCATTTCCATTGGAAATTTTGAAGATCATCTGCGCTGGGTCGGAGGCTGTGACTGGATTATTGAAGCGGTCACTGAAGACCTTGAGATCAAACGAGCCCTGCTGCGCCGCATTCTTCCACACATCAGTCCGGACACCATCATCAGTTCCAATACTTCCGGCATTTCGCTCACCGCAATTGCTGAAGGTTTTCCTGAGGATTTCCGGCGCCACTGGCTGGGAACTCACTTCTTTAATCCGCCACGTTACATGAAGCTTCTGGAAGTGATTCCGACGGCGGAAACTCTGCCGGAAGTTGTAGAGCAAATCTCGCACTTTGGAAATGAGATCCTTGGCAAAGGTGTCGTTCGCGCCAAAGACACGCCCAATTTCATCGCCAATCGGATTGGCACGTTTGTGATAGGCATCACCCTTCGGTTGATGCAAACGTTCGGATTTTCCGTCGAGGAAATTGATGTTCTTACCGGTCCTGCCATGGGATTGCCCAAATCGGCCACCTTTCGCTTGCTCGATCTGGTCGGGCTGGACGTTTTCGCCCGCGTGGTCAACAACCTGCGGAACTCGCTTCCTGAAGAAAGACAACTTGACGCCTTTTGTCTGCCTGGGTTTGTTTCGCAGATGATCGAACGCAATCTTTTAGGTGAGAAGACTCGTCAGGGATTTTACAAACGAATTCCTTCAAGAGATGGGCGAGAGGGAGAGAAAGAAATTCTCACGCTGGACCTTTCCACTTTTGAGTATCGACCGCGGCAGAAACCCCGATTGCCGGCACTGGAAATGGCTTTAGCCCTGGAGGACCTCGGGCAACGAGTTCGTACTCTGTTTGAGTCTTCGGATCGTGTTGGGCAATTTTATCAGGAACTTCTGGGCCGCACATTCCATTACACTGCACAGCGCATACCCGAGATTTCAGATGACCTTGTTTCCATTGATCGTGCCATGCGCTGGGGTTTTAACTGGGAACTTGGAATTTTTGAATTGTGGGACGCGATCGGCATGGAGAAAGTCGTGGAGGTCTGGCAGCAGCGGAGTCTCTCCGTGCCGCCCCTGGTCGAAAAACTTCTGGCCTCCCCGCAGAAGTCCTTCTATTCCCGTTCCAACGGCTCAACCTGCGTGTTCGATTACCATTGTGGCGGCCCCGTTCCCCTCAAGGAGCCGCCTGGTATCCTTTTGCTGCCGTCCCTTAAAGCTCAAAACCGCGAAATCAAAAAGAATCCTGGCGCGAGCTTGATTGACCTGGGCGATGGCGTCTTGTGTCTGGAGTTTCACTCCAAGATGAATACCCTTGGACCTGACACCATCCAAATGGTTCAGTCGGGCCTGAGGGCGCTGGACAAGGATTTCGACGCGATGGTAGTCGGAAACCAGGGTGCAAACTTCAGCGCCGGCGCGAACCTGATGTTGTTACTGCTTGCCATCCAGGAAGGCGATTGGGATGAAGTGCAAGAAGCGGTCCGCGCCTTTCAGAATGCCAACATGGCGCTGAAGTACGCCCCGAAGCCCGTCATCGCTGCGCCATTTGGACTCACGCTGGGCGGCGGCGTTGAAGTGTCTCTGCATTGCGCGCGCAGAGTTGCCGCCGCTGAGACTTACATGGGCTTGGTCGAGACCGGGGTCGGCCTCATTCCTGCCGGTGGGGGTAGCAAGGAAATGATCCTTCGCGCCATGGATTCCGTTCCCACTGCTGAGGATGCTGACCCATTCCTTCCATTGAAAGAAGTGTTCTTGAATCTGGGCATGGCCAAGGTTTCAAGCAGCGCAGAAGAGGCGCGCAAATTCGGCTATCTCTCTTCCCAGGACGTCATCTGCATGAATCGTGATCGTCAGTTAGCCGCAGCCAAACAATGGGCCTTAGACCTGGTGAAGCTGGGCTACCGCCCCGGCAAGCCGCGAGAAGATGTTCTGGTTCTGGGCCAGTCAGCCTACAGCAAGCTGAAACTCGGACTGCACCTGATGCGCCGCGCGGAATATATCTCTGATTTTGATGTAGTGATCGGCACAAAACTGGCCAGGGTGCTTTCCGGGGGCGGTGAGTTCACCTCCCCGCAACGCGTCTCTGAACAATACTTGTTGGACCTCGAACGTGAGGCCTTTGTGAGCCTCTGCGGCGAAAAGAAGACACAGGAGCGCATCCGGCATATGCTGAAAAATGGTAAACCGCTGAGAAACTGAACGTGCAGGGATCGATACGGCCAAGGGGGAAAGCGATCCTGATGGCAAAATGCGTTACCTTAATATTACTGGGCACCTTGGGGATTCCCGTGCTCCTGCTAAGCGCCGCGACTCAAGGCAAGCAATCGCATTGGGAGATCCAAGGCGAGTTGAGCGAGGCTTGCACCTGTAGCGTGCCCTGCGGTTGTAATTTCCGTAGCCGTGCTTCACACCCCTACTGCTGGTCTATCGCGTCGCTCAACATTCAAAAAGGCCATTATGGAAGAGTGAAGCTGAATGGCTTGCATCTGGTTCGCGGCCATGGGGAGAAAGCCATTGTATGGTATATCGATGATCGCGCGACCCCGGTGCAGGCCGCAGCGCTTCAGGAAATCGCGGCACATATCTCTGCAGCATTGCGATGGCGGCTGCCACCGTTCATTCACTTTGAGACGGCTCATATTACTCAGGTGACAGGGAAGCACGGGGCTGAGGTCAGCATCGCCGGCAGGGGCGGATTTAAGGCTGAATATCTCACAGGGGGCGACGGGAAAAATCCGATTGTGGTTGAAAATATGACTGCCTGGAACGTCCGTCACGACATCAAAGGCAGAACCCAGCGTCTTCATTACAAGGATCAATTTGGAAGCGCATTTGACAGGGCCAACACCAATGCAAACGAGGGGAAATTCGACTGGACCGATCGGACAAAATGGTACTTGTGATCTACCGCCATACCGAAGGTCAAAATCTACGACCTTCACTTGAGAGGGCACCATGCAAGAAGCCTGGATAGTTTCAATGGCTCGGACAGCCGTGGGCAAAGCTCCACGAGGAACCTTGCGCAACACGCGACCAGACGATATGGCCGCTGCGGTCATCCAGGAGGTTCTTCGCCGGGTTCCTCAACTCGACCCCAAAGAAGTTGAGGATGTCATCCTCGGCTGCGCCATGCCCGAATCTGAGCAGGGGAATAATGTGGCGCGCATCGCCTCCCTGCGCGCCGGTTTGCCGGTCGCTTGTTCAGCCATGACGATCAATCGTTTCTGTTCTTCTGGGCTCCAATCCATTGCTCTGGCCGCGGAGCGCATCATGGCAGGGTTCGGCGAGGTTATGATCGCGGGCGGTACGGAAAGCATGAGCCTGGTTCCGATGGGCGGGCATCGCTTTTCTCCCAATCCGACGCTCGTCGAAACCTATCCCGACGTTTACCTCAATATGGGGCTCACAGCCGAAAATCTTGCCCGCAAGTATCAGATCACACGCGAACAGCAGGATGAGTTCTCACTGCGCAGCCATCAACGGGCGGTTGCGGCGATTGATGCGGGCAAATTCAAAGACGAGATTGTGCCGCTGGATGTGATTGAGGTAAGCCTAAACGGAGGTACAAAACCCCAAAGTCAGAAGATTGCCTTTGCCACTGACGAAGGTCCGCGCCGCGATACATCGCTTGAAGCTCTGGCCAGGCTGAAGCCTGTTTTTCATGCGCATGGAACTGTGACTGCGGGTAATTCTTCGCAGACAAGCGATGGGGCCGCGGCAGTCGTGGTGATGTCAGCCCGGAGGGCCCAGGCTCTGGGGATCCAGCCGCTGGCCCGCTTTGTGAGCTACGCCACAGCGGGAACGTTGCCCGAGGAAATGGGCATTGGCCCGGTTGAAGCGATCCCGAAAGCTTTAAAGCTCGCAGGCCTCCGGCTGCATCATCTGGATTTGGTTGAGCTCAATGAAGCCTTCGCGGCTCAGGCATTAAGCGTGATGAAAATTGCGGGTCTCGACCCGGAGCGGACCAACGTGAACGGCGGCGCTATCGCCCTCGGGCATCCATTGGGCTGCACCGGCGCGAAACTGACGGCAACCCTGCTGGGAGAATTGAAACGGCGAAAAGCGCGCTACGGCATGGTCACCATGTGCGTGGGCGGCGGGATGGGAGCAGCAGGAATTTTCGAAAACCTGCAGGCCTGAAGTTCGCAATGCCAAATCCCTGATTTGAACGCGGAGAGCTAATGACCACCACCATAAGTTCAGCACAAACCATCGTCAAAGGCGGCAGCTTTCTGATTGAAGCTCGGAAGCCGGAAGAAGTCTTTACACCTGAAGACTTGACGGACCAGCATCGGCTGATTGCGCAAACGGCGGAAGATTTCGTTCAGCGCGAAATCGTTCCTCACCTGAAGGAAATTGAGGAAAAGAAGCCCGGCTTGCTACGCGAACTTCTGAAGAAAGCCGGCGAACTGGGCTTGTTGGCCACGGACGTTGCCCAAAGGTATGGCGGCCTGGAGCTGGACAAGATATCTTCTATCATCATCTCGGAAAAAATGGCGCGCGACGGCGCCTGGGCTTCGACGATTGGCGCACAAGCTGGCATCGGCATCCTACCCATCGCTTTTTTTGGCACTGAAGCTCAAAAGCAGAAATACGTCCCCCGACTCGCACGCGGTGAATGGGTGGGGGCCTATTGTTTGAGCGAGGCCACTTCCGCTTCTGACGCGCTGCATTGCAAAACCAGGGCTACACTGAATTCGGATGGAAAGCATTACAGATTGAACGGCACCAAGATGTGGATTACCAACGGCGGCATCGCGGACGTCTACATCGTGTTTGCCCGGATCGACGGTGAAAAGTTTACGGCGTTTATTGTGGAGCGCAATTTCCCGGGAGTCTCCCCAGGGCCTGAAGAACACAAGATGGGTATTCGGGGGTCCTCCACCACTCCGTTGAACCTCGACGATGCGCGAGTGCCCGTGGAGAACGTTCTGGGAGAAATCGGCAAGGGGCATCAGATTGCCTTCAATATTCTCAACATGGGACGGCTGAAATTGGGCGCAGGCTGCATCGGCGGCTGCAAGATTCTTCTGGCGCCGACCCTCCAGTGGGCCAAAGATCGCCGGGCCTTCGGGCGTGCCATCGCTGACTTTGGCATGATCAAGGAAAAGTTGGGCACGATGGTCGCGCGCATCTACGCCGCCGAAAGTATGTCCTATCGCACGGCGGGCATGATCGATAGGTTGCTGGAAGGTGTGGACCAGGGCGCTCCAGAGGCCGCGCGCCAGATCCTGGAGGCCTTGCAGGAGTATGCCGTCGAATGCTCCATTCTCAAAGTGGCCGGCACTGAAGCGCTGGATTTCGTGGCCGATGAGGCTGTGCAAATCTTCGGGGGTTACGGTTTCAGCGCGGATTATGAAGTGGAACGGACTTATCGCGATCAGCGCGTCAACCGCATCTTTGAGGGAACCAACGAAATCAATCGCCTTTTGATCGTGGACATGCTGCTGAAAAGATCCATGAAGGGCGAACTGGCGCTGATTCCGGCAGCTCAGCGGGTTTTGGATGAGGTACTTGGCTCAACCAACCAGGATGAAGAAGCGGACGGGATTCTGGCTGCTGAGACACGGTTGATCGAAGGCGCAAAACGGGTGGCCCTGCTTGTGGCAGGTGCAGCTGTTCAGAAATATCTGCAAGCGCTTTCAGAAGAACAGGAAGTGATCGGCGGGCTCAGCAATGTGGTGATAGAAGTCTATGCCATGGAAAGCGCTTTGCTCCGCGCCCTGAAAAGGCTCTCCGCAAAACCGGAAGAGATCATCAGGTTTCATTGCGAAGCAGCACAGTGCTACATTCAGGAGGCAGCGGAACGCGTCGAAATGGAAGCCCGTCGGGTTCTGCCCCGCCTCGCTCAAGGCGACACGCTGCGGTCCTATCTGGCACTTATCCGTCGCTTCCTGAAGCGCTCACCCATCGATACCATCGAACTCAAGCGCCATCTGGCCGACCGCGCTTTGGAGCTGGCACGTTACCCTTTCAGCGAAGGCAAGGCTTAAGCCTCGAATGGAGTGCCGACCCCCGGCTCCACGCCGAATAAATCGAGTCGAGAGCGCCCCACAGGGCCCTCAAGGCTTCATCCGCAGTTTCCAGCACCCCTGTATTTTGAGCGCCGTGCTGCTCGAGCCACTGACGCCAGGCAGCCCTGTGGCGCTTGTCCGCTTCCTCGTGGACTGTGAAATAGGCGAGGCCTTTCGAATCCGTGATGCCGTAAAAGTGCCGCAGCCCTTCGATCTTTCGAGTAGCAATCTCCGGGACCTGGGCTTCATAGGCATAGAGGGCCGCCACAGCTTCCGCGACGGGGCACGTGCCGCAAATCCTCCGGTAGCTTTCGACCAGCGTCTGAACGCCCGGCAACGTCGGCGAGTGATCCAGCATTAGTTCGCTGGTTCCCACCGCGCATGCGAAGTCACGCCAGAGTTGCGGATGCGGTCCTTGTGGGTGGAGTTCTTCAGCTAGGTTTTCCATAACGAGGTCGCGCGTTTCACCCTCACACCGAGCGGCCAGTTGCTGAAGGTGTTCCGGAAAGGCTTTGACGTGCCGGCCATACTGTGCGGCGTAGATCTGCAAGGCATTGCGGTCAAGCCGCCCCGCCTGCCAGTCCTTGTAGAAAGGATGCTGCAACAGATTCCAGCGTCCTACCTGCTCGTCGAGCTGCGCCAGCATGCTGCTTGTTGGAGTCCTCATCCCCTTCACCTCGATTTCATTGGGGTCCCTCTGACCAGGTTGCGCTCAGTATAGAAGTGGTGTGGTAGCGCTACCGGGAATCGAACCCGGGTTTTGAGATTGAGAATCTCACGTCCTAACCCCTAGACGATAGCGCCGCTTGATCTCTCTTGATGATAGCACTCGCTACGGACCGCTGACCACAGCCGTTCAGAACCTGGTGAGGGATGAGAAGTTGAACTCTCGAATCTTCATCTTCGGAACGACCATCTCAATGGACTCTTCTCCAGCAGCACGCTCGGACGCACTCATCATTTCAACCTGATTCAGCATCTCGATGATGCTCTGATTGAAGCGGAAGTTTCTGACACCGTATTTCACCTCTCCGTTTTCAATCCAGAAGGTCCCATCGCGCGTCATGCCGGTAAGAATCTTGGCATAGGGATCCACTTCGCGGATGTACCAGAAGCGCGTCACCAGCAGGCCGCGCTCGGTTGAACGAATCATTTCCTCTTCGCTGGCGTGCCCCCCTTCCACCACCAGATTGAGCGGTGCTTCGCCGTATTCATTCGGGAGAGGGAACCCGTGGCCTGTTGGCTGCGCGCCCATTTTATGCGCCGTTTCACGGCAATAAACCAGGTTCCTCAGAACTCCATTTTCCACCAGTGAGACGCGCTGGCGCGGCACACCTTCGCCGTCGAATGGAGCGCCACTCGAGAAGGGATGGAACACGTCATCGCGAATCTGAATGTTCTCGCCAAACACTTTTTCGCCCACACGTCCGGTAAAGCAACTGCGCTTCTCGTAGACAGAAAGGCCGCCGAAGTCCAGCAGCAGAAACCCCAGCAAATCCATCACCGCTGAAGGTTCCAGAATCACCGCATACTTTCCGGGAGGCACCTCACGGGGATCCCGGCTTTGCAAGGCCTTGCGAGCAGCGCGGTCCGCCAGCTCGTCAATCCCCAGCAACTGATATCGCGGGCCCGTCTTCTTCGCCCAGCCGGAACTTGTTTCACCGAGCATTGTCACCGAAAACTCGGAGACGGACTCTTCATGGAATGCCGCGAGCCCCCGTGAGTTATAAAGTGCGTTGACGGAGCGCCCGCTTGAAAAGACGCCGGCGGCAGTCAAGCCATCCTTTTCCGCGCGCTGGATCACTTTGCGCACGGTTTCAGCACGCGCCTGGGGGCTCAACTGTGCAGTTTCTCCATCGTAACGGTCAACAGCCCGATACATCTGCGGGCCCGGCATCGGGAGCAGGTCCGGATTCGGCGGCTGAAGTGAGGCCAGCGCCAAGGCTGCCTCACACACTTCACGGATAGAGTCTTCATCCAGCTTATTCGTGCTCGCTCGCGCGGTGCGCTGGCCTGCCACGGCGCGCACGGAAAGGCTGACATCCTCCTCGGAAACGTTCTGGTGGATGGTATTGTTGGCAAAGCGCGTCAGCGAATAAGAGGTCCCCGTCACCGACGCTTCGGTCTCTTCCGCGCGGGAATACTTCAGCACCTTACTGAAAAGTTCGTCAGCAAATTGGCGGGACAGAATCATTGATTCATGACCTGACGGATTCACTGGCTCAATGAGTCGATGAATCCATCCTTTAATTTCCCTGATAGGCGACGCCGACCTTTACTTTGCGGAAACGCGCCGGAGACGCCCCGTGGCCCGTGCCCATGGTTTGCATCGGCTGGCCTTTGCCGCAATTCGGCGTACCCCAAAGCACCCACTCCTCGCGACCGCAGATCGCGTCACAGGAATTCCAGAATTCGGTCGTGATGCCGCCATAGCTGGGGTTCTTCAGCATACGGGTTTTCTTGCCATGCTTGATTTCCCACCCGATTTCCGTTCCAAACTGGAAGTTATAGCGGCGGTCATCAATCGACCAGCTTCGATTGGTCTCCATGTAAATGCCGTCATCCGTATCGGCGATCAAGTCCTCCAGGGTTCCCTTTCCCGGCAGCAGGCTGACATTGGTCATGCGGATGAGCGGAATACGATTCCAGCCGTCCGCGCGCATGGCGCCGCTTGAACGCGGCTGGCCGATGGAAGCGGCCGATTCACGCGAGCTCAGGTAACCCACAAAGAGACCATTCTGGATGATCGGTGTGCATTGCGCCGCCACCCCCTCATCATCGTAGGCAAAGGTTCCCAGGCCGGGGCCGTGCAATACGGTAGCGTCCGCCACCACGTTCACAATGTCGGACGCGTACTTCAGCTTTCCGAGCTTATCCAGCGTCAGAAAACTCATGCCGGCAAAATTGGCCTCGTCGCCCAGCACGCGATCCAGCTCAATCGGGTGGCCGATGGATTCGTGGATTTGCAGGCCCAACTGTGAGCTTCCCAGGATAATATCCCTTTCACCGGCTGGGCACTGGTCGCATTGATGCAGCGCCACCGCCTGCTCGGCAACCTCCGGGGCGTGCCCGAGCAAGTCCAGCTCTTCAACCAGTTCATAGCCGCGGGTCTGATACTGCCCTCCAAAAGAGTTGGGATAAGAACGTCGCTGAATCTCATTTCCGTTGAAGGACGTGGCCACGAAGCCAGCGCCCGTTTGCGTCTTCACCTGACGGATTTCCGAGCCTTCGCTGGAAAGGAAAAGCTGGTCAATCTTGCGGAAATCCATCGCCGCCTCGGCCAGCGTCACCCCCTTCACCTTGCGCAGCTCCGCATCGACTTTCAGCAGCAGGTCGAGGCAGGTGGAAACAGGAAGGGTGAAGGGATCGACCTTGCAGGCAGCCTCCCAGTGGTCGACCACCTTGCCCTCCGGCGCCAACCGGACATCCCGCTTTTTGCAAAGCGCGCTGGCGCGGGCGATTTCAACGGCCCGCCCGGCTGCGGCGTCGATGGATGGGCGTGAAAGATCCTGTGTGGAGGCAAACCCCCAGGCTCCATCGACAATTACGCGGATGCCGATGCCGAGCGAGTGCGAGTCCCGCACCTGACCTGCCTGGCCGTTCTTGGTGGAGAGATAGCGCTGCCGGATATCCATCACGCGGGCATCGGCATAAGTCGCGCCGCGCGCCACAGCCGTATCAAGCGCCTGTTGAGCCGGATCCTTCATGGGAAAAGTCTTGGATTCTTGGAATTGCGAAACCTGATGTATGCAGGATAAAGCAGCAGAACCTTGACGCAGCCCCTGGCTACGTCCCTTCAGACCAGGACGCGAGGTACTCTCTTTGTTCCTCGGTGAGCTCGTCAATGCCAATGCCCATCGAGTCGAGTTTCAGCCTGGCAATTTCCTGATCGATCTCAGCCGGTACGGGATAGACCTTCTTCTCCAGTTTCCGGGCGTTCTTCACCATGTATTCCACGGAGAGGGCCTGATTCGCAAAGCTCATATCCATCACGACAGCGGGATGGCCTTCCGCAGCCGCCAGGTTGATGAGTCGCCCCTCGCCAAGCAGGCAGATTTTCCGTCCATCGGCCAGCGTGTATTCATCCACGAACTCGCGCGGCTGGCGCTTGCTGACAGCCATCTGTTCGAGCGCCGGAATATCAATCTCCACGTTAAAGTGGCCGGAGTTGCAAACCACCGCGCCGCTCTTCATCGCTTTGAAATGCTCTTCGCGGATCACGTTCTTATCGCCCGTCAGTGTCACAAACACATCGCCAATCCGGGCTGCCTCAGACATGGGCATGACGCGGTAACCGTCCATCACCGCTTCGAGCGCTCGGGTTGGATTCACTTCGGTGACGATGACGTTGGCGCCCAAGCCGTGCGACCGCATCGCGAATCCGCGACCGCACCAGCCGTAGCCTGCCACCACCACATTCATGCCCGCCAGCAGAATATTGGTGGCGCGGATGATCCCATCCACTGTGGATTGCCCCGTCCCGTAGCGGTTATCGAACAGGTGCTTCGTGTCAGCGTCATTGACGGCGATAATCGGGAACTTCAGTACGCCATTTTTCGCCATGCTCCGCAGGCGGATGACGCCGGTGGTCGTCTCTTCCGTGCCTCCCAGAATTTCCGGCACCAGATCCTGCCGCTTGGTCAGCACGGTGGTGACCAGGTCTGCGCCATCGTCCATCGTCACCTGCGGCTTGTGAGCCAGGGCAGCGAGGATGTGACTGTAGTAGATGTCGTTATCCTCACCTTTGATGGCAAACACCGGGATGCCATAATCCTTCACCAGCGAGGCGGCCACATCATCCTGCGTGCTGAGCGGATTGGAGGCGCAAACCACCACATCTGCGCCGCCTTCCTTGAGCGTCACCGCAAGGTTTGCCGTCTCCGTCGTCACGTGCAGGCAGGCGGAAATGCGGACTCCCGCCAGGGGCTTCTCCTTGCGGAACCGCCCCCGAATCAGCCGCAGCACCGACATCCACTGCTCGGCCCACTCAATGCGAAGCTTCCCTTTCGCCGCCAGATTCAGATCCTTCACGTCATACTTCGAATTAACCACCGTCGTCGCCATCTAGAGTCCAGCCTCCTTGCGCAGTATTGCAGCTTTATCAGTTCTTTCCCACGTGAACTCGGGCTCCGGACGCCCAAAATGTCCGTACGCCGCCGTCTTTTTGTAGATTGGGCGTAGCAAGTCAAGCGATTGGATAATTCCCTGCGGAGTCAGTTGGAAGTGCTTGCGGATAAGATCGACAAGTCTGGCCTCGCTGATTCTTCCGGTTCCGCAGGTGTCCACCATCACCGAAACCGGCTCGGCGACGCCAATGGCATAGGCGAGTTGCACTTCTGCCCGGCTGGCCAGCCCAGCAGCCACCAGGTTCTTGGCAATGTAACGCGCCATATAGGTGGCGGACCGATCCACTTTGGTGGGATCCTTGCCCGAAAACGCCCCGCCCCCGTGATGCGCCGTGCCGCCGTAGGTATCGACAATAATCTTGCGTCCCGTCAGCCCCGAATCCCCCACCGGACCCCCGGTCACAAATCGCCCCGTGGGATTAATATGAAATTTCGTCCGCTCGTCCATCATATGGGCGGGGATGACCGGCTTGATGACGCACTGCAGAATGCCTTCACGCAGAGTTTCCCGGCTAACGTCATCCGTATGTTGCGTTGAAATCACCACCGCATCCACCCGCACGGGAATGCCCTTTTCATACTGCACAGTCACCTGAGATTTGCCGTCCGGCCGGACAAAATCCAGAATTTTCTTCTTCCTTACCTCCGCCAGCCGCTGGCAGAGCTTGTGAGCCATCATGATGGGGAATGGCATCAGCTCGTCGGTTTCATCACAGGCATAACCAAACATTAATCCCTGATCGCCCGCCCCGCCCGTCTCCACGCCCATGCCGATGTCACCGCTCTGTCGGGAGATGTTGACTGAAATCTGGCAGTCATCTGCTGTGAAACCGCAGCCAGGATCGGTATACCCGATTTCTCGCACCGTCTCTCGCACCAGCTTCTGAATATCCGGCTCAGCGTGGCTCGTGATTTCACCCGCCACGAAGACCAGTTGGTCCTTCACCATGGCTTCGCAAGCCACTCGTCCTTTGGGGTCCTCAGCCAGGATGGCATCCAGGACAGCATCCGAAATCTGATCGCAAACTTTGTCCGGATGCCCTTCTGTAACCGACTCTGAGGTAAAGAGATAGCTGCTATTTGCCTGAGACACGGCATTCTTCTCCAGCTTTGGATTCACAGCACGCACAAAGTATTAACGCTAGCATGCCACTTCTTGGACTGTCAAACGCCAGAGATCATCCCCGATCTTTCGATAAGGATATTGGCGGTGTCGTACGCGGGCGCGGTCGAGGGGTCAAAGGCAGCCTTCCACCTCGGGCGGGGCTGCGGCCACGAGAAACGGACTGTTCTTCCCAGCAACGGGCTCAGCAGGGAGAGAGCCGAGCATCCTGAGCGGGCGCCGAACGGCTTTCCGGGCGAGGCTCCGCCTCAAAACGCCCTGGAAATCTTTCGATAAGG
>Ga0209062_1000375_pt1 | contig 149593 bp, 129 predicted proteins | sample Coa_R2_2_FD_187158 | JGI IMG/M metagenome (GOLD analysis project Ga0209062, IMG submission 187158) | Surface soil microbial communities from Centralia Pennsylvania, which are recovering from an underground coalmine fire - Coalmine... | ecosystem: Environmental > Terrestrial > Soil >... | reverse complement strand
GGCCTTGATCGCTTGGATGCAGTCTTGCGGGCGGCGGCAGCCGGTCAAGGGCGATTGGCGCGCGTTTAATCGCGCGCCAATCGCCGCTTAAGCGGTCGAGACCCTTGACCGGCTGCCGCCGCCCGCAAGACTGCATCCAAGCGATCAAGGCCGCGAGTGATCGCGGGTTGGCCGCTTTTCGCGCCCCCGACCTGCAGCGCATGAAACTTCTGCTACCCGTGGCGCGGTCCTACCGGGTCAGTTTCCTCCTAGGCGAAAAGATTCGCTTAATGTTGCTGCTGTCCTAACTCGACAGCGCCAGACGCACCGTCTCCGCAATCCGCTCCGCCGTTGGCAGGACCATATCCTCCAGAACATCAGCCGCCGGCAGCGGCACGTGCGGCGTCGTGATCCGCACGGGCGGGCCGTCGAGATCGTAGAATGCCTCGTCGGCGACGATGGACACGACTTCGGCGCCCCATCCGCACAGCCGCGGGTTCTCCTCCACGGTAAACAGGCGATGGGTGCGCCCGACCGAAGCCAAAATGGTCTGCGTGTCGAGCGGCACCAGCGAGCGCACGTCGATCACCTCGCAGTCGATGCCAAGCGAAGCGAGCCTCTCGGCAGCCTCCAGCGCGCGCGGCACCATCAGGGCGAGGGCGAGGATGGTGGCGTCGCGGCCTGCCCGTACAATTCTGGCGGAGCCGAGCGTGTCGACGATCTCGCCATCCGGCACTTCGCCCTTTGTCGGGTAAAGCGATTTGTGTTCGAAAAAGATCACCGGGTCTGGATCGCGCACCGCGGCCGCCATCAGCCCGATGACGTCGCGCGGATTGGACGGCGCCACCACTTTGAGGCCGGGGATCATCATGCACCAGTTCTCGACGCTCTGGCTGTGCTGGGCGCCGAAGCGCGAGCCCGCCCCGTTTCCGGTGCGCACCACCAGCGGGCACTTGAGCTGGCCGTTCGACATGTAGCGGCTTTTCGGAAACTCGTTGGCGATGTAGTCGAAGCACACCGCAAGGAAATCTGAGAACATGATTTCGGCGATCGGCTTGAGCCCCGTCATGGCGGCCCCCATGGCGGCGCCCATGATGGCCTGTTCCGAGATGGGGGTGTCGCGCACCCGCTTCGGCCCGAACTGCTCATAAAGGCCGACCGTCGCCTTGAACACGCCGCCGGCCTTGGCGACGTCTTCGCCGAAGAAGATCACGTCGGGATCGCGCGCCATCTCCTGGGCGATGCCGCGCGCCACCGCTTCGCGATAAGTCAGTTCCGCCACGCAAAGCCTCCATCCGCAAAAACGTCCGTGCACAGGATCTCGGCCGGCGGCGGCGGCGCTGCCTTGCACTTTTCGGTGGCCTCGTCGACGATGCGGCGCACGTCTGCCTCGATGCCTGCGATCGTTTCCTCCGGCACGCCGAACTGCTTCAGGCGGGCGCGATAGAGCATAACGGGATCGTGCTTCTTCCAGGCCTCAAGCTCGCCGTCCGGGCGGTATTTCGCCGGATCAGCGCGGGAGTGGCCGCTGTGCCGGTAGGTGAGGCATTCGATCAAGGCCGGGCCCTCCCCGGCGCGGGCGCGCGCGTAGGCGGCGCGCGCGGCGCGATAGACGACATCGGCGTCATTCCCGTCGATGACGATGCGCTCCAACCCATAGGCCGAGGCGCGATCCGCCGCCGGATGCTTGACGGCCGTCACTTCGCCGATCGGCGTATACTCCATGTAGAGATTGTTCTCGCACACAAAGACGACCGGCAGCTTCCAGATCGCCGCAAAATTCAGCGCCTCGTGAAAGGCCCCGATATTGGTGGTGCCGTCGCCGAAGAAGCACACCGTCACGTCGTCCTCGCCCTTGTATTGGGCGCGCAGCGCCGCGCCGCAGGCGATCGGCAGGTGCGCGCCGATGATGGCGTAGGAGCCCATCACGCCGTGCTCCGCAGAGGTGAGGTGCATGGAGCCGCCCTTGCCGCGCATCAGACCATTGTCGCGCTGCATCAGTTCGCCCAACACCTTTTCGACCGGGACGCCGCGCGCGAGCGTGTGCGCATGCCCCCGGTAGGTGCAGAACGACAGGTCACCCGGCTTCATCGCGCTGGCAAATCCGGCCGCGATCGCTTCCTGGCCCAGCGAGAGGTGGCTCGTGCCCTTGACCAGGTTTTGCAGGAACAGGTCATAGGCGCGCTGTTCGGCTTCACGCACCACGACCTGGGCGCGAAACAGGGTCAGTCGCATCGCCTCGCCAATGTCGTCGTTCGCGCGGTCGACGGGACATGCGGCGTCGGCCGCAAGGAATGGTTTCTGCATCGACGGACTCGCCAGGAAAATCCGATAAGGAGCTGCAAACCCCACGCACCCTCCGCCGCACGCCAGGCGCTCGCACCTGGGCGCCGCCCCTCACTGTCTCCCCGCAAGCGGGAGAGGAAGCACAGTCTGGCCGCGCCAAATGCAATGGCCCTGCCTGCCTGCGAGGAAAGGCAGGAAAGGAGATAACAGGCTCGCATGGCATTCTTCAACCCGCAAGACATCATTCTTGTCCGGCGGCCTGCCAGCATCTTTCCGCTTCGATTGACGATATCCGGAAAAGGCCGGACCGCTTATTCAAGCGCCTCTGCTCTAGCCAGGATTTCTCACACTCTAACCCGGGTATCTCACACTGCGAATTGGCAGCCAGGATCTGCGGCAGCCAGGATCTGACGCGTCAAATTCAGTGTGAGATATCCGGGCTAGCGCACCGCGACTGTCATCTCGCCGATGCGCTCGAACGAAACCGTCATCACGTCGCCGGGCTTGACCGGCGCTACGCCCTGGCAGGTTCCCGACATGATGATATCGCCCGGGTAGAGCGTGTAGACCGAAGAAGCCCAGAAAATCTGCCGGGCGATGCCGATGATCATTTCGCGCGTGTTTGCGGCCTGCCGCAGTTCGCCATTGACGTGCAACGTGAAATCGAGGGCGCCGGGGTCGCCAATTTCGTCGGCCGTCACCAGCCACGGGCCCAGCACAGCGTAGGTGTCCGGCGACTTGCGGAAGCTGCGATCCTCCTTGCCGCGCACCGACATGTCGAGCGCAATAGCGTAGCCGGCGACAACGTTCAAGGCGTCCGCCTCGGCGACCGGTCCGGTCTTGCGGCCGATCACCACGCCAAGCTCGGCCTCATGGTCGGTGCGGCGGTCAGCGAAGCGGATGGCGACGCCTTCAGACGGGCCGACCAGTGAACTCGACGCCTTCAGGAACAGGCCCTGCTCCTCGATCGAGCGCGGCTTATCGCCATGAAAGACGGAGATCTGCGGATCGCGGCGTGCTTCCTCGACGTGCGCCCTATAGTTCACCGGCGTGCCGATGATCTTCGAGGGATTGGCGACGGGACTTAAGAGCCTTACTCCATCGACCGGCTGCGGCGGCGCCATGTCGGCAAGCCGCTCCATGCGGTGCCGGAGCCGCTCAAGATGCGCGATCAGCTGGTCTCCGAACGGCAGCGGATAGCGCAGCGGCGGCAGCGCGGCGAGAATGTCCGACACGTCATGCACGTTGCGGCCCCGAACGAGGCCGATCCTGTCGTCGTCGAAACGGCAGAGTTTCATGGGACTGAGGCCCTCTCCTATCTCACCTCTCTCCGGAGGGGAGAGGCGTCAAATCGCCTGCCCTGCCGTGAACATACCATGCGGCGTGCGATGCAAGGACTCAAACCCTGTCGCGGTGACGCGGACAAGTTCACCGAACTGAACGCCTGCCTTGAAATCGCGCGTGATCACGTTCGGCTGCACCACCAGGCACATGTTCTCCTCCAGTGGGAAGGTCGGCATCTGCCCGGCCGGCCGGCTCTTGGAGCCGAGGATCGGCGGCAGATAACCGCCGCCAAAGCCATGCACGAGATCATCATAAGTCGTGAAACCACTCTCTTCGATGATCCCTGACGCGTCGATGAGGCTTTGCGGCAGCGCGCCCGGGCGGATGGCCTTGGTGATGGATTGGAACGCTTCATAGGCCGCGGCGTGCAGGTCGCGATAGAGCGAAGTCGGCTCGGCTTCGACCGTAAAGCCGCGCAGCACCTGCCCGGAATAGTCCCACCAGGCCGCGGAAAGCTCACAAAACACGAAGTCGCCGGCCTCGATCTTGCGCCGCGACGTGAATTGCCGCGGCACGCAGACGTCCGGCGCCGCCATCGGGGTCGAGCCGATGAAATGGATCACGTGGGTGCCGCCGTGGCCCACGAAGGCCCGCTCGACCATGTTGCCGAGTTCGTGCTCGGTCATGCCGGCCCGCGTGCCGGCGACGAGCGCCGCCATCCCGGCATCGCTTAAGGCCGCGCCGATACGCAGCCAGGCGATCTCCTCCTCGGACTTCACGAGCCGCAGCGTCGTATAGTCGGCGTCGAGGCTCACCACCTCGAATTGCGCCCCCAGCGCCTCCCATCGCGGGCCGCTGAGCGGTCCGATCACGCCGATGCGCCTCGCGCCGCGCCGCTTAAGCTCCTCGATAGCCCTGGCGAGCCCCTGCTCCTCGCCCCAACGCACTTCAGTGTCGCGAGCCATCTGCCGCGCCAGCGGCAGGTGGTTGTAGTACTCGACGAACATTGTCAGCCGCTCGCCGGGCTGAAACAACAGCAGGGCCTCCGCTGTGCCGGGCCAACCCGTCATCCAGCGCGTCGCATTGCCGACATTTTGCATCGTGACGATGAGCGCATGGTCTGCGCCCACCGCTTCCATGGCGCGCGCCATGCCCGCCTGGCGACGGGCGTACTCGGCGTCGGAGAAGCGCGGATAGTTCTGTTCGAAGATCGCTTGCAGATCGGGTGGGAGCCGGAGCGAGGCGGACGCTACAGCGTTTGCGTCGTTATTTGTTGTTTGCCAGTGCACCTAACGTTTCGCTCTTGGCGCTTGGCGGACCAGCGCCGCGCGCCCGTAGCCCGGATTGACCGCAGCGAAATCCGGGATCGCCGGATCCATGCTTCAACGCCGCCCCCGGGTTTCGCTGGCGCTCAACCCGGGCTGCGGCTCCTCGGTGCGGCGCCGGCTCGCATGCCGCCGGCGCCGCGCCGCTCACTCCTCAATCCAGCGGCTCCACCTTGACGATGGAAGCGCCGTGGTTGCTGCCCGTCCAGAACGTTACCGGCGTTGTCGCGTTGTCCACAAAGACGCGGCGCATGTTGGTGTCCTTGGGCAGGAAATATTCCACCGTCTGGCTGGTCTTGGGATCAAGCCGCACCACGCGATCGGTCGTCATGCCGCCGGTCCAGATTTCGCCGTTCTTGTCGACCACCGGATAATACGGCCCGCTCCACGGCGTCGGCAGCGCCCATTCTTTGAAGCTTTCTTCCCTGGTGTCGAACATGCCGATCTTGTTGCCGCGGTATTCTGCAAACCAGAGCCGGTCGTTCTCATCCATGATGCCGCGGCGGTTGCGCGAGCGCTCCGTCGGGGCCCGGTAGAAGCTGAGCGCCAGCGTTTTCGCGTCAAGCTTGCCGATGTAGTTGTCCTGGAATTCCATGAACCATAGATTGTTCTTGGAATCGGACGCAATGCCGTAGATCGTGTGGTTGCCAGGCGTGGTGATCTGCTTCATCGGGGCAAATGTCTCATACTTGCCCGACGCCAGATCGATCCGGTAGACCTCCTGGTTGCCGGCGTTGTTGGTCCAGATCTTGCCGTCGACCTGGTGCTCCAGGCCCAGCATGTTGAGCTGGGTCACATTATCGTTCTTCTCCTTCGGGATCGGATAGAACTTGAACTGCTCCGTGTTCGGGTCGAACTTGGCGATCGCGCCCTGGAACATCATGCCGATCCACATGTCCCCGGCCTTGTCGATCTCAAGGTCGAGCGTGCCGACCGGAAAGCCTTTCTTGAATTCGGGCAGCGGAATTTCCGAGGTGGCGCCTGTCTTCGGGTCCATCCTGCCGAGGTACTGCTCGCCGAAATTCGAGTACCAGACCATGCCGTTCTTATCGAGGATCACGTCGTGGGGTTCGATGGTGGGGCGCGGCAGGTCGTATTCGGTGATGAGGACTTTGGTGGCGCGGCCCGAGGGACGCGGCAGGACTTTGAGCGGATACTGCCACTTTTCGGTTTCGGAAAGATTGATGGCGGCGAGGAATTCCGCGAATTTGCGGAACGACTCAGGCTTCGGCGCCCATTCCGGGTCCATCCGCTTCTGCGGCTTGATGGGCTGGCTTACCTGCGCATAGTTCGCCATCCGGTAGACGACCTGAGTGAACTCGTCGGCGTTGTGCGTTGAGCGCACGATGCGCTCCAGGGTGTGGCAGCCGACGCAGTTGAGAAGCTGCGCCTTCTGATCATCGGTGCCCGGCATGCTCATCATCCACTCGGCGTTGACGAGCTGGGACGCAAGGTTGCGAGTCTTCTTGAGTTTGAGGTCAGCCGTGGTCGGATTCTGCGGATCGATAGCTTTCTTGAGCGCGCCGTCCCGGTCGGCCCCGTCGAGGTCGAAGCCGGTCGCACGGATGCGCAGGGCATATTCGCCGCCTTCGATCTTTCCGGCCGGGAAGCTGTAGCGGCCCTGCGCATCGCTCACCACCGTGTAGGCGATGGTCGAGCCGTTCTTCTTCGCAGTGACGAGGACGCCCTCCATTGCGCCTTGCGGCCCGGTCACCTGGCCGGACAGCCCCGGCGCGGCGTTGGCCGTGCCGGCGGGAGCGTTTGCAGCCGCGAATGCGAGCGCGAGACTCGCGGCGGTCGATAACAGTGCATGTTTCATTCGCATGATCACTCCTTCCATCGCGGCCCGTGTAGGATGGGTTGAGCGCAGCGAAACCCATCAGGGGCCTTTCCTTTGGCGAGGCCGTTGATGGGTTTCGCTGCGCTCAACCCATCCTACGAATCCGCGAACTATTTCCTGGTGTCCTGCATATTAAAATATCTCAGATCCGGCGGGCGCTGGCCCTTCTTGGCCGGCATCAGGAGCCCGTCGGCGCTGCGCATGTAGGTTTCCTTACCAATCTTGATGTGGTCGTTTTCCTCGGAGCAGACCGCCTCGACCCAGATCGGATTGCGGACGCGGTTATAGTGTTTCGTCACCGTCCACGGCCGGGTCAATGCGTTGTCGATCGTGGTAACCTCATCGTTGAGCACGTCAGGCTTGTCCCTGTCCTGATAAAACCGCTCATGGACGATGGTCTTGCCGTCGGGATGAAGCGGAATGCCGCTTGAATCGAACGCGCGAGGGCTCTTCAGGAAGCGCGTTTCGACCAGGAGCTCGTCGAACCGGCCGTCCCCGTCGGTGTCGACCCACCTGCCGATCGAATAGCCCATGAACGAGGTGTCGGTGTCTTCCGGGAATGGGCGTCCGTCGGTGTAGATGCGGCGGAACATCTGCAAATATTCGATGTGGATGTAGGTCGTGTTGGGCAGGATGATCATTTCCATCGGGAAGATCACGTTCATGGCCCGCGGCATGCCATCCGGAATGCACTGGTAGGTCGGATCGGTGCCCTGTCCCCCTTCGTCCTGATCCTTCAGATTCGCTTCGAAGATCGCCTGAAACTCGGGCGTCAGCGGCGCACCTTCGTGGCCCCGCGGCCTGGTCGGATCCCACTGATTGTTCACGCCCGGCGGGCGACGCCACTGGCCATTCCAGTCCGGGTATTTCGACTCATCGTGCGCCTGCGCGCCGGCAAGCGAGAGAGCCATGGCGGCAGCGAAAACGAGCGAGCCAATACCGCAACGACACAACATCACGTTTTCTCCCGGAAAGATTGTTGTTTGTCGGGCTCCGTCACGTTTCCCGACGATGTTCGCACTCAACTCGCCGTCATCGCCCGGCTTGACCGGGCGATCCAGTAATTCCCGGCCGTGAACACTGGATTGCCCGGTCAAGCCGGGAAGTGACATAGGGCGGCCAAATCGGAACACGCTCCAAATTTCAGCATCAGCCGGCCCAGCTACTTTCGCGATTGGGTGAAATATTTCAAGTCCGGCGGCGCCTGATCCTTTTTCGCCGGCATCAAAAGGCCGTCCGCGCTCAGCATGTAGGGTTCATCGGCGATGACGATGTGAGGGTTGTTTTCGGCGCACACCGCCTCCTGCCACACCGGCTGCTTATTGGGCCTGCGCACGTATTTCTTGACCACCGTCCACGGCCGGGTCAGCGCGTGATCCTCCACGGTGATCTCGTCATAGAGGATGTTCTTGTCAGCTTTGTCGACAAAGATGCGCTCCTTGATGACGGTCTCATTGTCGGCGTGCAGCGGCAGCCCGGTCGAGTCGTAGGAGCGCGGGCCGCGCAGACCGCGGGTCTCCGCCACCAGCACGTCGAAACGTCCGTCGCCGTCCTCGTCGATCCATTGTCCGATCGAATAGCCGTTGAAGCTCGGCTGCATTTCCTTCGGCCAGTCGCGGCCATCGGTGAAGATACGGCGCGAATCGTGGATGTGATCCATCAGCATGTGGGTGGTGCGCGGAGTAACGACGATCTCGAAGGGCGCGTACATGTTCATCACCCGCGGCATGCCGGGTGCAATGCACGTGAAGGTTGGATCGGTGCCCTGTCCGCCCGCCGCCTGGTCCTTGAGGTTCGCCTCGAAAATCGCGCGATATTCCGGCGTCAACGGCGCCGATTTGGCGTCGGCCCAGCGCGGCTGGGTGGTGCGGTCCCACTGGCCCTTGAGGTCAGGATACTTGGATTCGTCGAAGGCCCAGGCGTCCGCCGCCGTCAACAGCGCCGCTGCCGCGGCAGCGTATACAAGCGGGCCCCGGAGAATGCGAAAAAGCATCATATTCCTCCCTCGAATGTTGCGGCAGTATATCAGCGGACGCTCGGCCTGGAAGGTCCATCAGGGGCGCCGCAGCGGTAATCCGCTCTAGCGGCGCAACACCGGGCGCGTTATCATGGGCGCGTAAAAAACGGCGGGACAGCCAAGCAAAACGCGGCTGAACAGCCGAACTATGCTGCCGCTTCCAACAAGGGAGAAACCATGACCACCAAGCTGAAACTCGCGACCCTCGCGTCCGTGGCGCTGTTGTCGCTCGCCGGCGCTGGCGCGTTGTACGCCCAGCAGAACAGCATGTCGTTCTTTGTCACCAGCGTGGGATCCGGCAAAGGCGGCGATCTCGGCGGTCTTGCGGGCGCCGACGCCCATTGTCAGGCGCTGGCCCAGGCGGCCGGAGCGGGCAACAAGACCTGGCACGCTTATCTCAGCTCCAATACGAATCCGAACAACGGTCAGGCCACCAATGCGCGCGACCGCATCGGCAACGGGCCGTGGTACAATGCCAAGGGCGTCATGATCGCCAAGGACGTCAACGACCTGCACGCAAACCCCAACATCAACAAGGAGACCTTGCTCGACGAGAAGGGAAACCGGATCAAGGTGCGCGGCGACACGCCCAACATGCACGACATGCTGACCGGTTCCGACATGCAGGGCCGCGCGTTCCCGGCGAACCTCAACCTTACGTGCAATAACTGGACAAGCAGCACGTTCGGCAGCGCCATGCTCGGCCACGGCGACCGCGAAGGCATCGCCGACACGGTCTACCAGCATTCGCCGTTCGCGGCGCATATGTCGCGCGATTGCACCCAGGCAGGCCTCGTCGCCACCGGCGGCAACGGGTTGTTCTACTGTTTCGCGGTTCAATGACGCAGAGGCGGCGTGCTTGCCATTTGGGCCTGCGTTTGAAGAGGCCGGGCCAGTCCCGGCCTCTCTCACATGAAGCGGCGACCCTCATTGGCGTTCGTAGAGCGTCGTCTGCGCCATCGCCCAAATCCTGCGCGCTTATGTGATCCATCACGCAAACGCGGACAGCGTTGGGACCAGCTCGCCACATGCTTATCCTGGCGCCTGTGAGGGGCGCTACAGCCGCCAATGTTGAAGGGTGCCCTCTTTGCAGGGTGCCCTCCAACATTATCCCAGTGTTGAGATGTTATCTCCAATGTTGAGATGTTACTGCAACGGATCCTGCGGGACCTCCGCGTCTATCAGGGCCCCTGTGTTATCCCTGCTTGCGGGATCGGGACCCCGTCCCTCCGCAAAGGCCAGGTCTTCCGCGCGCCGTCCATGCAGCAGCCCCGGCAAGCCCTGGTTCCCTTCGATGCACCGCGGCTCAGTATAAAATCTGTTTTCCTCGTCGCTCTGCTTGCTGAACTCCTGCTTGACGGTCCACGGCCTGGTCCACACGGTCGGATCTTCGATCCTGACCTCGTACTCCAGCGTCCTTGGCCCTGTGCGCGTCCAGCGCTCAACAAGGTGCAAATTCTCGCGCGAGCCCTGATAGTCGGTCTTCGGACTGAAGTTCGTAACGTCGATGACAAGGGTGTTGCCCTCCCAATGGCCGCGCGAGTCGCCAAACCACTGGCGAACGCTGGCCGGCAAGTGGGGACTCCCGTCCATGACGATATTGCGCTGCCAGCCTTGGCCCTGACCCACGTCGTAGAACATTGAGATGCCGCCCGGCGTCTGCACGATCCGCCGGAAGCTGCCGGTCGCGCCGCCGAATTCCGGCAGCCCGCCGGTCAGGCAGCGCACCGCCAACGAACTGTCCTCGGGACCATCGTCGCGATTGAGACGCCCGGTGTTGTAGCGAGGAGGAGGTTCGGCCCGGCGCGGCGAGGCGGTCGGTTCGTATTTCCCGCCCGCGCAGCCCGGCAGCATTTTCTTGCACGTATCGGTCGATTGCAGCAGCGCAAGCCGATAGGCCCGTTCGGCCGCCGCCGTCTTCTGCGCCTCAGGCGTCAGAGGCGGAATCCGGCCATTGGGCGGATCGACGATTTTCGACGTGCGCGCCCCCGTATGCTTGGTGGAAAAGAACGTCGCAGCATTGTAAGCGCCGTTGATCTCGCGCTCGGTCGCAAAGCGGCCGAGCACCTCCGATCGCGCTTTGTCCAATTCGGCGCGCTGCGCCTCGGTGAAGAACTCCTGGTTCGCATACCTGGCGGGGCGCTGCAGCGGCGTGTCGAATTCGTCAGTCCAGATGCCCTGCAGGTCGGGTTCCCCCCAGGGGGTTTTCAGCGCGGCCGGAGCCTGGGCCGATGTCCCTGTCACGGACGCCGAAATGACGGCGCCAAGAGCCGTCGCGGCAATGGCGACCGTTATCGTCGCGCCTGAGAAGCGGTCGAGCATGATGGTCTCCTTCCCTCCTTGCATTGTGTTACTATACTGCAACCCGTTTACTGTTTCGACGGAGGAAACGACTTGCAACTGATCTGGCCCTGGCAGGACAGGACCCGCCGGTTTTCCTGGCTTAAAGCGCCCACGTTCGCCCTCATGCTCTGGCCGGCCATCCGCACCGCATACCTCCTCGGCGTCGGAGACTACGGAACCGCCTGGCCGATCGCGCTCGGCGGCCTGACCTATTGGTCTGGCGTGTGGGCAACCGTGATCCTGCTGATGGCCTTGGCGGTGACGCCGGCGGCGGCGATCTTCCGCTGGCCGGCGCTCGTCGATGTGCGACGCATGATCGGCGTCACGGCGCTCGTATACACGATCGCCCATATGGTCATCTATTTCGCGCTGCGGCGCTGGGATTTTGCGTATATCGCCAACGATATGACGACGCGGCTGACGCTGATCCTGGCGACGCTCTCGACCATCGGCCTGATCCTCCTCGGCGCAACCTCGGTGGATGCCGCGGTCCGCTATATGGGAGCGAAAAAGTGGCGCCGGCTGCACACGACAAACTATCTGATCAGTGGACTTGCCATCCTCCATGTCGTGCTGGCGCGCGGCACGTACACCGAGCAGTATATGCTCACCGCCTTATTTTTCTGGCTGATGGCCTGGAGGGTGCTCGCCCGCTACGGGCTCGGCGCCAATCTCAAGGCGCTGGCGCTGCTTGCTGTGGCGTCATGTCTTGTGGCGGCGTTTCTCGAAGCGGGCTTCCTGTGGGCGCGCCGCGGCTTCGATGTGTTGGCGACGCTCGGCGTCAATTTCAACCTCGGCATCCTGGAGTTCGGCTACCCGCCAGCATGGCAGGTGCTCGCATTAGGCCTCCTGATTGCCATCGGCGCCGCCGGCCGCGAAGCGCTGCGGGCGAGGCCGGCGAGCCTTGAGACCCGTCAAGCGGGGTAAAGGCACGATGCGGGCCGGCCCCAACGCGAGGCGGGTTCGCCGCGCTGCGATGCTTCACGCTATTGATGGCGGTGGCCCGCGCCGGTCTGGGCCGCCGGAGGAACGGGAACGATGATGAGGGCATAGGGAGTGCCCTGAGCGGCGACGAAGGCCGGCCCCCCACCCGCTTGGCCATTGGTGACAAACGGAGCGTAGAACATGACATGCGGGGGAATCCCATAGCGAACGATCCTGCTCCGCAAGCGACCTCAGTTTGCCCGAAGCATCGATGCGCGCTGGCAGGCGCGCCGCGGTCAGGCACATGAGCGCACACAGCGCGTGGGTCGTGGGCGTTGCGCCCAGCCGGTGTTCCATGAGCGCAGCGCCAAGCCGCATCGCCTCGCGGCAGAGTTCGCTGGCTTCGGCATACGGACCGTCATGAACGCTCTTCTGCTTGCTGCTCACGACCTTGCCGGCGTCGTCAAGCGGATGCCCGGGATACTTGATGTGGCCCTTCTCGTTGAGTTCCTTGAGCCAGGCGACCCATTTTTGCATGGTCTTCTGCATCTGGTCAGGGGACGCGGATCGATCTCTGCCGCGAAACAACAAGGTAAATTCGCTCATTGTCCTCACTCCTCGTGCCTGATTGACACGCCTAAAGGACGATCCACTGCCGGGTCCGCGGACATTTTTTTCGGCGCGGGTTCTTAAGAGTTTTCCACCAGGCCTGGCCCGACCTGCAGCGCATGAAACTTCTGCTACCCGTGGCGCGGTCCTACCGGGTAAGTTTCCTCCTAGTTTTCCACCGGGCCTGGCCCGACCTGCAGCGCATGAAACTTCTGCTACCCGTGGCGCGGTCCTGCCGGGTCAGTTTCCTCCTAGTTTTCCACCGGGCCTGGCCCGACCTGCAGCGCATGAAACTTCTGCTGCCCGTGGCGCGGTCCTGCCGGGTAAGTTTCTTCCTAGTTTTCCACCGGGCCTGGCCCGACCTGCAGCGCATGAAACTTCTGCTACCCGGTGGCGCGGTCCTGCCGGGTCAGTTTCCTCCTAGCTCTCCGAAGGGATACGCAAAGGGGGCGTCCCCAGGCGTTGCTCGCTACAGGGTGACCCTTGTGGCCGCCCTGATGAGGCCCAATCTTAAACCGTCATGATCCGCGCCGGAAAACGGGCGACAAAGGGGATGGTCCCGCGGGTCGCCTGCAATTTCGTCCTGATGTGCAGAGGTGAGTTGCATGCCCTCGATCCTGATAACGAGCGCCAATCGGGGCCTCGGCCTGGAATTCGCCCGCCAATATGCGGCCGAAGGCTGGCGGATCTTTGCCGCCTGCCGCAATCCGGACTCCGCCTCTGATCTTGAGAAGCTCGCGCATTCGCGTGCGGTGACGGTCCTGCCGATGGACGTGACCGATCTCGCAAGCATCCGCCGCGGAGCGGCCCGCCTCAATGGTGAGCCGATTGATGTTCTCCTCAACAGCGCTGGGATCAGCGGCAAGCCGGGCCAGAGAATGGGCAATATCGATTATGAATCGTGGGCGCAGGTTCTCGATGTCAACACGATGGGCCCAATCCGTGTGACCGAGGCCTTCGTTGAACACGTCGCGCGCAGTGAGCGGAAGCTCGTCGTCACGATCACCAGCGGATTGGGCTCGATCGCGGACAACACATCCGGCGGCTCAATTCCCTACCGCACCTCGAAAGCCGCAGTGAACATGGCCATGCGCAGCGCTGCGATCGATCTCGCTCCACGCGGTATCTCCTGCGTCCTGGTCAATCCGGGTTGGGTCAAAACCGACATGGGCGGGCCGAATGCCCCGCTTACGCCGTCGGAGAGCGTCGCGGCCCTCAAACGCCTCATCGCAACGTTCGGATTGACTCATTCAGGCAAGTTCTTTCATTACGACGGCCGCGAATATGCCTGGTAGGGGGCACAGCGCGGCCGACGGGGCGCGACCAAGCTTAGGCGGTAAGGAGATCCGGACCTTGGAACTGCCCAAGTCAGCCGCTAGCCGTCTGCTCCGCCGGGGGCGGGGGGGGGGAAGAGGCATCACGCCGGGTTTCGCCCACATCCGCCCTTCCACGCGCATCAGTAACGGCGTAATTTTTGCCTATCGGAAAGCAGGCTGATCCGGGTTCGGCTCACGCGGCCACGGCCTTGAGGCTTTTCCGGTCAGAAAGGAGGCGCACCGTGGGACTTCCTCGCCGCCGATTTCTGCATGTAGCAGCGAGTGTCGCGGCTACCTTTGCGGCCGTCCTTTTCTCCGTCCATGGCGGATGGTCGCAAGCAGAAAGGACAATCAGGATTATCGTCGCAGTGCCGGCGGGCGGCCCCGCCGATATTGTCGCTCATCTGTTTGCAGATCAGATGAGCCAGGCGTTCAGCCGGGCGCACGGCCCGATGCTTCAGATCGACACCCGCTTGCTGGCGGACGGAACGGTCGGAGCCGAAAACGTATCGCACGCTGCACCCGACGGCGACACCCTGCTGATGACGACGAATTCGTTTATCATTAATCCTTATCTTCGGCAGGTCCGCTATGATCCGCTCATCAGCTTCGAGCCGGTTTGCTATCTTGTAAGTTCGCCTGAGGTCGTTCTCGTCAACGGTGCTTCGCCATACCATACGCTCGGCGGCCTCCTCGAGGCGGCACGCTCAAAACCCGGCGAATTGACGATGGCGAGTTTTGGGCCGGCGGGCTCTGCACATATCGCGGTGGAAATGCTCAAGCTCGCCGCCAACGTCAATATGCGCTACATCCCATTTGCCAATCAGGTTCTCGCGATCAACGCGCTGTCAGGTGACCGTGTGACGTCGGCGTTTGTCGCGTACAGGGCCGTACGCGAGTATTTGAAGGACGGCCGGCTGCGCGCGCTCGCGACCGCTTCGCGCAGGCGGATCGAAGCGCTGCCCGACGTGCCCACAATCGCTGAATCCGGCTATCCGGACTACGAGGCGGAAGTTCGGCTCTGGCTGCTCGCGCCAGCCGCAACGCCAAAGGAAACGATCTCTCGACTTGCCGGCTGGTTCACTGCGGCGATGAACGCGCCTGAGGTCAAGTCCAAGCTTGTCGCCGAGCAGCTTTATCCGGTCGGCATGTGCGGTGCGGACGCGGCCGTCCTTCTCCGCAAGCAATACGACGACATCGGCCGAGTCATTCGCGACGCAAATATCAAATAAGACAGAGCGATCGACAGACCTGGGTCCGAGCGGAACGTCTGACGGTACGCCTGCCCTATGTTTTCGCGTGGGCACACGTCTTCTCCGGGCTCAGGCTCCTTGCCACGCCGTGCCCGCCGCAGCGCAGCGGATCCCGACGCCGCGCCGTTTGCAGATCGAATGTCAGAACCCCCTCTCCGTAGCGGGCCAACAAGCCATCGAGCCAGGCCGCAAGCGCCGCCGACCATCTCGCATTTGCCAACGATTCATCTTAGCAGAGTTTAACTGCGGAATGGTCGGTCCACAGACGTAATATTTGATGGCCATAATAATATGCCACCTAAGTTTAGAGTACCTCCGTTCAATCCGATTGTTACCAAGCAAAAGTTTGAGTTTATACAGTGTATAGGCGGAGATATAATAGACTTCTTCGTTATAGGTTGGATCGAAGACCAGCGATCTCAAGTCGCTGGTCAGCCTGTTGGGGTAGCGGCTCGCCATATCAGGTCTGTCAAGGAACATGGCGGCCACGCATCTGGCAATCTCCTTGATGTCGAAAACACGGATCGCCGGGACGCTCTCCTCGTGCGAAAACTGGTTCGTCATACGCTCGAAATAGAGGCAGAACTCGTCATCGGCACCGCGTGCCTCGAAGTAGCGATCAAGAGCCTTGACGGCGGCGAGCGTGGCGAGAAATTGATGCTCATCAACCTTTGCCGGTCGATTCGTTGATCGGACGATGTCATCGACCACTGCAGGATCTGAGGTCTCAATCAGCTTGAGCATGATCGTCACGTCGTCGTCGTTCTCGATCTTTTCTCGATTTGCCTCGCGAGGCCCTATGAAAGCTCGCAGCGCCTGGAGCGGCCTGCTGCACATTCGGCGGGAGCGCACGCATTGACGCTGTCGGCCTCAGGTATTACTTATCGGTAGAATGTATTACCGGAGCGGACCATGACAACAACCATCACGGTCAAGGGCCAAGTCACGCTGCCCAAGAAAGTGCGCGATGCCGCCGGGCTCAAGCCTGGCGATAAAGTCGAGGTCCGGGCAACCGCATCCGGTGGCGTCTACATCGAGAAGCCCGGTGCTAGCCGAAGTTACCGAGAGCGATTGGAAGCCCTGGCGAAGGAGCGCATCATTCGCGACATCACGACCGATGAATTCATGGAAGCGAGCAGAGGAGAAATTTCGACGACTCGAACAAAGATAACTCGGACCAAAAAGTGACTCTGGTCGACACCAACATCCTGCTCGATCTTCTCTCGGATGATCCGAAGTGGCGGGCTTGGTCTGTCAACCAGCTTGAGCAGCGGTCCGCTCAAGGACCGTTGTTCATCAATGATGCCATCTATGCGGAATTAGCATCGCGGTTTTCCACAGAGGACCTGCTCGACCGGAAAGTTTCCGAACTGAACGTTACATTGGAAAGAATGCCCAAGCATGCACTTTTCCTGGCAGGACAAGCTTATGAACGGTATCGGCGAAATGGCGGCACGCGAAGCGGAGTGCTTCCGGATTTTTTCATTGGGGCCCATGCGCAGGTCGCACGGTGGCCGCTTCTTACTCGCGATGTGCGGCGTTACAGGAGGTATTTTCCTGACGTGGAATTGATCACACCGACCGCGTAAGGTGGCGAAGTAGCGTGCGTTCCAGCAGCTCTACCTGGAGAACTTCTTATACTTCAGCCGGTGCGGGATGACCGAGTCCGTCCCCAGCCGCCGCATCTTGTCGGCCTCATAGTCCTGGAAATTGCCCTCGAACCATTCCACGTGGCTGTTGCCCTCGAAAGCGAGGATGTGGGTAGCGATGCGGTCGAGGAACCAGCGGTCGTGGCTGATGATGACGGCGCAGCCCGCGAAATCCTCGAGCGCTTCCTCAAGCGCACGCAGAGTGTCGACGTCGAGATCGTTGGTGGGCTCGTCGAGGAGCAACAGATTGGCGCCGGACTTGAGCATCTTGGCGAGATGCACGCGGTTGCGCTCGCCGCCCGAAAGCGCGCCGACCTTCTTCTGCTGGTCCGCACCCTTGAAGTTGAAGGCCGCGCAATAGGCGCGCGAATTGACCTCGCGCTTGCCGAGCGTGAGCATGTCGAGACCGCCGGAAATTTCCTCCCACACGGTTTTCCTTCCGTCGAGGCTGTCGCGCGACTGGTCCACATAGCCGAGCTTCACTGACTCCCCGATCTTGATCGTGCCCCGGTCGGGCTTCTCCTGACCCGTGATCATGCGAAAGAGCGTCGTCTTGCCGGCGCCGTTCGGGCCGATGATGCCGACGATGCCGCCCGGCGGCAGCTTGAAGGTGAGGTCGTCGATCAAGAGATTGTCGCCAAATCCCTTCGACAGATGCTCGATATCGACCACGTTCTGGCCGAGCCGCTCGGCCACCGGGATGACGATCTGCGCGGTGGAAGGCCCCCTCTCGGACGCTTTGGCCAGCAGCTCCTCGTAGCGCTGATAGCGCGCCTTGGATTTGGCCTGGCGGGCGCGCGGGCTCGCCGCGATCCACTCCTGCTCGCGGGCAAGGGTCTTCTGGCGGGATTCTTCTTCCCGCCCCTCTTGCTCCAGCCGCTTCTGCTTCTGCACAAGCCAGGACGAGTAGTTGCCCTGGTACGGGATGCCGCGGCCGCGGTCGAGTTCCAGGATCCAGCCAGTGACGTTGTCGAGGAAGTAGCGATCGTGGGTCACGATCAGGATCGCGCCCGGATAATTGCGCAGGTGGCCCTCGAGCCAGTGCACCGTCTCGGCATCGAGATGGTTGGTGGGCTCGTCCAGCAGCAGGAGATCCGGCTCTTCGAGCAGCAGCCGGCAGAGCGCGACGCGCCGCCGCTCCCCGCCTGACAGCGTCGCGACGCCCGCGTCGTCGGGCGGACAGACCAACGCGTCCATGGCCTGGTCGATCTTGGAATCGAGGTCCCACAGCCCCTTGGCCTCGATCTCGTCCTGGAGCCTGGTCATCTCGTCCGCGGTCTCGTCCGAATAGTTCATGGCGAGCTCGTTATAGCGGTCGAGGATCGCCTTGCTGGCGGCGACGCCGAGCATCACGTTCTCGCGCACCGTCCTGGCGTCGTCGAGTTGCGGCTCCTGGGGCAGATAGCCGACCCGCGCGCCCTCGGCGACCCAGGCCTCGCCCATGAACTCCTTGTCGATCCCGGCCATGATGCGCAGCAATGTCGATTTGCCGGAACCGTTGACGCCGAGCACCCCGATCTTGGCATCCGGATAGAACGAAAGATTGATGTTCTCCAGGACCTTCCGGTTTCCCGGATAGGTCTTGGAGAGCCCCTGCATGTGATAGATGAATTGCCGGGCCATTGCGGCATGCCTCGCCGGAAAATTTCGGGAATTGCCGTTGATGTAACGATGCCGGCCGCAAAGGGCAAGCTGAGCCACCGATGACCCGACTCAAACGCGGCAGAGTAAGAAGGGCAAAACTCGTGGCAGTCCCTGGCTTGTCCCGGCTATCCCCTAATCTGGCGCTGCGCCATCTCTGATCGAAATCGCTGGGATAGGCCCGGCGATGACGCGATGGAGGGTCTGCCCCGCACGTGCCGGGTTTTGACGCTTTGGTAACCAGCGCACCGAAGATACTGGGGGTTGACCTGTCCCGTCAGGGATCGGCGGGCGAATATGTCGAATTCCTTCAAGGATCGGGTGAACCGAATCGAAGGCCCGACGACCAACATCAAGAAAGCGGCAAGTTACAACAAAGGGCAATGACGATGCCGGCTCCACTGCATGCACTGCCTCTGAGCGTCGCTGTGCGCTCCTTCTGGCGCTCGCTGAAACAGGACCTCTTTGATTCCTACCGGCCGGAACTGCACTATATGCGAGGACCTGGGCCCAAGTGGAACGCCAAACACCGCCCCCCATCTCCGCTATCCGCAAATTCGGGGCTCGCCAGGATCTCTGCCTGATCCGGCAGCAGCTTCACGCACTGGGCTCCCCGCGCGCTCCGCCCTGCAAGAGGGCGAAATTCAGCGGAGCCGGCAGACGCGACGGCCGGGCAGAGGCTACCCGGCCGTCATATCATCAGAGCCCGTCACGGCGTGACCGTCCGGCGCTGGCCCGTCGACCGCATGAACCCAACCACCAGCCCGCTCAAGGCGCTGCCCGTAAGAATGACGGTAGCGCCCAGGATGATCAAAGCCGCCAGCAACAGGGTGTTCTGGTTGATCCCGATGACCGCCAGAATGCCGAGCACGATCGCAGCAAGCCCGGCCAGCATCTGAACGCCGGCAGAGCCCGACGCCATCTCGCCGGCGAGGAGTTCCGTTCCTGGGCGCGAAGCGCCTGACCTGCTTGCTGAGCTCTGCAGCATGTACAAGTTCCTCACCGAATTGCTGCTAAGCAGCAACGCACTGCCAAACGCAATCACAGCAATCGCACAGAGCGTTCCGGTCGCAAGGCCGAGCAGAGCGAGGATCCCGAGCACAATTCCGGCTACTCCGACCAGAAACAAAGTCGACAGGCTGCCAACGCCGATGTGTTCCGACGGGGCGCCTGTGGTGCCGGCGGGGAAGATGATGCTTGCATACTCGGAAAGCATGGTGCCGCCCTGAATCAAAAGCGCAGCGCCAAAAACGATGACCGCTATCGGCAATATGACTTCGGGGTGCACGCCTGCCAGTGCAATGATGGCGAGAACGACGGTGGCAATTCCGCCGATCGCATCGGCGAGCCCGCCATAGGCCGCAGCCTCGACCGGGGCTGACGACGTCTCAGTGTATGACGAGGTCATGACTTAATCTCCTTTCTAGGACGCCAGCCGGACTTCTTTCGGGTGCCCGGATGACCGGCTTCATTGCGTTAGCCACATCCCTAATGAAGAAATACGCGGTTGGTCGCCGGGTTCCTGCCCTGCGACCTTGTGGATTAAGTTCTCGCGCAATATTTCCTTAGGCGCTGACGCACCGCGTCAGCGCCTGCAAAAGTGAGAAGCGACGTCGAGCCGGCGATGGTACGGACGGATCCCGTCCCCGGATTCCCCCGTTTCCTTCGCGTCCAGCGACGCTGAAACATCCATTCAACCGGCAGCTTCGGTGGCGATGCGCTAGACCTAGTCCATCGCCACCGTTCGACTGTGAAGCTGCCTGCGCTCAGAGATCGGCTTCAGCCGATGTAAGCGGCTCGCCTCTGCTCCGCGGCTTCGGCGCTGGTTGAGGGCTGTGCCGGGAGTTGCAGCACGGTCGCCAGCTGTCCCTCCGGGAGGCTGGTGAGCAGGACGGTGTGGCCGTCAGGAAACTCCACGGCATCGTGATGCGTACCCGGGGAGTCCTTGTTGACCTGCCGGAAAATCGCAGTGGCGTACCTCACGCTCCGCCGCGGCCAGCCGAAGAAGCCACGGTGCGTGATCGAAATTCCTTGCGGAAATGCGATTTCGGTTCCGGGCAAAAGGCAAACCGCCGTCTCGGGGCATTCCGGCGACGCGAAGCCCCGCGTTCCGGTTCCGAAACTATGGGTGACGAGCTTATCGCCTACGGCGGCGGGGCGGGATGCTACGTTTTGTAGACTATAGTCGCACATCGTTCATCTCCTGCGTTCGCATTGCAATCCCACAGGGACATACGGTGCGCAGGGAGATTGTTCCGAAGTTCGGACCGCGGCTGGTGCGTCTCTTTCGCACGGAAGCTTGTTTGGATGCCGGCCGACCGTCGAACCCGGGCAGCTTTGCTCTCTGCCCGGTCCGCTGGCTCGACGAGCTCCGCACCGCTTGTCGGCGCCCGCGCACTTGTGCCAAAGGTGCCTGATCCCCCCACCCTTGCTGCGATCGCCGGGGGCGGGATGGGAGGCCTGGCCGGCCGCAAGATGAGGGGATGCGAATGCGCTATCGCTGTGCGGTGCTCGACGACTACCAGAACGTAGCCCTGAAGCTTGCCGATTGGGGACAAATCGCGGCGGACGTCGACGTGGCGGTGTTCAATCGGCCAATGAGCGGGCCAGACGAAGTCCATCGCGCCCTGCAGGACTTTCATATCATCTGCATGATGCGGGAGCGCACGCCGTTCCGCCGCAACACTATCGAGGCGCTGCCCAATCTCAAGCTCCTCATCACCACGGGCGCTCGCAACGCGTCGATCGACATGGCCGCCGCGGCCGAGCGCGGCATCACCGTCTGCGGCACCGGTTCATTCGGCAATCCGACCACCGGCATCACCTTCGGCCTCATCCTGGAACTGACCCGACGCATCGGCTATGAGCATGCGCGGCTGAAGTCCGGTGAGTTGTGGCAGACCACGCTCGGACCGGATATCGAGGGCAAGACGCTCGGCGTTATCGGTCTGGGTAAGCTCGGCCTGCGCGTTGCCGGCGTCGCCAAAGCATTCGGCATGAAGGTCATCGCCTGGAGCCCCAATCTGACGCCGGACAGGTGCCGCGAGGCTGGCGTTGAGTACGCCACCAAGGACGACCTCTTCCGCAATGCCGATATTGTCACCATCCACGTCCAGCTCGGCGACCGCTCGCGTGGCCTGGTGACGGCAAAGGAATTCGGCCTGATGAAGCCGACCGCTTACATTATCAATACCGCGCGGGGTCCCATCATCGACGAAAGGGCGCTCATCGCGGCGCTTAATGAGCGCCGCATCGCAGGAGCCGGCCTCGACGTGTTCGACATCGAACCGCTGCCGCTCGATCATCCGTTCCGGCGCATGGCTAACGTCGTGATCACGCCGCACCTGGGCTATGTGAGCCAGCAGAACTATCAGCGTTATTTTCCCGATATCGTCGAAAACATCCGCGCTTTTCTCGATGGCAAGCCGGTGCGGGTGATCAAGTAGTCGCGCGAGCCAGAGCAAGGCCTGCCCGCGCAATGACACCCCGCGACGCAACGCGGGGGGCCCCGCCGTTCGCGGGCATCCGCGCCTTTCCGGCGGCCCCTCAGCGAATAGCATGCGGATAGCCGGGACGAGCCCGCCGTACGCGGGCGCGGCGGTTCAACATGCCCGGAACAGCATCAGCCGGGCAGGCGGAGAGCCGGTTGATTGCACGATCTCGCGCTTGACCCCGACCTCATTGGCCGCCGTCACCGCGAGAGAACGGCGTAAGCGCGGTCAAATCCCTTCATCTGAATATTGAACTGTACGGTGTTCCCCTGCGAGCCCTGAATGATCGCTTCAGCGGTTGGCGATGTTGTCATCTCCCGCACCAGATTCGCGTCCACGGGCGCGGTCGCGATGCAGCGGCCGGGATCGCAGCTCGCAAAGGGGATCTTTTGCGCCGGCAATTTGCCGACCTTGAGCTCGACCCCTGGCGGGATGACGACGCCGGTCGGCGTCTGCATGATGGCGACCAGTTGTTTGTGATCGTCCATCGCGACGGTCCAGGTGAACACGATCTGGTTGGTGTTTTGCTGGAGAATTTGCAGAAGCGCCGAACAATGCTTCGCCCGCGGAGCGTCGGCGAACTCATTGCACGTGACCGCCCAGTTTTCGAAATTGAGAATCTCGGTGCGCGTGGGAATTTGCGGGGGCGTTGGCGTCTGCGCCGCCGCCGGGTTCGCGTTCACTTGCGCGGCGCTCTGTGTCCGCGCGTGCTCGGCTGAGGGAGCCGCTGGGGCGACCTGTGTCGCCGCAGGCGTCCGCGTCCTGGCGGGAGGGGGACTTTGCACCGCCTGAGCGATTTCAATGCCCCGTGCAGACGCGACAGACGCTGTCCAGAACCACAATGCAAATACCGACAACCCGATTCGAAACACAGACTGTCTCATCACGGTCCTCTTGCCGCAACACTCGCACGCCGTACCGCAAAGGCCGATCTCATCTTTATGCCTGGTCGCCAGCGGCTGATCTCGGCTGATCTCGCCGTTCGGTCTTGGCGCCTTAGCTCGCGCTTATGGGCTAGCGGCGCATCGGTCGTCACTTAAGCGAGGCGGCGATGACGCTCACTTTACACGCACCGACTCCGCGGTTCTCAGCAACACAACAGCGGCGCGGCCCCGGGTATCCGGAGCCCGCCTCATCCTCCTCGCGTAGCCCGGCCCGCTACCCTCGACGTGACGGCATGCGGCAAGGCGCTTAGGCCAGCAGGCTAAAACCCGATCCCGACCAAGGTGATACAATTCAAAAGCGTGCAGTTCGAGCGCGGCTTCGCTGGTTCGGGCGCAGTGGCCACCCGTCCTGCTGGCGCCGATCGGGGCTTAGAGGCGGGGGATGAAGATGAACCGGAAAATAACCAGGACCAGAAGCCGCTGGTTTGATGAGGAGGCGAGGATGACTCTTGCTCTGCCCGGGCGGCTGTTGCAGCAGCAACAAGGAGCGCGGCGGCAACGATTAAAGTTCGACGACAGCCCTTCATTTTCAAATGCCTCCTGTGGCCAACGCCCCTTTTGAACAAAGCGCCCAACTACAAGCGATGACGCGCGACGCTGCGAGATTGTTTAGGTGAGGCCCCTCTCGGTGTACGGTCGGTGTAGGTACCGTCCCATCTCGTCAGTATACCCTTGATTCCGGCCCCCGCCTAGCCGCCGGTGGAATTTAATCCACGTCGGCAGCTCCCTCCTGCGATTGCCGTAAGAAGGGCAAAACTTGTGGCGGTTTCCACCTCGTCATGGCTTCTCCCGGTCATTCCGATAATTGCGCGCTTCGTATCCTGATCGAGATCGCCGGGACAAGTTCAGCAATGACGCCACGAATTTTGCTCCTCTTACCGATTGTCTACGGCCCGAAGGTATAGCGCAGGCCGCCCACTACGGCTGCGCCGTTGAGGTTGTCGCCCCATCGGAAGTCGCCGCGGGCAAAGCCGATGAAGCCGGTGTTCAGAAGCTGCGCCGAAAGCCCGATGCCGGCCTGATAGAAGGTGCCGACCCGCGACAGCGTCAACGGGTCGGAAACCCCGCCGTCCGCAAATGTCGCATTCGACTGTCCGCCCAGTTCGCGCCAGACGCTCAGCGTGCCGAACGGCTGCAGCGCCAGGGCGTCCGCCACCACAAACGTGGTGCCCACCCGCGCCCCGCCATGCACCAGCATGCTGAAGATCGAGTCGAAAGCGATGCTGCCCTGGGCGATGCCCTGGGCCTGCTGGCCAACATTCGTCGCCAGCGTGTCGAACTGGGTCTGCGACAGGCCAAATCCGGCCGTCGGCTCCACGAACCAGTTATTGAACAGATCGAAATGATATCCCGCCGACCCTGAGAAGCTGTCGCCATGAGCTTTGAGCGGCGTATCAACGAGATTCGCCGTTACATTGGTGATGCGGGTATCCACCCAATCATGGCGGTACTCCAGGTCCATGAAGAACGGACCATGGGTCATGACGCCGTAGACCCCCGCAAACGGAATGTTGAACTTCACCGATGTGCCGGACCCGGACAGCAGCTCGTTTGCGGTCGCGTCGACGTTTCCGGCCATGACGCCGAAATGGCCGTTCCAGCCGCTGCCCCCGAAATTCAGGATGCCCGTGTCGACGCCCACCTCATAGGCGTCGAAGTTGGTCTTCACCCGTAAATCGGTGGAGGTGCCGCCAAAGCTCTCGAAGGCCGTCAATTTCGTGGTGGTCTGGCCGGCCGTTGCGCGCGACCACACGCCGCCCGTCCATTTGTCGGGGTCCTGGCTCTGCGGCGAAGCAACGAACGGCGCCGTCGATTGGTGGAAGCTGGTGTCAATCGACGACAACGCCGCCATCACGCTGGCGCCCGGCGCCGCGGCCGCCCCGATGTTGAGAGACCGCACCAACTCGGCGCCGCCGTGACCGTCCGACGCCACAGATACATTGACGAGACCGAAGGATTCGGTCGCCCCTGTCGGGGTGAGGCTGCCGGTCCCTGTCGAGTCTTTGATCACGGTGACGGCGTTGCCCAAAACAACCTGGGTGCCCGGCGTCACGTTGAAATAGTTTACCGCGGTGGTTCCGCTTGTGCCGGCGGCAGTCAGCGAGCTTGCCGCGCCCGCCACAGTCGAAAAGTCAAAACGGACATCGACGGCCGAACCGGCCGTCCCCTTGAACGATCCGGTGGCGGTCAGCTTGTTAGTAGTCGGCGTTGGGCCGCCGGTGAGATCGATGGTACCGCTATTAGTGATGCTGCCATTGATCGTTGGGGTCCCAAACACGTTGACGACGCCCGCAGCATTATTCAGGTTGCCGGTAACCAACTGATTAGTCGCCAGAACAGAACTCGTCCCCAAGTCGATCATGCCGCCGGTGTTGTCCAGATTGCCGCTCCAGCTCGATCCATTGGCGAGCGTCACAAGTCCCGTGTTGCTGTTGAGATTGCCAGTGAGGGCGCCGTTGTTGGTAATCGTGCCGCCTGTGTTGGCGATGCCGCTATCGGCCGTCAATTTGCCGGTGGTGGCGACCGTGACTGTACCGCTATTGGTCACCAGACCCGACACCGTGTAGTTGCCCCCGCCGTTGACCGCCAATGTGGCGCCGCCAGCGTTGGTGAACGTGCTGTTGCTTGTCACCGCGCCGTTGACGTTGAACGTGCCCGCGTCATTGGCGATGGCGCCGTTGATCTGTCCGCCGTTCGCGTTCACGATGTTGAAATTGGTCAGGCCGCCGCCTGCGATGCCGGAGCCGTTGTTGATGAACGTGCCGGAATTGATGATGCTGCCGGTCAAGAGCCCCGCGTTGCTCAGCGTGCCGCCGGCATTATTCGTTGCGTTGCCGGTCCACACCGCCCCGCTGCCATTGGTCACCAAGCCTGTGTTGCTGGTCAGATTACCGGTTATAATGCCGCTGTTGGTGACCGTACCGCCCGCGTTGGCGATGCCGCTGTTCGCGTCAAATGTGCCGCCGCTAGCAACCGTGGCCGTACCGCTATTGGTCACCGCGCCGGACACGGTATAGAACCCGCCGGTGTTGATTGCCAATGTAGCGCCGCTCGCGTTGGCGAACGTGCCGCTGCTCTGCACCGAGCCGTTGACGTTGAACGTGCCGGCGTTGTTGGCGATGGCGCCGTTGATCGCCCCACCATTGGCGTTCACCGTGCCGGTATTGGTCAGGCCCCCGCTCACTGTGGCGAGCAGGTTGTTATTGAACGTGCCCGTATTAATCACGCCCCCGCCGATTGTGGCGAGGAGATCGTTGTTGAACGTGCCAGCATTAGTGACAGCGCCGTTCCACGTCCCCGTGTTGGTCAGCGTGCCGCCCGCGTTATTCGTTCCGTTGCCGGTCCAGGTCCCCGCATTGGTCGCCAAGCCGGAGTTGCTGAGATTGCCCTTCCACGTTCCGGCGTTGGTCAGCGCGCCGCCAGCGCTATTCGTAGCGTCGCCGGTCCAGGTGGCGCCGACGCTGTTGGTCACCGAGCCGGTGTTGCTCAGCAGATTGCCGTTCCAAATGTTGTTGTTGTTGATCGCGCCAGGGCTGGCATTGCTGACGTCCGAGTTAACCGTCCCGTTGTTTGTGATTGCGCCACTGTTGGAGATGCCGCTATTCGCCGTCAATGTGCCGTTGCTGGCAACTGTCACGGTGCCGGCGCTGGTCACCAGACCCGAAATCGTATAGGCGCCCCCGCCGTTGACCGCCAAAGTGGCGCCGCTAGCGTTGGAGAATGTGCCGGTGGTCGACACCGTGCCGTTGACGTTGAACGTGCCGGCATTGTTGGCGATGTTGCCGTTGATCGCGCCGCCGTTCGCATTCACCGTTCCGGTGTTGGTCAGGCCACCGCTCACCGTGCCGCCCGCGTTGTTGTTGAACGTCGCGGCATTGTTCACTGCGCCCGTAATCGTCGCATTGTTGGTGACCGTGCCGGTGCCGGATATCGCGACGGTCCCGACAACCGCGCCGTTGTTGGTCAGTGCCCCGCCGGAGACCGAGGCGCCGCCGTTGATCGTGCCCGCATTGGTCGTTGTCCCTGCGGTGTTGGTCAACAGACCCGAGACCGTGCCGCCCGCGTTGTTGTTGAACGTCGCGGCATTGTTCACTGCGCCCGTAATCGTCGCATTGTTGGTAACCGTTCCGGTGCTGGTTATGGCGACGGTCCCGACAACCGCGCCGTTGTTGGTCAAAGCTCCGCCGGATACCGAGGCGCCGCCGTTGATCGTACCGGTAGTGGTATTGGTGGTCGTCCCGGCCGTGTTGGTCAGGCCGCCATTGACCGTTCCGGAATTTGCAAATGTCCCGCTGTTAGCGACGCCGCCGCTGATAGCTCCGGCATTCGAGGCAGTGCCGGAATTGTTCAGCCCGGCGCTGACGGCGCCCGTCTGAGTGTTGGTGAACGTGCCGCCGTTCGTGATGGCGCCGGTCCAGGTTCCGGCGTTGGTCAGCGTACCTGTCGTGTTGTTGGCGTTGCCGGTCCAGGTCGCGCCTTGATTGTTGTTGATCGCGCCGGCGTTGGTCAAGACATTGCCGGTCCACGTCGCGCCGTTATTGTTGTTGATCGTGCCCGTGTTGGCCGCGACGTTCCCCGTAAAGCTATTGTTGTTGTTGAATAGGCCGTTGTTGCTCAGGTCGTCGTGAAAGGCGCCGTTGTTGGTAATGGTGCCATTGTTGGTGACGTTCGTGGCCCACAATGTGCCGCCATTGGCCACCGTCAGCGTGCCGCTGTTGGTGAGCAGCGATGTATGGCTGCCGGCGGTGCCGAGCGAACCGGTAACCGTCAGGCCCGCGTTCGTATCAATGGTCGTGGCGCCAGTGTAGGTATTCGTTCCGGACAGCGTCAGCGTGCCGGGTCCAATCTGGTGCAATGCGCCGGTACCGCTGATGTTGCCGGCGAAAGTGATCGAATCGGACCGGTTGAAGGCGAGAGTACCGTTGTCCGTCACATTCCCGGTGATCGATCCGGTGGTGCCGCCATTGCCAAGCTGCAGCGTGGTGCCGGAATTGATGGTCGTTCCGCCCGAATAGGTATTCGCGCCGGTCAGGATCAGCGTGCCGGGCCCGCTCTGGACGACCAAGCCGCTGCCGCTGATGACGTTAGACAGCGTGACAGCATTCGTCTGGTTGAACGTCACGCTGGTGGCGCTGGTCCCGACATTGATGCCGCCGATAAGCGCAAATCCGCTTTGCAGAGTGAGGGTGTTGCTGCCGCCGGTGAAATTGATCGCGTTGGCCCGCGTTGTGCCGTCGCCCGACAGGCCACCTGAAATCGTCCCGCTGTTGATGATGGTCAGGCCGCTCCCCGAGATGCCGACACCGCCGGCGCCAGCCGCGCCGGTGGTTCCGCTGTTGGCAAGGCCAGCACCGCCGATCCCGCCGGCGCCACCATTGCCACCCTGAATGGTGCCGCTATTCGTTAACATAGCGCCGGACGCCGTAAAGGCGATTCCCGTGCCGCCCGTCCCCCCGTTGCCGCCGCTGCCGCCAGCCCCGCCGACGCTGGCTCCTGCCTCGCCGCCGTTGCCGCCATTGCCGCCCCTGATGGAACCGGTGTTCGTGTTGACCGTCGCGCCAGTTACAATTGCTCCCAAGCCGCCGGCACCGCCGCCGCCGCTCCCGCCGCCGCTTCCGGTGCCGGTTGCTAGGCCGCCCTCGCCGCCCTCGCCGCCATTGCCGCCGGTCAAGTTCCCGCCGGGCAAGCTCGCAGTGCCGGCTCCATTGCCGTTGGTTCCACCCCCGCCGCCACCGCCGCCCCCAGCGCCCGCCGCGCCGGTGCTCAAAATCCCGACGGTACCGGTTGCCCCAGCGCCGCCGCCAGCCCCGCCGGCTAAACCGGTCCCTCCCGCGCCGCCCTTGCCGCCAGAACCGCCGCCGGCACTGCCACCAGCGCCACCGCCACCTCCATCATTGACTGCCGTACCATTGCCCCCGGGACCGCCGGGCGCAGTCCCACCCACGCCGCCACCCGCGCCGCCGCCTTTGCCGCCGTCGCCATCGGCCGCCCAGGCGGGCCCAACAGCAAGACCCGACAGCGCCAGCCCGCCGGCCAGCACCGTCCCTGCCATCAGGCGCAGCCAACGCGCTTTAGCGACAGAACGCGCCTTAGCAACAGAGGGGGCGGCCAAGCGCCCCGCATCCCCCACACGCCCGCCACCACGCATTGCGCCGGCCCCCACGCACCCGCATGTCACAACTTTAAGGTAAACTATCTGGACTGCCACTATTCCGTCAACGAAACAGCCGCGGATATCGCCCGTCAGCGCCGCCTGAGCAAAATCGTGGCGGAGAAAATTACATCATTATATCATGGCGTTAGACGCGACCCTAGATTCGCCGCAGCGAGCGACAGCGTTTTTTTGCTCGACTGTGTCGGAATAGGCACATGTTGGGCGACCCGGCGGCATGCCATCATTGTGTGGCTAAGGAGACCGCGGAGAATAGGTGAATCGAAAGCGTGTCATGCCCCGCTTCAAGCGGGGCACCCAGTAACCACCGGCTTTAATAGTCTTTCAACGGCAGCTCCGATGGTTACTGGATCGCCCGGTCAAGCCGGGCGATGACACTGATCTTGAAGCAGTTATTCTTCGCGATGTCCTTAGCAAAACACATGCGCTCCTGGAATCGTCGTCGTGGGCCCAACACGTGCAGGGGCGGATGTGCCGGGGCCAGCCGTTCCCCTTGGGCTCCGGGTGGCTTATTTTAGAAAGTTGAGCTACTGGGGGATGCCATGTCCCTGGAAATACGTTCCCCGAAGGCAGATGCCCTGGCCCGTGAGCTTGCCACGGCAACGGGGGAGGATGTCGATACGGCCGTCTTGAAGGCCATCGAAGAAAGGTTGGCCCGCATCCCCCGCCGACTTCCCGCAGATAGGCAGGCCGAAATCGAGACCTTGTTCGATAAATTGGCGAGCATGCCGGCGCTGGATGCCCGTACGCCCGATGAAATCATTGAATACGGGCCCGACAGCCTGCCGCGCTAATGGTCATCGACACATCTGCCATTTTCGCCGCCATCGCGGCCGAATCCGACAGCGCAATGTATCGTGCCGCAATTAAGACCGCACCGATACGGCTCATGTCGGCTGTTACTTTGCTGGAAACGCGAATTGTCGTGTTATCGCGCCTCGGATCTGGTGCGATTGCCGCATTGGATGAATTGATGAAACGTGCCGAGATTGTCGAAGTCCCCTTTGACCGACAACAGAACGATATCGCATTCGACGCCTTTAAGCGCTACGGCAAAGGGCGTGGACATCCTGCGCAATTGAACTTCATCGACTGCGCAGCGTATGCGCTGGCCCGTTCACGCGATCTCGCTTTGTTATTCAAGGGCAACGACTTCGCGCAGACCGACATTACCTGGGCACTCGCCTCAGACAGCGCCGACGAGAGGCCCCCGTGAGCAAACCCATCCTTATTTTGAACGGTCCCAACCTCAATCTGCTCGGCCGGCGCGAACCGCACATCTACGGCACGACGACGCTGGCCGAGGTCGAGGAAATGTGCCGGCGACGGGCCGAGGCGCGCGGGCTCGTGATCGCCTTCCATCAGTCGAACAGCGAAGCGCAGCTCATCGAGTGGATCCACGGCGCCATCGACGGCGCCGCCGGCATCATCATCAATCCGGCGGCTTTTACGCATACGTCGGTCGCGATCCTCGATGCGCTCAACATGGTCAAGCAGCCGATCATCGAACTGCACATTTCGAATCCGCACAAGCGCGAAGCATTCCGCCGCCACTCCTACGTCACCCTGGCGGCCACGGCCCTCATCTGCGGCCTTGGCGTCAACGGTTATCCGCTGGCGGTCGACGCCATGGCGGACCTCTTGGAGGCGCGAAAGGGTGAGGCGCAGATGTAGGGGCGACCCCTCATTGACGCTAACCGCCATGGCCGGTTGGCCGCCCCCAATGATGAAAATCGCTTGCGGCGCCGCTTGAGGCTGAAAGGGTCGGGTGCGGGAGGCTTCGGGCAGAGGTCGATCTTAGTTTGACGGTCGGAGCGCTCAAGAAATTCGGCTACTGGCCAAAGCCGGCCGCTGCAACGCCGGCAACCGCCACCGCCTGAGCGAACCACCGCCCGCGGCATCAGACGCCCTGTTAACCCGCAGCGGACGAAACCGGATTTGGGGCCGATCATCTCGCCGCAAGCCGGGCCACAGGCGCTCCGCTCACAGCACGAAGCTACCTCGCCTCGGCCGCGTCAGCGCAGCGGGCCGGTCTCCCGCGCGCCGCGCCGCCTTTGTTTTCATGGCAACTTAACTTAGGCTCCGCCGAGAATGAGCGTCTTTCCCCTCTCCCCCTTGCGGGGGCGGGAGCGCCGCCTAAGCGTCGCCCTGCATCGGCCCTTCAGCCTGGGAACGGAGGCACGCAACAAACGTTTTTTTTTGAATAGCCGGAGGTTTTCATGTCTGTTATCGCGTGGATCATTTTGGGATTGATTGCCGGCTTCATTGCCAACAGGATCGTCGATCATCAGGGCGGCGGTTTGATCTTCGACACTGTTCTCGGAATTATCGGGGCGATTGTCGGGGGTTGGCTGTTTGCCTTCTTCGGTGCGCATCCAGTTATGGGCTTTGACCTCTACAGCCTTATTGTCGCCATCGTCGGAGCAGTGGTGGTCCTGCTCATATATCATGCGCTGACAGGCGCTCGCCCCGCGGGCAGGCTTTGAGCGCTCCCAGGTCTGGCAGCCGTAGAGTTCAGGCGACCAGGCATCGACGCAGGATTCCGCGCGACGACGCGAGGGAGCATGCGCAGTCTCCGGCTTTCAGCACAGTTGATGGGCGCCGCCTTGATTGTGGGCGCGGCGCTCCTGAGCTTGTCGAAGGGGCGCCTTTGCCAACCTGCGCCGCGGCCGGGGCCTTGAGATCGCTCGCCCCCATTTCAGCGCGCCTCCGCGGCTGATAAGATCAACAGCTCTTCAAGCAATGCCGGACGAACTTTAAGCGCCGCAACCTGTATTTCGCTTCAGCCGGACATCGCTTCGAGATGGAGGATGAAATGGCCGAGGAGGTTACGATCCGCGTCAATGAGCAGGTAGCGACCCTCGCGGTCGATCGCGATACGCCGCTCCTTTATGTCCTCACGAATGAGCTTCGCCTGCAGGGACCGCGTTTTGGCTGCGGCCTTGCCCAGTGCGGCTCGTGCTCGGTTCTGCTCGACGGCGTCGAAATCCGTTCCTGCGTCACGCCGGTCGGCGCCGTCGAAGGGAAGCAGGTGACGACGCTTGAGGGGCTGCCGGCGCTCTACGCGCGGCAACGCAATCTTGCCAGGGCGCCTGCGCTTCATCCCTTGCAGCGCGCCATGATCGACGAGCAGGCGCCGCAATGCGGCTACTGTTACAACGGCATGATCATCAAGGGCTCCGAACTGCTGAGCCGCAAGCCGCAGCCGAGCGAGCGCGAGATTCGCGAGGCGATGAACGGACATCTGTGCCGCTGCGGCAGCTATCCGCGCATCATGAAGGCAATCCAGCTTGCTTCCAGGTTCATGGCGGAGGAACGGCCATGACAACGAACGCGCAACCCGCATTGTCGCGCCGCAGCGTCCTCAAGGGCGGCGCCCTTGTCGTCGGCTTCAATATTGCAGGCCCTCTCACGAGCCCGTTGCTGGACTCTGTCGCGCCATCGGCCGCCGCCGCGACGCCTGACCCCGAACTTCTCGACTCGTGGATTGCCGTGCATGCGGACAACACCGCGACGGTGTTCATGGGCAAGGTCGAACTCGGCCAGGGCACCACCACCGGAATGCTTCAGATCGCCGCCGAGGAACTGGACCTCGCCATGAGCCAGGTCTCGGCCGCCCGCGTCGATACCGACGTCACGCCGAATCAGGGACCTGCGGTCGCGAGCCTCTCGATCATGGACAACGGGCCGCAACTGCGCGCCGCTGCAGCGGACGCGCGCCAGGCGCTGTTGCGGCTCGCCGCCGCCAGGCTCAACGCGCCCGCGGATCGCCTCAGCGTCAAGGACGGCGTCGTTACCGTCGAGGGCGATCCGGGCCGCGCGGTCTCATACGGCGACCTCATTGGCGACCGGCGGTTCAACATCAGGATGACCGGCAAAGCCCCGCAAAAGCCGGTCTCGCAGTACCGGCTTGTGACGAGCCGGGCGCCGCGCGTCGACATCCCCGACAAGGTGAGCGGCAAGTATGTCTACATGCAGCACGTGCGCGCGCCCGGCATGCTGCATGGACGCGTTGTCCGCCCGCGCGGCCAGGGCGCCTATGGGGACGGCGCGAGGGTGGTCCGCATCGACGCAGGTTCGATTTCCGACATCGCGGACGCCCGGGTGGTGCGCAGGGGCGACTTCGTCGGCGTCGTGGCCGGGCGCGAGTGGGATGCCGTACGGGCGGCTGAAAAGCTCAAGGTCACATGGGATGTGCCGCCGCGCCTGCCCGCCGGCAGGCTGTTCGAAGCCATGCGCGCGTCGCGCACGACCGACTCGGTCATCGTCGAGACAGGCGACGTAGCGGCTGCGCTCGCGAAGGCGGCGCACGTTGCCTCCGCCACCTACTACGGGCCGTATCAATCCCACGCTCCATTTGCGCCAAATTGCGCGCTCGCCGACGTCAGCGCCGGCAGAGCGCTGGTGATGTGCTCGACCCAGTATCCGCATGGCCTGCGCAACATGCTGGCTCAGACGCTTGGGCTTGACCCCGAACAGGTGCAGGTGAGGTATTACGAAGGCGCCGGCGTGTTTGGCCGCGCCTGCCACGACGATTGCGCCATCGCAGCGGCGGTGATGTCGCAGGCGGTCGGCCGGCCCGTGCGGGTCCAGTTCATGCGATGGGACGAACTCGGCTGGGACAATTACGGCCCGGCCCATCTCGCTGATGTGCGCGGCGGTGTGGACGCTGACGGCAACATCGTGGCGTTCGAATATCACGGCTGGCATCACGGCTGGAACACCGCTGAGACCTCACAGGAGCTCGCGCTTGGAGGACCGGTGCAGCCGCCGGTCAGCGGGCGCGCGCGGCTCGTCAACAAGGAAACGCTGACCGCCGTCTATGCCATGCCGAACGTGCGGTTGGTCAACCATCACGTGCCGGGGCTCGACGGCTATCTCAAGGGCGGGAACCTGCGATCGCCCATGGACCTGTCGATCTCCTTCGCATCAGAGCAGACCGTCGATGAGCTGGCGCACGCCGTGCGCATGGATCCGGTGGCGTTCCGCCGCCGCAACATGACCGATCGACGCTGGCTCGGCGTCCTCGATGCTGTTGCGCAGGCCGCCGCCTGGGCGCCGCGGGTCGCACATGTGGCGCCTTCAACCGGCAGGGTCGTAAGCGGACGCGGCGTCGCGCTCGGAACGCACATCGTTTCCTATGGCGCCGCCGTCGCCGACATCGAGGTTGACCGCGAGAGCGGCGAAATCAAGGTCAGGCATCTCTATGGTGCGCTGGACGCGGGCCTTGCGGTCAATCCGGCGCTGATCGAAAACCAGATCGAGGGCATGTTGATCCAGGCGACGAGCCGCGCGCTGATTGAGGAGGTGCAGTTCACGCAGACGAACGTCACCAGCCTCGACTGGAAGACCTATCCGGTGCTGCGCTTTGCCGACCATCCGGGGGTGACGGCGATCGTGGTCCAGCGGCTCGATGAACGCTCGACCGGGGCCGGCGAGGAGGTGATGGGCGCCGCGGTCGGCGCAATCGCCAACGCCTTCTTCGACGCGACGGGCGTGCGCATGCGCCAATACCCGATGACGCCCGATCGTGTGCGGACGGCGCTGAAGGCTTAGAATGATGCGATGCTGGGCCCCGCCTTATCTGTCTGCGAGGAAGTTCAGGCGAGCAGCTTGGGGGGCGTTGAGGCGTATTCCGCCCACGTTTACGCACCGCGAGGCGGCCGGGCTTGTCCCGGCCGGCTCTGTCGTTCTTGTCCGGTATTTCCAAATCGAGGCCGCCGAGACAGGCCCCAGCGACCCAACGGTAAGTGACTCACGGGACGTATTTATCTGCCGGCGACAGCATCGAAGATGCAACGTAGCCCACGCCAGTTCCCTGCTTGCCGATCAGCAGCCAATCCCATCCTTTCACTTTGGCGAGCACTTCGGGCTTCTCTCCGCGCTTTAGCTCGCCCGTGACCTGGGTTCCGTAGAATGCGTGGTCGCTGAAGATGTTCGTACCGTTGGCCACGATGTAGCTTGGCGCCGGCGGCTTTTCATAACCGGGCGCCTTCACAACCCCCGGAGCGAATTTCAGACTGCTCACCGGGATGTCGCCTGTCGCAGCCGGGTCGCTTGGAGACGGGACATACTTGTCTTCCGGCGACAACATCGACGTTGCTACGTAGCCGATGCCGGTTCCTTGCTTGCCGATCAGCACCCACTCCCATCCTTTCACTTTGGCAAGCACTTCCGGCTTTTCGCCGCGCCTGAGTTCGCCCGTAACACTGGTTCCGTAGAAGGCATGGTCGCTGAAGATGTTCGTGCCATTGGCGACGATGTAACTGGATGCCGGCGGCGTCTCATAGGCCGGCGCCTTCACGACCCCCGGTGCGAATTTAAGACTATCTGCCGGGATGTCTGCTGCCGCAGCTGAGCTGCTCGCAAGGAGCGCGAGCGCTATGGCGCCGAAAGCCATTTTGACAGCGCCGGATCGTCCCAAATCGTCGATTTTCATGATGATCCTCTCCTTCCCTCGTAACACGCCGCCTCCGGACGGAGGCACGCCGGAAGCGACAAGCTCGGATTTGTGAGAGCAAAGATCGGAACGCGCCGGCGCCATCCCGGCGTCGCCGCTTTCCATAATCCGCAAGCGGCGACGCCCGACACTCGGTCGCGGAGCTTCCTCCCTCACCGCCTTCCACGGCGCAGAACGCACCCTCAGGCCACCTTTTTGTGTTCGATCGTGCGGGTGTCAGTGTTGATGGCGATGCGCCTCACGTTCTTTCGCGCATCGGCGGTCTTCGGAAGAACGACGGTCAGCACGCCGTTCTTGAACGAAGCCGTGACCTTGTCGGGATCGATAACGTCATCATTCAGCGCGATGCGCCGCTCAAACCGCCCATAGAAGCGCTCGCTGAACCAGTGGTTCGCGCCTTCGGTCTCGGCTTTCCGTTCGCCCTTGATTGTGAGAACGCCATTGGTCAACTCAACCGAGACGTCCTTCTCATCGACGCCGGGAAGCTCCACGCTTACCTTGAACGCTTCGTCGGTTTCGGTCGCGTCGAGATGCGGCCGTCCCGTCCAGCCATGCCAGGGACGATCAGGCCACCGGTCAGCGCCCGACCAGGCGGCGTCGAGGCTATGGAAAACGTCGTCAAACAGGCGGTTCACCTCCCGATGCAGCGCCAGGAACGGATCTTCGACGCGCCGGGTGGCGACGTCGCGGTTACGGTTCCAGGGGATGAGATCTCGAAATGCCATGGCGACACTCCTTCGCGATGCTGAGGTTGATCGGATTTTGCTTTAAGAACAAGGCGCCGTTTTCAGGCGGCCCGCCGATGCTCAATCGTGAGATCGTCGCTGCCCGCATTGATCGCGATCTTCCGCGGCTTCATCGCCTCGGGGACTTCGCGGACGAGGTCGATCTTGAGCAAGCCGTGCATGAACGACGCGCTCTTCACCTCGACATAATCGGCAAGGTTGAAGACGCGACGGAACGGACGTGCGGAGATGCCTTGATAGAGATACTGATGATCGGACTTGTCGGTTTTGCGCCCCTCAACGGTGAGCACGTTCTGCTCCGCCGTGATTGTGATGTCCTCCGGCGTAAACCCAGCCAGCGCCAGTGAAATCACATACCGGTCGTCGCCGACACGTTCGATGTTGTAGGGCGGATAGTGGCTTTCGTCCGCCAATCGCGCGGAGGCGTCGAGGAGATCTAAAACGCGATCGAACCCAACGGTCGACCGCCAGAGCAAGTTTGGATCGAAGGGTCTCATAGCCATATCCTCCGTTGAGCAACATGGATACGAGAGCGTCGGACATCAGGTCCGGCGACCAGGTCCGGCGCCCGCAGCCAGACCCCGCTCCGGAGCGTCTGGCGCCGCGCGACCGCACGGCAACAATGAATTAGAGGAGCGCCATCATTTTTCAAGAGGGGACTAGAGGCAAAAAGCGTAATCTTTTCAGGGGCCCACCTTGAAAATCACGCGAGCTTTAGCACTCGCGTCTTGACAGTGCCAAATCGCAAAACCAAATCGGTGCTCACAACCGCCCACCGGGCCTTCGCTCTCCTCTCCAGCCGACGCATCTGAAAATCCATCTCAACTTCGAACACGAAAGGAGGAAATGATGCACTGCAGGTCGGTTCTGGCTTCTCTAGCTGCAACTGTCGCCGCGATCCTGCACATGGGAGCCGCACGTGCCGACGAACCGCCGCCAAACCTCGCAGGTAGCTACCGGTGTGAACCGCAACCTGCGCCCTGTCCGTCAGGTCAAACCTTCACGGTTACCCAAACGGGCGATCAGATTGAGTTCAAGAGTGACAAGGGCTTTGTCGGCCATGCTAAGCTGACGAGCCGAATTTCGCTCAGCGGCGACCCGCCGTGGAACGCGCTGGGCGTGATCACCGCGGATAACCGGATTCAATGGTCAAACGGGACGCAGTGGCGAAAAATCTAGCCATGCGGAGGAAAGTCAAGGAGGCAGTCATGTATCGAGGCAGCATGTTCCGTCTGTATGGGTGGGCAGCCCTGGCGCTCATCGCATTGAGCAGCAGCGCGGCCGCACAAGCTCAGCAGAAATCCGCAAAGGAGCTCATCGCCGGGACCTGGACGCTGTTGATCGCGGACAATCTTCGCGCCGAGGACGGCACAAGAGTGCCTGGCTTCGGCCCCCTCCCGAACGGCACCGCCAAGTTCGGCGCCGACGGAAAATATTCGGTGGAGGTCACGCCGAGCGTGACCGGTCATGCAGCTCTCAGCTACTCGGGCAGCTACTCGCTCGACGATGCGGGGAAAACATTGACGCTGCGCGTCGACGAGAGTTCGCTCCCCAACTGGCGCGGGACGGCGCAGACCGGGATGATCGAGTTCGTCAACGCGGATAACCTCGGCTGGAAGACTTCGGTGCCATTCGTTGCATCGGCGGAATTCAATGGCGCCGAGCTGATCTGGGCGCGCGCAAAATAGGACGCCAGCGCCGCCGCGCCAACTCAGCGTTCCCTTTGCCCAATCCGAATGGATCGGAGTATCGTGACGCCGGGGCGATCCTTGTGGTCGCCCCGGCGTCGGCCTATGCGCGCGCAGACGGGCGGCCCCAATGGTCCGTCGGGCCGGCCGAAGGCCGGACCCGTTGGCTGTGCCTGCGCTACCACGTTCCATATGACCGGACTCCGCGGTAGCGCCAATGGGGGTCCCCGCGACAGGGCAGTTAGTTAGGCCGTAGCGCCGAGGAGACAATGCAGAACCTCAACATCAACGCTCAGCGCCTGTGAGACACGCTGATGGAAACCGGTCGCTTCGGCGGGACGATGAAGGGAGGCATCAACCGGCTGACGTTGACAGAGGACGACAGACAGGTGCGCGACGGGTTCAGGAAGGCGGCCGCGGCCGCAGGCCGCACGGTCACGATTGACGAAGTCGGCAATATGTTCGCGAGACGCCCCGGGCGGCGGGAAGATCTGGCGCCGCTCGCGATGGGCAGCCACCTCGATACGCAGCCGACCGGCGGCAAGTTCGACGGCGTTCTGGGCGTTCTGGCGGCGCTGGAGGCCATTCGCACCTTGCAGGAGGCCGGATGCGAAACCAACGCGCCGATCGAGATCGTCAACTGGACCAACGAGGAAGGTTCGCGCTTCGCCCCGCCCATGCTGGGTTCCGGCGTGTTCGCCGGCGCATTCTCTTTAGAATACGCCAATGAGCGCCGAGATCGTGACGGCGCTACGTTCGCGGACGCGCTTTCGCAGATCGGCTACCGCGGCTCCGAGAAGGCCGGCGGTCAGCTGCGACGGGCGCCATTGCGTGCTGGACGCCTTCGCCTCTCACATGCGCAGCCAGTCGACGCGGGTGGATAGGGGGCTGTCCAGCGCGCAAAGAAATGAGCTTCTGTTGAATCCTGACCGGTGAAGAAGTCTGCGGGGCAGAAACGGCCCTGCGGGCCCGGTTGAGCGCGCGGGGGCTGGCCCTCCTCAGTTCGTCGCCACCCGCGAAAGCTCCTTCTCGATCGCGGCGATGACGCGCGGATCGGTGGGCTCGATCTCGGAGGGGAAGCTCGCGGCGATCATGCCGTCGCGGCCGATAAGATATTTGTGGAAGTTCCAGCGCGGCCGGTCGAGCGGGCGCTGGGCGGACGCCCAGCGATAAAACGGATGGGCGCCGGCGCCATTGACCACGGCCTTGGCGGTGATCGGGAAGCTCGCGCCATATTGGCCCTCGGCAGTTTCGGCGATTTCGTTCGCGTCGCCCGGCTCCTGGCCGCCGAAATCGTTAGAGGGTACGCCGACAATCAAGAGGCCGCGGTCGCGATAGCGCATCCACAAGTCCTGCAACCCGGCATACTGCGGAGTGTAACCGCATTGGGAGGCGGTGTTGACGATCAGGATCGGCTTACCGGCATGCTCGGCGAGCTGAATGTCGCCGCCTTTGAGCCCTGCGAAGTGGAACGCAAAGGCCGTAATCCGGCTCATTGCTGGGGCCTGCGCGCGCGCCGGCGTTGCCAGCAGTCCAGCCATCACGGAAAGAAAAGTCCTGCGGTCGGTGAACATGACGCGTCTCCCTCTGAAGTCCTCTGTTGCTTTTGCATGGACAATAGCAGAAATTGGCGACGGCTTCTATGTCGGCTTCCGCGAGCGAATGCTTTTGAGGCTGCGACTGCTCCGGTCGGACAGCGGGCCAATGCAGCTCGGATTGGGCCATCGGGTCCGGCCTCCGGCCAGCCCGATGATAAGCTTAAGCGAAATCCGGGCCGCGCTGTCCCGGCGGTAAAACCTGCGCCGTGTGTCGCCGGCGCGTTAGCCGGGCTGCAGATCCTGCGTGGGGCCGGCGCGGTTCCCGTCAGCCGCGGCCCGGTTTACGCGGCCGCGTCTTCTTGGCTCGCCGGGTCCGAGGCGTGCGGCGCCGCTGTCCCGCAACGCGGCGGGCCGGAGGACGGGCGCTCCGCGACGGCGGCGGGAACAATTTCTCGCTTGCGATCCGGGCGCCTTCGGCGAGCGCCTGGAGTTTTGCCGAGACGATGCTGGGGTGGAAATCCCTCGAGGTTGCGAAATTCGCAAAACCGCCGTCCGCGCCCGCGATGACGTTCTCGCGGCCGACGATGTTGGCGAAACGGCAGATGCGCTGGGCAACCAGCTCCGGGTGCTCGACCACGACCGTCGAGTTGGAGATCACGCCCGGGATGAGCACGGCATTGCGCGGGAGCTTGACCTTCTCCCAAATCTGCCATTCGTGCTCATGGCGCGGGTTCGCAGCTTCGAACGAAAAAGCGCCGGCGCAGGCTTGAAGGATTACATCCTCAACAAAGACATGGTGCAATTGCTTGTCGTGGATGCGCGGACCGATATTGACGCCATGGCAGATGTGAACCCTGATCTTCTCCTTCGGAATGCCGCGCAGCGCACGATTGAGGGCCCCGACCTGGATCCTCGACCAGAAGATCTCATGGGAGACGTAGATTTCCGGGTTGAGTTCGAAATAAGTCAGTAGGCCCGGATCGTCGATTTGCAGGAGGAAGCCGGCGTCAACGATCGCCTGGTATTCCTCGTGCAGGGCGTCCGCAATGGCGAACAGGTACTCCAGATGGCACTCATAATAGGCATCGCGGTGCCATGCCTCCACCGTGGCGGGCGAGACCGCCGATATGAAGGCGTCCTCGACCGCCACGCCGCCGAGCGCAGCGCGTAAATTCGCAATGTCGCGCTCTAATTGCGCATGCCCTCGATAAGCGATCGGGCCGGTGCACACCATGCGGATAGGCCGCGATCCGGCCTCGGCGGTTTCGGCATAATAAGCCGGAAACGCCTGAGCTTCGCGCGAGCCGGCCCATGGATTGCGGCCGGCGCGTCTCTCATCCACCTCGAAGCCTGACAGCCGCTCGCTGACACAGGTGAGGAAACCCGCTTTGCCGAATTGGCCATCGTTGACGATGTCGATGCCACGTTCGACTTGCTCGCGCACGACGGTACCGACGGCTTCTTTAAGCCGGGCCTCATAGGCTTCAGCGCCAACCGGGCTGCCCGCCTGCATCGCCTCTGCCATGGCGACGAGATCGGCCGGACGCGGGAGGCTGCCCGCGTGCGTCGTAAGGATACGACCCGTGCTGCGTTTCATGAATGTTTCCCAGTAGGATTGATGATCCTACTTTATAGGAATCGTCTGCATACAATCAAGGGTTACATATGACGCCATTGCACGTATCTTAATAGACGGCCCCGGTGAGCCCCGGTCACAAACCACGCGCTTTCGGCCGTGGCCGCGGAAAGCGCTTCGCAACATCTGTCTGCGGTGCGCGCAATTCATGCCCGCAAGCTGCAATGCCGGCCCAGGAAGAGGTGGCAGGAAGGCGCAGCCCGGGTCGAGAAAGAGACGCGAGCGAAAGCAGGGCGGCTTCGAAAAAAAACGGGCGGGCAAGTCGCTCGCGCGACTGCCCGCCCGCCCGCTGACGCTTCCTTACGACAGCACGCCGTATTTCTTGAACCAGCCGATCATCTGGTTCCACGCGTCCTCGGCCGCTTCCTTGCGATAGCTTGGCCGGTAGTCGGCATGGAAGCCGTGGGGCGCGCCGGGATAGATCTTGAATTCGGCGGTCTTGCCCGCGGCCTTGAGCGAAGCTTCCATCTGCTTGACCTGATCGACCGGAATGCCCTGGTCCTCGGCGCCGTAGAGCCCGAGCACCGGCTCCTTGATCTCCTTGGCGGTGGCGAGGACGGGGACCGGCATCGCCTCGCTCGGCGGATCAGCCAGGCTGCCGTAGAAAGCGACGCCGGCCTTGAGGTTGCCGTGGGTCGAATAGCGCCACACCGTACGGCCGCCGCGGCAGAAGCCCATGATGCCGAGACGATCCGTGTTGCCGCCCTGCGACTTGGCCCATGCGACGGTTGCGTCGAGATCGGCGAACAGCTCGGTGTCGGACTTGGCGTTGACGATCGGGAGCAGCTTCGGAATCTCGGTGATCTTGGTGAGATCGACGCCTTTGCGGAAGTAATAATCGGGCGCCACTGCAAACGCGCCGAGCTTGCCGAGCCGGCGCGTCACGTCCTTGATGTACTCGTGCAGGCCGAAGATCTCCATGGCGACCAGGATCACCGGCGGATTGGCGACGCCGGCCGGGCGCGCGTAATAGACCGGCATATCGCCGCCCGCGACGGCGACTTTCGCATCCCCCGCGTTGAGGCCGGCGGTGTCGGTCTTGATGGCGTCGGCGCGGACCGGACCGGCGGCGAGCGTAAATCCCGCCGCCGATGCGGCGGATGCCGTCATGAAGCCGCGCCGCGAAAATGGCGCGGCCTTGGTCAGGCCGACGATGTCCTGCATCTTGGTCTGCATATTCATTCTCAAGCTCCTCCTTACTTGGATTCGTGGGATGGGTTAAGCGCAGCGAAACTTTTCAATGCGTTCCCAGCAGCGACGCCGGCGGCGGGGTTTCGCTTCCGCTCAGCCCACCCTCCAGGGTTTGGATGCTGTGGGCCGAAGGCCCCGGAGGGTAGTACGTAGGACCGGTGACGTACAGTGCCCAGTTATGCCAGGATGACGGCGTCCGTTGGGGTCAATCACAGGAGGGCTTGATGCCGGAAGTCGTGTTCTATGCGCTTGGCGGCAGGTCGATCGAACAGAAGCGCGCTCTGATCAAGGATTTCACCGATGCCGTCGTTAAGCACTACAAGGTCGATCCCGGCGCCGTGACAATCACCATCGTGGAGTCCGCCAAGGAGGATAAAGCGAAGGGCGGCGTGCTGTTCAGCGACATGGCGGCGAAGACTTGAGAAGCGCTCGCGGGCGCGATCGAATGGCGTTCAATGTCCGACTCGGTTGTCCATCCACGACGTGCGAAACAGCGCCGGCCTGTGTCTTAAGGAGGCCGCGCGTTCTGCGCGGCCCTGAGGATGCGGTCCAGCAGTATTTCTTCACATGCCGCGATGTTCTTTTTGAGCACCGTGTGCAGAGGGCGGATTGAGCGCAAGCGAAACCCCGCGTCGGCCCTGCCGCAAAAGGTTTTGATGGGGTTTCGCTCTTCGCTCAACCCGTCCCGCCCCGGCGCCCGAGCGCTGCGAACCAATTCGTCGCCAACATCGCCGCAGAAGCGTGCGATGCGCTCGCGCAGCCGGCTTGCTGCAACGAAGTCCCGCGAGCCTCCGAAGAGCGTGTGCACAACGGCGCGTCGCTTAGACGCATCGGCGTTTCCGCATTTCTGCGCCGCCCTTTCTGTTAAGCTCCTCCAAGGTGCTTATGGTATCTGACTGCGACCCTTAATGTTTCGATGCTCTTCGCTTATTCACGGTCCGTTCACCTCGAAAACATTAGGGTGGTCATCACGGAGCGCAAACACCTAACGCGAACACCAAATCGCCAGAAACAAATGGTTGAAGCGCCGCGCGGAGGATGGGGTGAAATGACACCGGCTGGGACGAATCTCGGACAGTTTCCGTCCAAATTCCTGCTGATGGTCATTCCGGGCCTGGTTGCGAGCGGGCTTGCGGCATCGGTGCTGTATGCGGTTCATGTTTCCCGCGCGCCTTTGTCGTCCGAATTCCTGAGTGACCTCACGCCGCAAGGCGATGGCTTGTCTGCCGAGGAGCGCCGCGGGCTCACCCGTGAGATGCTCAAGGCTCGCCGCGAAAATCCGCAGGAGCCCGCAGAGGTGCGGCCGACATCGACGTCGCGGCCGGGCGACGGCGCGCCTGCTGATGACCCGGCAGCAGACGCAAGGGCTTCCAACGCAAAGGCCGGCGACGTCAAGGCTGCCCCCAAGGCCGCGCCCGACCGCGCCTCGCCCGATCGCGCCGTCGGCGCTGCGCCGCTGCCTGTCGCCCGGCCGGCGCCCCGCGTGCGTCCGGACGCTCCCGTCATCGCGACGCCGGCCGCGCCTCCGGCAGCCGCCGCGGCGGCGTCGGCGCGCTTGCCGCTTGGCGCGCCCGGGACGACAGACCCTGCCTCGCAGCAGACCGCCACGATAAATGCTTCGTCCAGCCCCGAGCCAGAGCCGCAGCCGCGGGGTTTCGCCGCCAACGTGTTTTCATCGCTTTCGAAGGCGGCAGGGACGGCCGCAAACGCCACCGGCAACACTGTCAACTGGGTGATCGACCTGCCAGGCAAGGCGATCTCGGCGGGCGGCAGACTATTCGGAGGTGATTCGTCCGCCAGCAGGCAGCCGGCCGAGTCTGCGCCTGCGGCCGGCAGCGCACCATCGCAGGCCACCGTACCGCCTCCGCCGACGGCGCCGCCGCCGAAGCGGAATCTTTAGCGCGCCCGGTTGGGTTGTCGCGCCCGCCACGGCCGGAGGCCGATCGTCGAAGAATTTTAACCGACTCGCTCGGCATCAGCCGGAGGCAGGCGCGTTTTTGAAACCTCGACCGACGCGTGAGCGTTTTCGTGTTGTCGCTGCGTCGCAGTAATCCTGAGTTTGGAAAGATAAAACAAGCAGTGCGACGCATTAAGAGGGGCAAATAGCGAAGGCATTGAAATGAGCGAAGTCTGGAAAACGAAATACGGCCCTCGACGGGTTCGACGCGACCCCCCAACCGTGGCAGAGGCCGTCGCGGCGGCGCGCGGATTGACCGATGATGTGCAAGAGCAAATCGAGATCGCGGCGTCCCTGATGGATCTGCCCCCCGATCAGGTTAAGCCCGAGGTGCTCAAAGCTGCGACGTCGCGCAAGGATGCCAACACTGTCGCCTTTGTGGGACGCGCCGGCGCGCCGCGCACCGTCGTGGTCGAACGCGTGCCCAGCCGTCGGCCCGCGACCGGCAAGACAACTGCGAACAAGGGATTCAGCGGGAAACGTATCGGCCGCTAGGCGTTACCGTCATGTGGAGCCATTTATTCGGAGTCACGGCCGGGCCTGTCCCCGGCCATCCGCGTCGTTCCCACTGAAGGCCCGCAAGAAAGGCGTGGATGCCGGCGACAAGCGCGGGCATGACGGCGCGTTGCGTCATTCCGGCGCTCGACCTGGATTGCGGGCATCTGCACGCCGTGCGCCTTCCGCGCCGAGGGCGTCGATCCTGGGCGTTGCGGCCGCCCCGCAGTTTTCGAAAGCCGCAACGTCGTCCCGCATTCGTCGTCGAAAGCTTGACGGCAAAGAGAGTGAGCCTGAAGGCCGCTACCACCCGGAGGCCGCCATGGTTTCCCTGCAAGCGATCAGGCCATGTATGCCGGTCGCCGTGGCGACAGCGGCACTGCTAGCTGCTGGCGGCGCGACGGGCGAGCCAGACCTCATCTTTAAGCGATCGACCGTGTTCAAGTTGCGCACTCCCAACGACAAGCTCGCCACCTACGGCCTCGACGATCCGGAGGTCGCCGGTGTCGCGTGTTATTTCACCGTGCCGGAGAGAGGCGGCCTCAAGGCTTGGATCGGCATGACCGAGGAATCGTCCGACATCTCGCTGGCATGTCGGCAGATCGGAGCCATTCGCTTTATGAGGAAATTTGCCCAGGGCGGGGAGGTGTTTCGCCAGCACCGCTCCCCTTTCTTCAAGAAGATGCAGATCGTGCGAGGCTGCGACGCGAAACTCAATGCGCTGGTCTATATGGTCTATTCTGACCCGCCGATCGCGGGTTCAGCGAAGAGCTCGACATCGACGGTGCCGGTGATGCCCTGGGGCGGCAGCGAAGTGCAGAAATGCGCCGATTGGCCGGAGTAGCGCCTTCGTTTTCGGCCGCGGCATTCCGGCCTGGTCCCGCTGCGGCCGCGCACATGGCGCGCCTCCATCGCCAGCCTCTCGCAATGACCGCCGCCATCGCTTGCGCGCCATTCTCTCAGCGAATGGCGCGTCTTTCGGCCAGTCGCGCTGGTCGATGCAGATGCGGAGCTGCGAGATGCGTCTCGTTCAAGCATAGTCGTCCTCCCGGACATATACCATGGCACCGGCCAGGAGCCGGCTGCGGGCTCTTTCGGCGTCCGTAAAAGAAGATTGCACTGCCGAGGAGTGGGCGCGGAGGTGCGTTCTGAGGCCGCTTGGATTTGACGGGACCGGCAAAAAAACTTGCCAATGTCCTGGATCATTGCAATTGCCCGGACAGCGAGTCGCGGGCGCACCGCATCTTTGGCGTTGCGGTGAAGCTATCGCTTGTGTTGTAACTTTGTGCTCCGGAGGCGCGTGGCCTCGCGCAGCGGCGCTCCGGCTTTTGAGACGCTTTGGTCGACATGACGCTCTGGTTCATTTTAGGGATAATGACGGCTGCGGCGCTTGTCGCTGTAATTTGGCCATTGGCGCGTGCACGCGAGCTGCAATCGCCAGCCAGCGACCTCGCGGTCTATCGCGACCAGTTGGAGGAAGTCGAGCGCGACCGCGCCGATGGCCGGATCGACCACGACGAGTTCGAAGCGGCGCGGGTCGAAGTCTCGCGTCGCCTGCTGGGTGCGGCCGCGGCCGCAACGGTCGAGGCCGCTCCACGTAGCGGGCGACGCATCGCCGCACTGGCGAGTGCGGTCGTCGCCGTCCCTCTGATTGCTGGCTCCCTTTACTTGGTGCTCGGTTCGCCTGACCTGCCGGGGGAGCCGATCGCGAGCCGCGGCACCGGGGAGGGGCAGCCGAATTCCGTTGCGGCTCTGATCGCCCGGATCGAGGCTCATCTCGAAGCGGAGCCATCGGACGGTAGGGGTTGGGAAGTGATAGCACCGGTCTACATGAGGCTCGAGCGCTATGACGACGCCGTTAAGGCGAGGCGCAACGCCCTCAATCTTCTGGGTGCGACGGCCCAGCGCGAAGTGGATCTCGGCGAAGCCCTGGCAATGGCCGCCGGCGGCGTGGTGACCGCGGATTCCAAGGCGGCGTTTGACCACGCGGCAGCACTCGACGCCGAAAACCCCAAGGCAATGTTTTACCTCGGCCTTGCGGCTCTGCAGGACGGCAGCGCCGGGGAGGCCGCTCGGATCTGGCACAACCTCATCGCCAAAGCGCCCCCCAATGCGCCGTGGCTCCCGGTCGTGCGCGAACAGCTTGCACGCATCGAGAATCCTTCTGCGCCGCCGCCGCCCGGGCCGGGCCCTGAGGATGTGGCTGCGGTAAGCCAGATGCCGCCCGAGGCCCGCAATCAGTTCATTCGCGGCATGGTGGAGCGCCTTGCGAGCCGGCTCCACGAGGACGGATCGGACGTCGAGGGATGGCTGCGGCTATTGCGCGCGTATATGGTGATGGGCGAGCGTGATAAAGCAAAAACGGCGGCCAGCGAGGCGCGCGGGGCGCTCGCGCGCGAGCCGGAAAAGCTGAAGCTGCTCGACGAGGGGATCAGGGATCTCCACGTTGCGGACTAGGAGTGCGGCCAGGAGACTGCGATGACCCGCAAGCAGCGGCGGTTGGCGATGATTGCCGGTGGCTTGAGCGTGCTTGCGGTGGCTGTTCTCCTGGTATTGTTTGCGATGAAAGATTCCATTGTCTTTTTCAATTCCCCCACCGACGTAGTCGAGAAGCATATCGCCCCCGGCGCGCGCATTCGTCTCGGCGGGCTCGTCGCTCCCGGCAGCCTTTCCCGTGGCGAGGCGCTCTCCGTCCGCTTCGAAGTGACAGACGGAAACCATGCGATTGCGGTTACCTATCAGGGTCTCCTGCCGGATCTGTTCCGCGAGGGGCAAGGTGTCGTTGCGGAAGGCACGCTCGACGGCGCCGGGGTGTTCAAGGCCGACAACGTGCTCGCCAAGCACGACGAAACCTACATGCCGAAGGAAGTTGCGGACGCCTTGAAGAAGCAGGGGCATTGGAAGGACGAGTACGAAAGCAAGAAGAGCGGCCCAGTCCTGCCATAAAGCGGCCCCACCTAGTTCCCGCGCAAGCGGGCAGGGCAATCGCATATGGCGCGGCGACGCTGCTGCCTCTTCCCGCTTGCGGGGAGAGGCGAGAGCCGTGGCCCACATGAGGCCCGCATGCAATTCGCCTGCGCAAGCGGGGGAATGCGGGCCTCCGGGAGGTATAACGCCATGTCAGCGGCGTTGAAAGCTTGAACGGCGCCGGAACGGCGGCGATAATGAGAGGTCGCAGCAGATGATCGCGGAAGTCGGCCATTACGCATTAGTCCTCGCGCTTGCCCTGGCGCTGATCCAGTCTGTCGTGCCATTGATTGGGGCCCGTGCGCGCGATGGCGCCCTGATGGCGGTCGCCACACCGACAGCCCTCGCACAATTCGCCTTCGTGGCGCTGTCCTTCGTGATGCTGGTGTCATGTTATGTCGGCTCGGATTTCTCGGTCCGCAACGTGTTCGAGAATTCGCACTCCGCGATGCCGCTCATCTACAAATTCACAAGCACGTGGGGAAACCACGAAGGCTCTATGCTGCTGTGGGTGCTGATCCTGTCGCTGTTCGGCGCGCTCGTCGCAGTCTTCGCCGCCAACATTCCGGACACGCTCAAGGCGACCGTGCTCGCGGTCCAGGCGTGGATCGCGGCGACCTTCTATCTCTTCATCCTGACGACCTCCAATCCGTTCCTGCGGCTCGACCCGGCGCCGTTCGAGGGGCGTGATCTCAATCCGATATTGCAGGACCTTGGCCTCGCCATCCATCCGCCGCTGCTCTATCTCGGCTATGTGGGGTTCTCGATTTCGTTCTCCTTTGCGGTCGCAGCGTTGATCGAGGGACGCATCGACGCCGCCTGGGCCCGCCGGGTGCGGCCGTGGTTGTTGGTCGCCTGGATGTGCCTCACTGCGGGCATCTCCATGGGATCGTATTGGGCTTATTACGAGCTCGGGTGGGGCGGGTGGTGGTTCTGGGACCCGGTCGAGAACGCTTCGCTGATGCCGTGGCTGGTCGGCACCGCGCTCCTGCATTCGGCTGTTGTTATGGAGAAACGCGAGGCGCTGAAGATCTGGACCCTGCTGCTTGCGATCCTCACCTTCTCGCTGTCGCTGATCGGCACCTTCCTGGTGCGTTCCGGCGTGCTCACGTCGGTGCACGCCTTCGCGTCCGATCCGCTGCGCGGCGTCTTCATCCTCGCGATCCTCGTCCTGTTCATCGGCGGCGGTCTCGGACTGTTCGCGTGGCGCGCGCCGCTGTTGCGCCAGGGCGGTCTGTTTGCGCCGGTGTCGCGTGAGGGAGCGCTCGTCCTTAACAATCTGTTCCTCACCACGGCCTGCGCCACTGTGTTCGTCGGAACGCTTTATCCGCTCGCACTCGAGGCATTGACCGGAGAGAAGATTTCGGTCGGGGCGCCGTTCTTCAACACGACCTTCGGGCCGGTGTTCGCATGCCTGCTGGTCGCGCTGCCGTTCGGGCCGTTGCTGTCATGGAAGCGCGGCGATCTCGCGGGTGTTGCTCAACGCCTCGCGGGCGCTTTCCTGGTCGCGCTGATCGGGCTGGCGGCAAGCTTCGTGCTGGAGGGCAAACCCCTGCTGGCGCCGTTGGGCGTCGGCCTGGCGCTGTTCGTCATCACCGGCGCGGTCACAGATATCTGCGAGCGCATCGGGTTGTTGCGCACTCCGCTGGCGACCGTGCTGCGCCGCGCCGCGGGGCTCCCGCGATCCGCCTGGGGCACCGCGTTTGCGCATCTCGGCCTCGGCATCACGTTGCTCGGCATTGTGGGCGAGACCCAGTGGGGTGCGGAGCGCATCGTATCGGTCAAGCCGGGCGATAAGGTCGCGGTGCGCAATTACGACGTCACCTTTGACCGCACCTTCAACCGCACAGGTCCGAATTATACGGAACTGGCCGCCGCGTTCACGGTGCGCCGCCACGGCGAAATTGTCGGCGTCATGGAACCCTCCAAGCGCAACTTTGCGGCGCGCCAGATGACGACGACGGAATCCGCGCTGATGGCGCGAGGCGTTAGCCAGCTGTATCTGTCGCTCGGCGAGGTCAATGCAGACGGTTCGGTCGGCATTCGCCTCTATTACAAGCCCCTCGTGCTGTTGATCTGGCTCGGCGGGGTCGTGATGGTTCTCGGCGGCGGACTATCGCTTTCTGACCGGCGTCTGCGCGTCGGCGCTCCCAAGCCGGCGCGGGCCAAGGCGGCCGTCATGGTGCCGGCGGAGTGAGTGAGCCCTATGTTGACTCGCATTCACGACGGCGTTGCTCCCTCCCTCGCCTGCAGGGGAGGGTTGGGGAGGGGGAACTCCACGGCACGAGGGCACGGCAAGGGCCCGCTCCCTAACCGTCCCCCGCAAGCGGAGGGAAGCGCGCGAGCCCCCCGTCCTTCATTCGCGTGGCGGTACGCACTGCTTGCGCTCGCATTATTGGCGTCGCAGCCTGCCGTTGCGGTTCAGCCCGATGAGGTCCTGAAAGACCCGGCCTTGGAGGCGCGCGCCCGTGCGCTGTCGCGCGAGTTGCGCTGCATGGTGTGCCAGAATCAATCGATCGACGACTCGGATGCGCCGCTTGCTCACGACCTGCGCGTGCTGGTGCGCGAGCGGCTCACCGCCGGCGACAGCGATTCGGCCGTGATCGATTTCCTGGTCGCCCGGTATGGCGAATTCGTGTTGCTCAAGCCGCGCCTTGCATGGCACAATCTGGTGCTATGGCTTACGCCGGTTGGGGCGCTGATCGCCGGCGCAATCGCGATGTTTGCGGCCGTGAAGCGGCGGCGCGCGGTTCCGCTTGCGGCTGCGCCGCTCAGCCCCGATGAGGAACGGCGGCTCGCCGAAGTGATCGAGCGGGCCCCCTGAGCGGGACGATCACGACTGCGGCCGGATGACGCGTGCGTCCGGGAAATGCCTTTCAATTATTAATTTACCGCATATTGGGCTTGCGGATTTTGATCGCGGCACTGACCTTACTAAAGTTTAATTTCCCCTACATTATGCAGAAAGGCAACGCTCACCATCTTAGCGTCCGACAGCGCCGAGCTGAGCGCTTTTTGCCGATTGATCTACCAAATGGAGTCGGAGACATGTTTATGCGCGTGGCCCGGGATGCGGGGCATCGCCTGTTTTCCAAGCGCCGCATCTTCCTGCTTGCATCCGTTGCCGGCCTGAGCAGCGGGTTCTTGTTTGCGGATTTCTCCTTGTCCCCCCATAAGTCGGGCAGCGCACTGTTCGCGCCGCCATATGCGCACGCGCAAGACGCGCAGCGACCGGTGGGGTTTGCCGACATCGTGGAAAAGGTGAAGCCGGCGGTCATCTCCGTTAAGGTCAAGATGAACGCGCCCAGCGACACCTTCTCGCTGAATGAAGACAATCCGTTGCGAGGCACGCCATTCGAGGATTTCTTCCGCCGCTTCGGCCAGGACATACCGCGATTTGGCGAGCGGCAGCGGCCGCAGCGGCGGCAATACACCCTGGGCCAGGGTTCCGGATTTTTCATTTCGGCTGACGGCTATGCGGTGACCAACAATCATGTGGTCGACAAGGCCGAACATGTCGACGTCACCACGGACGACGGCAAGACCTACACCGCCAAGGTCATCGGTACTGATGACCGCACCGACCTTGCGTTGATCAAGGTTGAAGGCCGCAGGGATTTCCCGTTCGTCCGCCTGGCGGACAAGCAACCGCGCATCGGCGATTGGGTGCTCGCTGTCGGCAACCCGTTCGGTCTCGGCGGCACCGTGACGGCCGGCATCGTTTCGGCGCGCGGCCGCGACATCGGCGCGGGTCCCTATGACGACTTCATCCAGATCGACGCAGCGGTCAACAAAGGCAACTCGGGCGGTCCGACCTTTGACCTCGACGGCAACGTGATCGGCGTCAACACCGCGATCTTCTCGCCGTCGGGCGGCAGCGTTGGCATCGCTTTCGATATCCCGGCCGAGACCGTCAAGTCTGTGATTACGCAGTTGAAAGATCACGGCGCCGTAACGCGGGGTTGGATCGGGGTGCAGATCCAGCCTGTCACGAGCGAGATTGCCGACAGCCTCGGCTTGAAGAATGCGCGCGGCGCCCTGGTGGCGGAACCGCAACCCGGCAGCCCCGCCCAAAAGGCCGGCATCAAGGCTGGCGACGTCATCGTCTCGGTCAACGGCGAGACGGTGACCGACGCCCGCAACCTCGCGCGGCGCATCAGCGCCATGGCGCCCGGAACGTCCGTCAAGCTCGGCATCATTCGCAGCGGCAGGGAGGACACCTTGACGCTGACCCTCGGTGAGTTGCCGAAGGAGCGCCAGGCGCGCGTCGACACCGAGGATCGCCCCTCCTCGCGCAGCGTCGATATCCCCAAGCTCGGCCTGTCGCTGGCGCCGTCCCGCAACGGGGAGGGCGTGATGGTCACCCAGGTCGATCCGAACGGCAGCGCGAGCGATCAGTTCCAGAGCGGTGACGTGATTCTGGACGTCAATGGCAAAGCCGTGTCTACGCCGGCCGACGTGCGCAGGGCGGTCTCTGAGGCGCAGAGCGACGGCAAGCGCAGCGTCCTGATGCGTGTGAAGTCGGGCCAGGGGACTCACTTCGTCGCGGTCGCGATCGGCAACGCTTAAAAGCCAATGGGGAGCCCGCCGCTCTCTACCCTCCCCCAGCGCGGCGGCCCCCCATTGGGGGACGGGCCTTGAGCCCGTCCCCGCCCGGAAAAGAGGAACCAGCGAGCCCGGCATCCATCGCCCCCGCCGGGGTCAATGGTGGGGGGCGGCGGGTCCACCCCGCCGCCCCTTTCGGGTTCCGGCCTGCCTGCGGCCGCGGGCGTCCCGCCTGCACCCTGCGGCCCAAGGCAGAGAAAGTGTCTGAGGAATGCAGGTCTGTCCCGTCCACGACCCAGCAGGCTCGACCGGCTTCGCCGATGTGAGCTACTATGAGTGACGCAGCAACGGCTAATTCAGGCGTATCTGACGCCTACTTGGTGCGATCCATGCGTTTGCTCATCATCGAAGATGATCGCGATGCGGCGGACTATCTTGTCAAGGCGTTTCGCGAGGTCGGCCACGTGGCCGATCACGCGGCCGACGGCGAGGAGGGGCTTTCGCTAGCTCTCGATGGCGGCTACGACGTGCTTATCGTCGACCGCATGCTGCCGAAGCTTGACGGACTGACGGTGATCGGCCGTCTGCGCGCCAAAAATGTCACCACCCCGGCCTTGATCCTCTCCGCGCTCGGCGCCGTCGACGACCGGGTCAGAGGGCTGCGGGCCGGCGGCGACGATTACCTGCCGAAGCCCTACTCGTTCTCGGAATTGCTGGCCCGGGTTGAGGTGCTGGCGCGCCGACATGTGGGCCGCGGCGAGGAAACCCAGTATCGGGTCGGCGATCTGGAGCTTGACAGGTTGTCGCACCGCGTGGTCCGCGGCAAGGAGGAGATCCTCCTGCAGCCGCGGGAGTTCCGGCTGTTGGAATATCTGATGAAGCATGCGGGCCAGGTGGTGACACGCACCATGCTCCTGGAAAACGTCTGGGATTATCATTTCGATCCGCAGACAAACGTCATCGACGTGCACATATCGCGGCTGCGCTCCAAGATCGACAAAGGCTTCGCCCAGCCGCTGCTGCACACGGTGCGCGGGGCGGGCTATATGATCCGCGACTCGCGGCTTTGATTTGGCCCCCGCAGCACTGAGCCGGCCTGCAGGATGGGCAAATGCGCTCCTGAGCTTCGCGAAGCAGGCGTTGCGGTGCTGGCACGAATTGCTGTCCGCCCGCCGGGTCCGGCCTCTGGCCGGCCCGGCGGCAAGCTTTGCCCGCGCGGTCCATCGGCGCGACAGAGGCAAAGCCGGACAGCATGGGCAAAGGCGCGTGACGCCGATGCGCCACGCCATCGGCTGTACCAGGCGCATTGCCCCTGCAGGTATTTGCCGGTCTTTCTAAATCTTCATTTGACATGGTAGTAGTGAACAGCCCTCAATCACGACAACGACCTTGGACATATGATTCGTGACGGCGCTCAGTAAGCTCTTGCGAACCACGGCATTTCAGCTCACGCTGTTGTATCTCGTGGTTTTTGCGCTGTTTGCCGCCTTCCTGCTCGGCTATTTCGCCCTCAATACCCGCCGTCTCATCAACGAGCAGATCGTCGCGACGGTCAACGACGAGCTCCAGTTGCTCCAGGGCGTATACAATCAGGCCGGCATCCGGCGTCTGGTCGGAGCCATCGATGTGCGGTCGCATCGTCCCGGGTCAAGTCTCTATCTCGTGACCACGCCGATGGGGGAGGGCCTGGCCGGCAACGTCGGGTCGCTGGAGCCCGGCGTCCTGGAAGCCGAGGGCTGGATCGAAACCGCCTACCGCCGCCTGGAGGACCCGGAATCCGCAGAGCATAACGCGCTGGTACGGGTGGTGCGCCTGCCCGGCGGCATTCGCGTTCTGGTCGGCCGCGATCTCGAAGAGCGTGAGCGGATGCTCCGCATCGTTGCCCTGGCCGGGCGATGGTCGGTCGCGATCGTCATCGTCCTCGGCATCGTCGGCGGCATCTTTGTGAGCCGGCGCGTGCTCAAGCGTGTCGACGCCATGACCGATACCGCGCAGACCATCATGGCCGGAGACCTGTCGGGCCGCCTGTCGGTCATCGGCAGCGGCGACGAGTTCGACCGTCTCGCCCACAATCTCAACGGCATGCTGGACCGCATCGAGTCGCTCATGCGCGGCTTGAAAGAGGTCACGGACAACATCGCCCACGATCTCAAGACGCCCCTGACCCGCTTGCGCAACCGCTGCGAGGCCGCGCTGCGCACCGCCAGCTCCGAAGCCGAATTCCGCCGCGTGCTTGAAGACACGATCGAGGAATCGGAAGGTCTGATCCGCACCTTCGATGCACTGCTGATGATTGCGCGGGCGGAGTCGGGAGAAGTGCGCGAAGGGATGACGGAATTCGATGTCGCCGAGGTCGCGCGCGACGTCGGCGAGCTTTACGAGCCGCTCGCCGAGGACAAGGGGTTGACGCTTGAGATCGAGGCGAAGCACCACGCTGCCGTAAAAGGCAATCGCGAGCTTGTCAGTCAGGCGCTCGCCAATCTGGTCGACAACGCCATTAAATATGCCGCGCCGCTCCCTCCCTGCCCTCCGCAGCAGGCGGGGGAGGGTGGGGCGGAGACGGCCGCGATCAACGGAGTGCGCAGCGGAATTCTGGTCAAGGCCGACACCGAACAGGACCGTATCGTCCTCACGGTCAGCGATCATGGCCCCGGAATTCCGCAGGCCGACCGTTCCCGAGTCATCGATCGCTTTGTGCGCCTGGAGCGCAGTCGCTCGCTGCCAGGGTCCGGGCTTGGCTTGAGCCTCGTTTCCGCCGTGGCGCGGCTCCACGGCGGCGAACTCAAGCTCGAGGACAACGGGCCCGGGCTGCGGGCGCGGATATCGCTGCCACGCGCCTCCGTCCCGCCGCAGCAGGCCGCGTGACTGTTCTTCCCGATCGCCGCAGCTTCGCGTCTCGCGTGACAGCGGCTCACGCGCTTGCGAATGACGCCGGGCGCGCCAGGGTGGCCGATTGGCTTAACGAGAGCGCTGATTGGGAGGCCGTGCGCGCGGTTCGTGAGGCGATGGCGTCGCATCCGCCGGTCCGCGCCCTGATCGATGCGATTGCGTCATCATCGACATATCTGTGGGCTCTGGCGCGCAGCGATCCGGCGCGGCTCGTTCGGCTGCTCAAGACGGATCCTGACGAACGGTTGGCGGAGATCTGCGCCGCCGCGGCGTCCATGCCGGCGGACGCAACCGAGGCGCAAGCAATGCGCCTCTTGCGCGTCATGAAGGCCGAGGCCGCGCTTCTGATCGCTTTAGCCGACATCGGCGGCGTGTGGGATGTGATGCGGGTTACAGCGGCGCTGACCGACGTGGCCGATACCGCGGTCGCGGCCGCCCTGCGCCATGTGCTGCGCCAGGCGGCATGCGCCGGAAAGCTCGTCTTGCCGGATCCAGCCCAACCGGAAAGCGGCTGCGGCCTGTTCGTGCTCGCCATGGGCAAGATGGGCGCCTTTGAGCTCAACTATTCGAGCGACATCGACCTCATCATCTTTTTCGACCCTGATAGAGCCGCGCTCGCCGCCGGCATCGAGGCGGGGCCGTTCTTCGTGCGCCTGACCCGCCAGTTGATCCGGCTTCTCCAGACCCGGACGGAGCACGGCTATGTGTTCCGGGTCGACGTGCGCTTGCGGCCGGACCCCGCCTCGACCCAGATTGCGATTTCCGTGCCGGCCGCACTCGACTACTACGAAAGCCGGGGCCGGAACTGGGAACGCGCCGCATTGATCAAGGCGCGCATCTGTGCGGGCGACCGCGCCGCCGGGGCGGCGTTCATCGCCAATCTGTCTCCTTTCATCTGGCGCAAGTACCTCGATTTTGTCGCGCTCGCCGACATTCATGAGATGAAGCGCCAAATCCACGCCTATCGCGGTCACAGCGTGGTGGCCGTCGAAGGGCACAACATCAAGCTTGGGCGGGGCGGCATCCGGGAGATTGAATTCTTCGTCCAGACCCAGCAGCTCATCGCCGGCGGGCGAAATCCTCGGCTGCGAAGCCGGGAGACGCTCTCTGCGCTGCGCGCGCTCGCCGATGGCGGCTGGATCGACTGGGCGACGAGCGTCGAACTGCAAGACGCATACCGGTTCCTGCGCACAGTCGAGCATCGTCTGCAAATGGTCGCCGACGAACAGACGCATACCCTGCCGTCGCGGCGTGACGAGCTCGACGGCTTCGCCCGCTTCCTCGGCTATGAGGACCGCGACGCGTTCGCGCAAGTGCTGCTGCGGCATTTGCGGGCCGTGGAGAGCCGTTACGCAAGCCTGTTCGAACATGCCCCGCTTGTTGCCGCCGAACGCCGCGGCCTTAGGTTTCCGCGCGACGCGGACGCCAAGGAAACCTTGGCAAAACTGCGCGAGATGGGTTTTCGCAATCCGCCCGGCGTCTCCGCGACAGTGCGGCGCTGGCTGGCCGGGAATCTGCGCGGACTCAAAGGAGAAACCGCACAGGCTCATTTCGCCGAGCTGGCGCCGCTCCTCATTGACCACATCGCGCGGGCAGAAAATCCCGATGCTGCGGTCGCCACCTTCGACCGCTTCCTTGGCAATCTCTACGGCGGCGCGCGCCTGTTCTCATTGCTGCGGCAGAACCCCGATCTGGTGGCGCTGGTGACGCGGGTGCTGGGCGCGGCGCCGCGGCTCGCGGACACGCTGGCCCTGCATCCGGACGTGCTCGATCCGCTGATTGATCCGGCCTTTTTCGGCGCGCTGCCGGAGGCGGAGCAGCTCACCGCTTCTCTCGCGGTTTCGCTCGCCGAGGCGGACTCCTATGAGGATTTTCTCGATCGGGTGCGGAGGTTCGCCCAGGAGCAGGCGTTCCTGACCGGCGCCCGCGTCCTCTCCGGCACAGTGTCGGCGCGGCAGGCCGGCGAAGCGTTCGCGGCGGTGGCAGACGTGGTCGTGCGGACGCTTCACGCCAAGGTGAGCGAGATCGTCCGCGCGAGCCACGGCCAGGTGTCGGGGGGCGATGCGGTCGTGCTCGCCATGGGCAAGCTCGGCGGCCGTGAGATGACGGCGAATTCCGACCTTGATCTGATCGTCGTCTATGACTTCGATCCGGCCCATCCGGAATCCGACGGGCAGCGCCCGCTCCACGCCACCCATTATTTTGCGCGTCTTACCCAGCGGCTGATCAGTGCGCTGACGACGAGGACCAACTACGGCCGCCTCTATGACGTCGACATGCGGCTGCGGCCGTCCGGACGCTCGGGCCCGGTCGCGACCTCGATTGCGTCCTTCGAAGGTTATCAACGCGAGGAGGCCTGGACCTGGGAACACATGGCGCTGACTCGCGCCCGCGTCGTATCGGGCGCGGCGGCGCTTGGCCGCCGCGTCGAGGCCGTCATCCGCGACGTCCTGCGCATGCCGCGCGATGCGCGGGCGCTGGCGTCGGATGTCGTCGACATGCGCCGCGCCATTGCGGCCGAGAAGGGCGATGGCGCGCGATGGGACCTCAAATATGCCGCCGGCGGCCTCATCGATCTCGAGTTCATCGCGCAATATCTTCAATTGGCGCATGCGGCCGCAGCGCCCGGCATCCTCGACACCGCAACCGCGTCCGTATTCGACAAGGCGATGCGAGAGGGGATTCTTGCGGTCGAGGACGCAGAGGTGCTCAAGCCCGCAACCCGCCTCTATCAGGATCTCGGCCAGATCCTGCGCCTGTGCACCACGTCGCCGTTCGACCCCAAATCCGCTGGCACGGCGCTAACCGAGCTTCTCGCCCGCGCTGCCGATGTGCCTGACTTCGGCACGCTTGAAGCGCATCTCGCCGATACGCAGGAGCGCGTGCGCAGGAGTTTCGTGCGAATATTGGGGGCAATGTGAGCGTGGTTAAGGGTCGGTCGGTAGGGTGGACAAAGCGAAGCGTGCCCACCGATCCATCCCGTGCGGCTACGCGTAGGCGGGCACGCTTCGCTTTGCCCACCTACGCTGCCATGCCGAACCGGAGTCAAATCGCGCGCCCGCAGCTTCGGGACCTGCACGAAGTCAAGCCGATATGACGCAAAAACCACGGTCCTCTCAAATCGTTGTACCGGCCGCCCGCGGCGCTTGAAATTTGCGTCGCAATGGCGGAAAGCTTTCCCTGGCCACCTTCGCGGCGGGGGAAGGCGGTGACGGGACCATATGCATTTCGCGGGAACTCTCTCCATGCGCTGGATGCTTGCAGTTGCGCTTGCTTCGACCTCATTTGCCGCTTTTGCGGGCGTCGCAGGTCCGGGGCCCGGCCTGACCGGAAACGACACCGGCGGCATCATCCAGTGGACGCCCGAGACCGACCGGATCTACAGGGAGATTGCGGCTGCACACTGTGCGCGTTGGAACCGGCTCGCCGGCATCACCAGCGTGCATCGCGCATACGGCGAGTATATCGGCTTTCGATGCATCTATGATCGCCGGTTTGATCCCCGCAAGGCCGGGTTTCCTTTGTACTATTAGACATTTTCCGATAAGGTTGAGCCAGAGCCTCTTTTACCTCTTGCCTGCGCGGAGAGGTGCAGGGCCGCACGGCAGTGTTTTCGGGTCAACCCTATCGAAAATCTGATCCAGGAGCTTGGCGCGAGGTTCGCCCAATCCTGCGCTCTTCGCCCATGTAAGCCGGGCAATGACAGGTCGGCTGAGGGCCATGCGCGTTCACCGCGGCGGGGGTAACGGCGCTGCGATTGGCGCACAGTTGCGTCGACCGGACGCGATGCATTCATCCATGCGTCGGGCTTCAAGGAGCGCGTCGCCCAACCACAGCGCAGCGCCCAATATGAACAAAACGAACCCGATGATCAGCAAGTTGACCAGCCGGCGCTCGGCCGGGGTTTCGCGCGCCTTCTGATCCTGCGCGCGACCGCGTGACCGTTGATCGTTCGATGGCCGGCCGCTTGACGCGCGCTCACTCGAATTCGTTCCCCTGCTCACTTGCTCATCGTTTCCTTCACCGCAGCGACGAGCTGCTTCAAGGTGAATGGCTTCGCCAGGAAATAATACTTGTCCTTCTCGCCTTCCGGGAGGTTCTTCTCGAATGCCTCTTCGGCGTAGCCTGATACAAAAATAATCTTCACGTCAGGATCGCGGCTGCGCAGCCTGGTCAGCAGAGTCGGGCCGTCCATCTCGGGCATGACCACGTCGGAAACCACGAGATCTATCTTGCCGAAATAGCTGTCGAACGCTTCGACCGCCTCAAGGCCGTTAGCCGCCTGGAGCACCGTGTAGCCGCGGGAGGTCAGCCCGCGCGCATTAAGACCGCGCAAGCCCTCTTCGTCCTCGACGAGCAGGATGGTGCCCCGCCCGGTGTCGTCCGCCGGATCGGCCGCGATTTTGCCGGTGGGGAGCGGCGCGCCCTGCTGCGAGGCTGCAGCCGGCGCTGTGTCGTGAGCGCTCGCCGAAGGATCGGCCGCCGGGACATAGCGGGGCAGAAAGATGCGGAATGTCGTGCCCTTTCCGATTATCGATTCCGGGTGGATAAAGCCGCCGGTCTGCTTGACGATGCCGTAGACCGTCGAGAGGCCAAGCCCCGTGCCCTTGCCGACCTCCTTGGTGGAGAAGAACGGCTCGAAGATGTGATCGATGATGTCAGGCGGAATGCCTGTGCCGGTGTCGCTGACCTCCACAAGAACATATTCACCAGGGGGCATGCTCTTGGCGGCGAGGCGCCGGGATTCCGCGGCGGTGACATTTGCCGCCCGCAAGGTCAGTTTGCCGCCGTCCGGCATGGCGTCGCGGGCATTGACCGCGAGATTGACGATCACCTGCTCAAACTGCGATTGGTCGGCCTTGACGGCCCAGAGATCGCTTGGGCGCTCGACGGGGCCAAGCGCAATCCGTTCGCCGATCAGGCGGCGCAGCAGCACCGACAGGTCCTCAAGAGCTTCTCCAAGGTCAAGCACCTGCAGGTGCTGCGGCTGCCGGCGCGAGAACGTCAGCAAATGACGCACCAGGCTCGCAGCCCGGTTGGCGTCCTGCTTGATCTGCATAATGTCGCGGAACGACGGATCGGACGGCTTGTGAGCGTTGAGCAGGAAGTCGGTCGCCAGGAAAATTGAGTTGAGCAGGTTGTTGAAATCGTGCGCGATCCCGCCGGCGAGCTTGCCGATCGAGTCCATCTTCTGCGCCTGATCGGCCTGATCCTGCAGCAGACGCTGCTCGGTGGTCTCGATGGCGTAGACGATCGCAGCCTCACTATCGCGTTCGGCGTCCTCGACCGGCGTGACATAGAACCGCGCCCAGCGTTTTGCCTCGCCGGCAAACGCCGCATCGATCGGCGCAATGGCGCTTTGGCCGCGGGCCGCGGCCGCGAGCGCTCTATCGAGCTCGGCACGATCACCCTCGGCAACCACGTCCCGGATGGTGCGCCCTTGCGCCGGCGTTTCGCCCTTGAGCACGTTCTGAAACAGGTGGGCGAACAGCGCATTGTTGCGGGCGATGCGGCCGTTGCGATCGACGGTCGCTATCGCCATCGGGGTATTGTTGAAGAAGCGCATGAAGCGCACTTCGGCATCGCGCAGCGGGTCGGCCCCGGCGCCGCCGGCCCGGTTGAGCACCAGCGTGCGTGATGCGCCCGGCGTGGCATCGGCGGCAAATGCGACCTTGTGATAGAGCCGCACCGGCAAAGGGCGACCGTCCCGGCGTCGCAGGTCGAGATCGAGAATCTCGGTCCTCACTTCGCCCGGATGCGCCGACAATGCCGTCAGCAGCGCCGCACTGTCGCCGGGCAGGAGATCGACAAGCCGCAGCCCGCCCGAGCCGACCTGGGCGAGATCGTAATCGAGCCAGCCTGCGAGCGTGGCGTTGATGTAGCCGATGTCGCCATTGGCATCCACCGAGAAAAAGCCCGCGGGCGCATGGTCGAGATAATCGATCGCGTGCTGCAGCTCCTGGAACACGTTCTCCTGCCGCTCGCGGTCGCGGGTCACGTCGGCGACGGTCCACACGGAGGCTTTCCTCATCGCCGCAGGGGCGCCTGCCGCCCCAAGCGGACGCACTCGCAGCCGGAGCCACCGCGCAGGCTCCCCGCGCAGGGCTGCAATGCGCACCTCTTCCTGAAGCCGCCTGCCGTCCCGGCTGGCCTTAAGCAGGCGATAGACCGTCTCCGAGACATCCGGATCGCCTACGAACACGCGCTCGATCGGACGGACGTCATGCATTCCGATTGCGCCGGAGAATGCCCGGTAGGCCGCATTGGCATAAAGGACGCGGCCGTTGCCGTCATTCACCACGATGCCTTCCTGGGCATGTTCGAGCACCTGCTCGAGTATCGAGTCGGAGGTTTCCCGCCCGGAAATTCGCAGCACCCCAGCCGCGAGGGCAAACAACGAGAAAACGCCGATCATGCCGAGAATGGCCAGCAGAAAGATCACGTACGAACCGGCTTGGCTGCGGCCGACCAGCATGAGGCCCGCGGCGGCGGCGATCAGGCTGCCGGCGACCAGCAGCACCAGGACAATGCTGCCCCGGCGTTCGCCACGCTCTCCAATTGTCGTGCTCAGGCCCTGCATCGCCATAACGGACCTCGTATCAAACGGCTCTCGCGCGCGACAGCCCGTGTTTCTCCGGGCGCCCCCTACCTTCTGCTTCCGAGGGAGGTGAGGAGGCGGCGGCCGGCGCAAGAGCGCGTCCCGGCCGGAACCTTCAGTGATTCTCCTTAAATGATTCTCTCCGGCCGGGGGACTGTCCGGACGGGCAACATGAAGACCATGAACCACGAAGAGGGGCAGAATGGTCCGCTGCCCCTTGCCGTAACGCGGCAATGACTATCACGACCATCATGGTTTTGCGGACGGTCGCCGAGGTTATAGCGGTTCCCGGACTGCCGAAGTCGGGCAAGCCCGACTTCGGTGCGCCGTGCCCGCCGGCGCTCGGCCTTCGCGGGCGGGTGGGCACGCGGAGCCTGTCATCGGGCCGGCCGAAGGCCGGACCCGTTGGCTTGCCTACGCTACGACGTTTTCCATATGACCGGAATCCGCGGTAGCGCCAATGGGGGTCCCCACGACATGAAGTGGACCCCATCAGCAGGACCACCCGGACCGGGTACTTAGACCGTTATGGTGTCTGTAACGTAAATTTTGTTCGCGTTTGCGCGGGAAGTCACGCGGCTTTTAGTTACGTGTGCAAGGCATGTCTTCAGAAGACAACGAGGCCGAAAGGGCCGGCGATGTCTATCAGGGCGTCACCTGCCTTGCGTGCGGATCGGTGCATTTCGTCAACCCGAAGACCGGCAAGACGATCGTGCGCTAAAGCGCCGAATTGCGGCGCCGCGCTTGACGGGCATCAAAGCGGTTTTGCCAAACCAGTGTAACCTTCTGACGCTCTCGCCTTACCCACTTGCACCCCACTTTCGAGAGCGGCCCTGACTGGCTTTCTTCGTGTGCCAGTCGGGGCCATTTTTCTTTCCCGCGGCCTTCGCGCTCTCACGTTTGACCGGCGACTCCCATCACGATGATCTTCGACGGGCGTTGCTTGAAATCCCGAAGCCAAGGTGATGATGCGCGTAGTCGCGACGGGTTACGAGAAATTGGCGCGACAGGTTGAGCAACGCGTTCGCGAGGCAGAGAGGGCGTGACGCGCTGTGCAGCCCGGAGCGCCACGCGTGATTACGACGTTGCGACCGCATTTTGATGGCCGCGACGAGCCCGCGAGGGGGAGGCAGTGGCCTTCTGCAAGGTGCACGGGCGATCGGGCTTCCCGGTCGCCCTTTTTCTTCAGCGCGAGGTCAGTGAGCGGCTGTAGATACATCCGCGCACGAATTGGGCACGGCTGTCAGGTGCATGTTCCTGTATCGTCCGGTGCGAATATCCAAAATAGCAAGATTGCCAATTGGCCTAAAGCTCTTTGAGATATAAGGCTTTTCGTGGTGGGCGCGACAGGGATTGAACCTGTGACCCCTCCCGTGTGAAGGGAGTGCTCTCCCGCTGAGCTACGCGCCCGCCATAACGCCATTAATAAGCGGGCGCCGGCAGTGTCAAGCAAGTGTTGGCGAGCTAGGGCCTGGGTCGAGGCGCTTGCGGGCTTTGCCAAACGGCCGCAACCCGCTAAGACGCTGAAAACTCCCGCCCATGAGCCCGACATCGTGACCACCCTTGAGGACCGAAAGCGTGCCGCATCCGCGCGCGCCATCGAATTTGTGCAGGACGGGATGCGGGTTGGCCTCGGCACCGGGTCGACGGCGCGCCACTTCATAGAAATGCTGGGTGCGCGCGTCCGCGACGGCCTCGCAGTGGTGGCCGTGCCGACCTCCGAGGCCACTCGAGCCCACGCGGCGGGGCTCGGCATCCCGCTCTCGACCCTAGACGCGACGGGGGAACTCGATCTCGCGGTAGACGGCGCCGACGAGATCGCCCCCGACCTCACGGCCATCAAAGGCGGCGGCGGCGCGTTGCTGTGGGAAAAAATCGTGGCCGCGGCATCCGCCCGCATGATTGTCATCGCGGACGACACCAAATGGGTGCCGGTGCTGGGGCGTTTTCCGCTTCCGATCGAGGTGGCGTCGTTCGGCCTGGCGGCGACCCGCCGGGCCGTTGAGGCTGCGACGGCGGCGGCTGGGTGTCCGGGGCCCGCGGTCCTGCGGCGCACCCAGGAGGGCCATCCTTTCGTCACGGATGGCGGGCACCACCTGCTCGATGCCTCGCTTGGACGCATTCCCGACCCGGCCGCGCTGGCGGCGCGGCTCGCCGCAATCCCAGGCGTGGTTGAGCACGGGCTTTTCATCGGCCTCGTGACAGCGGCTATCATCGCCGGACCGGAAGGGGTGCGGATCGTCGAGGCCAAGGCGAGTAAACCAAGCATTTAGGGCGGATTTCGATATGGTTGAATCAAAAGACGTTGCCGCGGCGCTCACCTCTCCCCGCAGGGGAGAGGTCGGATCGCGCTTGCGCGATCCGGGTGAGGGGCGGCGGCCTGCCAATAGGAGCTCTGCAGGTCCCTCAGGCGGAATGTACGCGCGAAGCGCGCACATTCCGACCTCTCCCCAGTGGGAGCCCCTTCGGGGAGAGGTGAGGAAGCGTTCGCTCAACGCTATCGGAAACTGGTTCTAGGGCACTTATACGGGGAGATGCACATGTACGGGAGTTCGCGTTCGCACGCCGCCTTCATTGTGGCGCTCGTCTGCGCTTGCCTTGGCCCCTTCGCGGCTCACGCGCAGCAGCCTTCTGCCGCGGCGGTTGCCGTGGCGCGCGAGGTGATCACCATCAAAGGCGCCCACAGCATGACCGACCCCTTGGCCCGCGGCGTGATCGAAAGCGTCAAGAACAGTTTTGTGCCGACCAATCCGAATCTGACGCGCGAGCTCAACGATGTTGCGCTTGCCCTGCACAAGGAGCTCGACGGCAAGAGCAGCGAGGTCCTGGAGCAGATGGCCCAAGCCTATGCGGCGCGCTTCACCGAGCAGGAACTCAAGGACCTGCTGGTGTTCTACAAGACCCCGCTGGGACAGAAATTCATCAAGGAAGAGCCGGCGGCGCTTGAGGACGGTTTGAAACGCGCGCGGCAATGGGCCGACGCGTTCGCCGACACCGTGATGGCGCGGATGCGCAGCGAGATGCAGAAGAAAGGCCATCAGTTGTGACGGCTGTGTCGTCTGCGAACGACGTCGATCTGTTCGTCATCGGGGCCGGTTCCGGCGGCGTGCGGGCGGCGCGGATCGCCGCCAGCCACGGCGCCAGAGTGATGATCGCCGAGGAGTATCGCATCGGCGGCACCTGCGTGATCCGCGGCTGCATACCCAAGAAGCTCCTCGTCTACGCGTCGCAATTCCCCCACGAATTCGCCGATGCGGCGGGCTTCGGCTGGACGGTCCCGCCGGCCGCGTTCGACTGGCCGACCTTGATCGCCAACAAGGACAAGGAAATTGCGCGGCTTGAGGGCGTGTACCGTTCCAACCTGGAGAAGGTGGGCGTCGAGATCGTAAAGAGCCGGGCCGTGATCGAAGACGAGACTACGGTGCGTCTCCTCGCCTCGGGCGCGCGCGTGCGCTGCGGTCACATTCTCATCGCCACCGGATCGGCGCCGTTTGGCGGCCATCCGATCCCCGGCTGCGAGCACGCGATCTCGTCGAACGAGGCCTTATCTCTGCCAGCGCTGCCGGCTGAGATCGTGATCCAGGGCGGCGGCTACATCGCGATCGAGTTCGCCTCCATCTTCGCGGGGCTCGGATCGCGCGTGAGGCTCGTCTATCGCGGCGAAAACATTCTGCGCGGTTTCGACGACGACGTGCGCACGCATGTGCGCAACGAAATGGAAATGCGCGGCATCGAGGTGATCGTCGGCGAGCTCGTCACTGCCATCGACAAACATGACGCGCGCTACACCGCCACGCTGACGGGCGGTCGCAAGCTCGCGGCCGATTACGTCATGTTCGCGGTCGGCCGCAAGCCCAACATCGCCGATCTCGGCATCGAGCAGGCCGGCATCAGGACGGCGCCGCTCGGCGGCATCGCGGTCGACGCCTATTCGCGCACTTCGGCGCCCAACATCTATGCGATCGGCGATGTCACCAACCGGATCAATCTCACGCCGGTCGCGATCCGCGAGGGGCACGCCTTCGCCGACACGGTGTTCGGCGGCCGGCCCACGATTGTGGACCACACCAACGTCCCGACCGCGGTGTTTTGCGAGCCTGAAATCGGCGCCGTTGGGCTCACCGAGACCCAGGCGCGGGAGAGATTGGGGCGGGTCGACATTTACAAGTCCACCTTCCGGCCGCTCAAGGCGACGCTGTCGGGCCGTCACACGCGGGTGCTGATGAAGCTTGTCGTCGACGGCGCCACGGACCGGGTGGTCGGCGTTCACATTGTGGGCGAGGGCGCGAGCGAAATGATCCAGCTCATCAGCGTTGCGGTGAAGATGGGCGCCACCAAGGCCGATGTCGACGCCACCATGGCGCTCCACCCGACGGCAGCGGAGGAACTGGTGACGATGCGCGAGCCTGTCGCGCGGTATGGAAATCAGGCGGCCGGGTAGGGGGTGCGAAGCAGCGGCCACGGCAGAAAATGGTACCTTCGGAACCTGGAGATGGCGGCGTGGGGAACGATCAGCTTTGCGACGAAGCGGGGGCCTGCAGTCGGCCTTATTTCGGCTTCTCGAAGCCGTTGCATTCTACAGTCGCACACTGGAATTCGGCAAGCATCGCAAAAAGCATTGACCCGGCTCTCCGGGCCACGGCTGTCCGCTAAACGCCAGATTGTGCGGAAACCTTGCGGAACGAACTGGAATATCGCATATGATATCATTGATCTCAATGATATCATGGAGCCCACGATGGCCGGCAATTTGCACGTGCGTAACCTGGACGACGCATTGATCGCGAGGCTGAAGCGGCGTGCGGCCCGGCACGGTCGCTCGACTGAGGCCGAGCATCGGGAAATCCTCCGTCAAGCTCTCGCCGCCGAGGTCGAACCTTCCTTCGACGCATTGGCTGCCGAGCTCCGGGAACTCACAAAGCGAAGGAAGCAGACGCCGTCGGAGGTCCTGCTGCGTGAGGGACGCGACGAGCGGTGAGCCCGCTCGTCATCGACGCCAGCGTCGCTGTGAAATGGGTGGTGGAGGAGTGCGGGACGCAGCAGGCGCTGATGCTGCGCCGGCAGGCGAAGCTGATTGCGCCAGACCTGCTAATAGCGGAGTGCGCGAATATCCTCTGGAAGAAGGTCCAGCGGGAGGAGCTGTCCAGACAGGAAGCCTTTCTTGCAGCCCGGCTCCTGCAAGCGGCGGACATCGAGCTGTTGCCGACCCGTTCTTCAATGGAGGCAGCGACACGTATCGCGCTCGAACTCGATCATCCGGCCTATGATTGCATCTACCTCGCGCTGGCGATCGACAATGGCTGCAAGTTCGTCACCGCCGATCAGCGCCTCCTCCGCAAGCTTGATCAGGGCGGGCAAGCGGCCCTTCGCGCGCGGGTGATATCGTTGACAGAGGCCGCCAAGCTCTAGCTTGGCGCGGTATGATTGACGGCATCTTGAGGCTTGGATCTGCCGACGGCCCCCTGTCGCAAGGGGGAATTTGGCGTTTCGACGAGCGGATCAGGTGCGGTCATGTATCCGGCCTGTGGGCGCGGTGCATTGACCGCTGGCCCTGAGGGAGTACGTAGTCGGGTTCCAATCATGGCCGCGCGCTGCGATGCGCGATGACTCTGCGGAGTGTCCCGATCCGGTCTCTGACCGTTTGCCGTCACGCCAGGTTGCCCTTTCCGATCCTGGCGATTCCATCTCGTCGGGACGCGCCGTAGCCAGCGCGACAAGCCGGGTCGCGCTCCACCCTCTCAATGTCACGACTCAGTCGGTAACCGCCCCGCGGCTGGCGGTTGATACGAGCTTGATATACTTGGCCAGTACGCCGGTGCTGTAGCGCGGCTTGGGCTGCTTCCAGAGCTTCCTTCGCCGCGCAAGTTCTCTTGCCGGAACGTTGAGCTCGATGAGATGCTTCTTGGCGTCGATCGTGATCGAATCGCCATCTTCCACCAGCGCGATCACCCCGCCCTCGTACGCTTCCGGCGCCACGTGACCAACCACCATGCCCCAGGTCCCGCCGGAAAACCGGCCATCGGTAAGCAGCCCGACGGATGCGCCGAGGCCTTGTCCGATGAGGGCCGAGGTCGGAGCGAGCATTTCCTGCATGCCCGGTCCTCCCTTCGGACCCTCGTAACGGATGACGATGACGTCACCCGGCTTGATTTTCTTCGCCATGATCGCCTTCAGGCATTCTGGCTCGGAATCGAAAACGCGCGCCGGCCCGGTGATCGACGTTTGCTTTAGCCCGCTGATCTTGGCGACGCAGCCTTCGGGCGAAAGATTGCCCTTCAGAATTGTGAGATGTCCCTGCTTGTACAGGGGGTCTGACCATGGGCGGATCACGTCCTGATCCTTCCGTGGCTCGGCCGGAACGCTCTTCAGCATCTCGGCCATGGTCTTGCCGTGGATGGTCATGCATTCGCCATGCAAGACGCCATTGACGAGCAGCATTTTCAGCACCTGCGGCACGCCGCCGGCGGCATGGAAATCCGTCGCTACATAGGGGCCTGAGGGTTTGAGATTGCACAGCACCGGCACCTTGCGCCGCACGCGCTCGAAGTCGTCGATCGTCCATTTCACGCCCGCCGAATGCGCAATGGCGAGATAGTGAAGCACTGCATTGGTGGAGCCGCCGGTCGCCATGACGAGGGCCACCGCGTTTTCGATCGACTTTCTGGTGATTATGTCGCGGGGCTTCAGGTCGCGGCGAATTGCCTCGACCAGCACGCGCGCAGACTCCGCAGCCGAATCGGCCTTTTCCTTGTCGGGCGATGCCATCTGCGATGAGCCGATCAGGCTCATGCCCAGCGCTTCGAACGAGGACGACATTGTGTTTGCGGTGTACTGGCCGCCGCAGGCGCCCACCGACGGGCAGGCGTTTTTCTCGATGCCCTCGAAATCCTCCTGCGACATCTTGCCGGCCGTGAACGCGCCGACCGCTTCGAAGGGGCTGACGATCGTGAGCTTCTCGCCCTTCCAGAAGCCCGGCTTGATGGTGCCGGCATAAACAAAGATCCCGGGCACATTCATGCGCGCCATCGCCATCATGCTTCCGGGCATGTTCTTGTCGCAGCCGCCGACCGCAACAACGCCGTCCATGCGCTGGCCGTTGACGGCGACCTCGATGGAATCGGCGATAACCTCGCGAGACACCAGAGAATATTTCATGCCTTCGGTGCCCATGCCGATGCCGTCCGTCACGGTCGGAAAGCCGAACACCTGCGGCATCGCGCCGGCGTCCTTGAGAGCCTCCACCGCACGGTCCACGAGAGGCTGGATGCCGGCGTTGCAGGGGTTCATCGTGGAATGACCGTTCGCGACGCCGACAATGGGCTTCTCGAAGTCGCTATCCTGGAAGCCCACTGCCCGCAACATTGCACGATTCGGGGAGCGGGCCACGCCTTCGGTGATGAGCCGCGAACGTCTGTTAAGTCCTGTCACCTCAGTCTCCTTCCCTTGGCGCCCACCGCGGCGCTGTAGCGCTGTCATTCAACTTTGGCAATGCTGGCCTATCGCGGTTCGCGGTCGACTGGCATCACTTGCAGGGTGGACAAAGGCGCCCATTCGACAAGCTCAGAGGCCATGCCCAGCAACGCCCGGCCGCTCGGCGGCGGCGGGCGCGCTTCGCTCTGAGATTGTGTCGAAGAGCGCCCAGCCTGCGACGTTTCCGTATGACCGCAATCCGCTGTAAGTTCCTGGAGAGAAATGATTTCTCAAGAGCCCCGTATCATTTAAGCGGGGTAGCTGCGGCTTGACGGCTACGATCTCCACAACTTTAAGGGCGGCCGTGTGGCGGCGGGACCAAGCCGGACCTCAGTCTCTCTGTCGCACCTTTCATCAGCGCACGACCAGGACCGGACACGGAGCCAGATGCACGAGCCGGTCGGCCCTGCTGCCCAGCATTGTTTCGTATAGCTGGGAACGCCCTGCCGATCCGACGATAAGCAAGTCGGCCTTCAACTCGGAGGCAAGTTTGACAATATCGCGCACCGGATGGCCGACCAGGACGTGGGTGTGCAGCTTTACGTGATTTTCTTCGGCCGCCTTGCGCGCACGCTGGATAACCGTGTGAAAGCGGCGAGTCGCGGTGCCCACTTCCTCTCTGATCTCTTCAATAAACTCAGGCAGGTAGTCGATTTCCGCAACCGACACCATGTGAAGCTCGGAGCCATGTTCACTGGCCATTGTGATCGCCAGCGCCAACGCGCGAAACGCTCGCTCAGAGCCATCGTTGGCGCAGAGGATCTTGCTGAACATCGGGGCCCCCACGTTATTCGCTCTTGCCCGCTGCTCTTCGAAGCGGCGTCACCGCCCGATGCTGTTCTTCAGACGCAGGCTCCGGCTCTTTCTGCGGCAGCAGGTGGCGTGGCAGATAGAACGCATTGGCTATGAGCGTGGGGATAACAGCACTGGCGATGACGCCGGCGACGAGTATCGAATACTGGGATTGATCGATAATTCCGTGCGAAAGCCCAAAAAGGGATGAGATGGTCCCGAATGTCAGCCCCGTGGACATCAATAACGTCGTATACATCGCCTCCGGATCGGGCGTCTTGTAGACCCTTGTGACCGGATAAACGCCTACAAATTTGCTGACGAGTTTGGCCAGCAGCATGAAAATGAACGCGAACGGCGCCGTCATCAGGGCAGGGATTGAGACGAACGAGCCGGCGCGGATGAAATAGAACGGCGTCAACAAGCCGAAGGTGAGAGTCCGCAGTCGGCGGATAAGGACATGGTCTTTGCCGACTGTGCCGGCGAGCACCATGCCGATGATATAGGCGGGCAGCACCGCCTCGCTGTCGGCCCAGCCAGCCAGCGCACCCATTGCAAGCAGGCACAGCAGGAGAAATTTCGTCTCGAGCTCCGAGGGGCGATTGCCGTAGAGGCGGAAGAATCGCGGCGTGAGCCACGGCAGAACCGCAAAGACCGCGACGGCAACGACGGCGAAGATCAGCGTCTTCAAAGTGAACGGCGCGAAAATGAATCCGAGCGCGAGGACGGTGCCAAGGTCGTTGATGAAACAAGCCGCCAGAACCGTCTTGCCGTATTCAGTTTTGTTCAGCCCATATTCGATCATTACGGCGTAGACGACCGCGACCGACGTGGTGGACAACGCGACGCCGGCCAGCCAGCTCGGCATGACGTCCCAGCCCAGCACATAATACGCGCCCGCTGCGCAACCAAAGAACGGGAAGAAGAAGCCCGCAAGCCCGACCGCAGTGGCTTCCTTCCACTTTTTCTTGAACACCACCGGATCGAGTTCAGCCCCCGCAAGAAAGGTCAGAACAATCGCGCCGATGCCGGCGAGGAATTTGATCCACGATTCGTCGGTGCCTAGCACGGCCGACCCGATCGCAGCGCCAAGGATGAGCTGAGCGACCGTCCCGACGACGATCTCGGATAATGCAGTCGATATGCGAAACCAGATCGACAGCAGGCTCGCAATGAGTGCAAGACCCAGCCACAGTGCGGCAAGCGCCCAAACGCCCGTCATCGAAAAGTCTCCTGCTAAGTCTCAAAGCACGACCGCCGCCCGCGCGCCCGCCAGGGGACACACGTTCGCGCAACACACAACTTGGAGGCAGCAGGAGAATGATTAACTCCTGCCGACGCCAAGCGCCCGGCAGGAGTCATCAGCCTTATCGGCGGTTACGGGGGGACTCCATCCCGATCTGTGCGTCGATACGTAGCGGCAGAATCAGTTTTTTGCAAGGCTGGAGAATTTACTCGCTGCAGCGCCGACGCAGCTCCCAGCAATCCGCGAGATTGCTCTGCCGGGGCGCGGGCTGTCCGCCCAAAGCTTTCCGAAGCTCAGCGCGGACGAGTCGCGTGCGCGGATTGTGCAATAAACCGGGAGTAATCACGCGATGATGGCGGCCCGAGTTGAAGGAGGGCTTCCGTCAGGCTGTCGGCGACTTCGTTCCAGGCTTTGAAACGGGCGTCCGGGTCGTCGGGCATTGCGCGCGGCGTCGGATCATAAATGCGCGGCGGCAGGCCGTACTCGGGCCATGAGCCATAGCCCGGCATCGATCCATAACCCGATGGCGGCGTTCGCGCGCGACCGAGTGGAGCTGCCCCGTACTCGGGGCGTGGGCCATAAGCGGGTGAGGGCGTAAAGGCGTACGGCGCAGGCGGATAAGACGGCGGCGGACCATATTGAAGCGGTGCGCCATAAGAAGGCGGCAAACCGTAAGCGTATGACGGCCGCGCATGACGAGGTGTCTGGCCGTACGGATAGTGCGGCCTATGGCGGTGTCGCGCCGCATACGGGTACGGCAATGGTTGATAACCAGGCGATGCCCGCGCCGCGCCGGCTGCGCCGGCTGCGCCGGCTTGGCCAGAAGCGAACCCTGCGGCGATCAACACCGCCGGGGCGGCGATCGCAATGTAAAGCTGGCGCATGACATCCTCTGTCTTTTCCCCGGCAATGCTCAACACCGCGGTCGGACGGTTGTTCCGGCAGTCGACGCCGACGGAACGGTGTTCCGGCGCTTTTACTTGGTGAGGAATGCGCGCCAGTGGCGTCGGGAGGCAATGCGCTGTTCGACAGCTCGACGCCTCGAGCCATAAGATTGAAGGGTCACTGGCTCGCCCTGATCCCGGTCTCCTTGATGAGGTTTGCCCATTGCGCGGCTTCGGCCTTGAGGGCGGCGGAAAACTGCGCGGGCGAGTTGCCGATCACGACTACTCCGATGTCGGCAAACCGCTGGCGCAGGTCGTCCTGCGCCAGCACCTGAGCAGTGTCGCGGCTGATCTTGTCAATGACGCCGGGGGGCGTTCTCGCTGCGACCATCAGGCCGAATGATGCGATCACTTCGAACCCGGGAAAGCCGGATTCGGCGACCGTTGGAATCTCCGGCACGGCGGCGAAGCGATCGCGCGAGGTCACGGCCAATGCGCGCAGCTTGCCCTCGCGGACGAGCGGCAGCAGCGGCGCGATGTTGCCGAAGAACATGGTGATGCGGCTGCCCAGCAAATCCGTGATGACCGCGCTCGCGCCGCGATAGGGGATGTGCTGGAGGTCAAGCTTCGCCCGCCACTTGAAAAGCTCGCCGGCGAGATGCTGCGTGGTGCCGACGCCAGCGGAACCGAAGCTGTACTTCCCCGGTGTGGCGCGGACCAGCGCGACGAGTTCCTGCACGTTGTGGACCGGCAAGTCGTTCGGAACGGTGAGGAGGTTAGGCGTGAAGGCGACCTCCGAGACCGGCGCCAGCTCCTTGAGCGGATCGTAGTTCATGTTCTCGAACAGGCTCGGATTGACCACGACCTGCGCCGAGTTCGCAAGCAGGAGGGTGTAGCCGTCAGGCGCCGCCTTGGCGACCCGATCGCCGGCAATGTTGCCGCTGGCGCCCGGCACGTTCTCGACAATCACCGACCGGCCCCAGAGCTGGGCAAGCTTGTCGCCAATCGCCCTCGCGATGATGTCGTTTGGCCCGCCAGGCACGTAACCGACGAGGATGCGCACCGTGCGCTCGGGGAAAACCGCCTGTGAAGACGCGGGGTCGGCTGCGAACGCCAGGAGACACATCGCAATCAACGCGCCAATCGCTTTCATGAGAGTCTCCGATCCCGGCGCAGGTCGCGTCACAGCCCGAACACCCACACCACGGTGGCGTTGCCCTGCATGCGCAGTTCCGGCGTACGGCTGACCCTGCCGCGGGTGTTTCGCGGCGGCGCCGCGCCCGGGCCGGCGCAGCACAGGCCCGATGCGATCGCGATGTATTGCTTGCCATTCACCGCATAGGTCATCGGCGGCGCGTTGAAGCCGGAGCCAACATTGATGCGCCACAACTCGTCGAGCGTCTGATCGTCATAGGCAAGCACTGTTCCGTCGATCAGCGCAGTGACCACCACGCCGCCCGCGGTCGACAGCACGCCGGCGGAGTTCGGATAGGGCAGGTCGATGCGCTTCCTGATCTCGCCGGAGCCCGGATCAAGCGCAATCAAGCCGCCGGTGACGCGGCCGCCGTCGCCGATCGCGCCGCCAAAGAACTTGCCCTTCACGTGCGCGGCGGCGTCGGGGGTCACCTGGCCGCACCCCTCGTGGGTCGGAACATAGAGCATCCCGGTATGGCGGCTGTAGGACGGCGGCCAGAAATTCGTGCCGCCCGCGATGTCCGGACAGATGCGGCGCGCAACCTTGTCCTGCACCGTGTTGGCCGGCTCGGCATAAAGCTGGAGGTCTTTCGTCGCATCATATTCAAGCGGCTTTCCGGTCTTGGGGTCGATGCCCTTGGTCCAGTTCACCTGCTTGACCGTCTGCACGGCCTTGAGGAACTGGCCATTGATCCGGTCGAACGTATATTCGAAGCCGTTGCGCCCCGCATGGGCGAGAATCCTGCGATCTTCGCCGTTGACCTTGGTGTCGATGATGATGTGGCTGCCGGTCTCGTCGTAATCGCGGTTATCGTTCGGCGTGTATTGGTGATACCACCTGATCTTGCCGGTCGCGGCATCAAACGCAATGGCGCTCGAAGTGTAGAGGTTGTCGCCAGGGCGATAGGTGGCGTCGAACGCCGGCACGGGGTTGCCGGAGCCCCAATAGGTCAGGTTGGCGTCCGGGTCGTAGGAGCCCGTGACGTAGAAGGCGCCGCCGCCGGTCTGCCATGAGTTCGGGTTCTTCCACGTCTCGCTGCCGGGCTCGCCAGGTGCGGGAATCGAATAGGTCTTCCAGACGATGTCGCCCGTCTTGGGGTCGAGCGAGGCCACCCAGTTGCGCAAACCCCGGTCGCCGCCGGAGCCGCCGACCAGGATGGCGTCCCTGAGGGCGAGCGGCGCCGCCGTCAGCTCAAGGTCGGCCTGATCGAGCAGATTTTTGTCCCAGACGACCTTGCCGGTCTCCTTGTCGGTCGCGATCACCCGCCCCTCGTAGCCGGTGACCGAGATGACGAGATTGTTCCACAGTGCGACGCCGCGGTTGCGGTCCTGCTTCTCGAGCTTCGGGTTCATCTGCCACACGATCGGGCCCGAGGTCCCGGAGCGCACGTCGATCTTCGACACGATGCCCCAACTGTCGACCATGTACATGTAGCCGTCTTCGACGAGCGGCGTCGCCTCGAGACTCTCGTTGTTCGAGGTGCCGCCGAGCGCTACGGCGAAAAGCAGCTTGAGGTTTCTGGCGTTGGTCCGGTTGATCGCGTCGAGGGTCGAGTAGCGCTGCGCCGTATAGTCGTGGTGGTTCATCAGCCAGTTCTGCGGCTCCGGATTGACGAGCCGTTCGTAGGTCGTGTCCGCAGCATAAGCTGGCATCGCGCCTGCGAGCAGTGCGCCGAAGGCCGCGAGCATGCCGGGGCGGCGGTTCTTGGACATCGTCATCAATTCCTCCCTGTTTTTTCGCCTTGCCCGGCTGAGAAGAAGTCAGCTCAGAAGTCGGGCGTTTTTGCCTCGGGCTGCGGAAACAGGTTCTGGTTGAAGAAATCGCCGTTGTTCTCGCAGACGGTCTCCAGCATCGGGGCGTTAACCTTGAACCATCGCCTCGTCATGGTCAGCGGCGCGTTGAACGCGTCGGGGTCTTCTACCGTGACCAGCGCGGACATGCCCTTGCCTCCCGGCTCGATGGTGAAGCGCTCCACGACGTGCAGTTTCTCGCTGTGCGGCGTGCGAAAATTATCGATGTAGCTGATCTTGGTGGAGAGCCCGATGGTATCGACCACCAGCGTGTCGCCGTTTTCGTAATGGCCGATCGATTCGCCGAACCAGGACGGTTTCACGTGCTCCGAATGCTTGTCGGTGAGGTAGATGCGGCGCACCAGATTGTAGCGCTGCCACATCATCCACACCTCCTTGGGGGTCTGGATGAAATACACCGGCTCGAACGGCCACAAAAGCTGGCCGGGAACGCCTCCCGGCCAGCACCGCGCTTGCGCCGTAAAGGGAATGTCGCGCACGCCCTGCAGGATCTCGTCGTTGGTCGCCTGAATCTGCGCTGCCGCCCACGGCTTGAGCACCGGGTCTTTGGTATTGGTGATGCGCTTGGTCGCGCCCCTGCCGGATTGATTCCCCTCGGTGTTATTCCGGAAAGGATAGGCCGGGTCATTCCTGATCGGACCATGGCCGGCTCCGGGCGGCGGATCCGCCCAATCTTCATCGTTCGACTGCCAGCCGAAACTCGCCGAGGCAAATTGCGGGATGGCGTTCGCCGGCTCCGCCCGCGCTGTGCCCGCGGCAAGCGTCACCGCCGTCAGGCAGGCGGCAAAACCCGCCGATAGTCCGCGCCAACCAGGTGCAAGTGATTCGGCTTTCAACTTCTTCAGTCCGGGCATCATTTCCTCCTTGAATGGCGCCGCTCCGTCCCGGGAAGGCAAACGCGTCCGGTATGGCTGCCGCAGAGAGGCGCCTACGCTTCTTGCCGGACGACTCCACGCAGAGTGATCGCATTTCGGGAGCGGGACAAGAGCCGCCTATCATGGCATGCCGCCTGCCCGATTTGAATACATTGCCGCAAATCAGGTCTTCGCCAGCTTCGCGTTTCATTTTGTTGCTCGGGCCTGTTGGTTGAAATGGGGCGAAGCGCCGTCTACCCTGCCTCGTCTGAGAGGGCGCCACGGGCGGCTCGAAGGCGGGATAGTCGGCGGCCCCAGGCGAGGGAGGGATGTGCGGACATGCGGATCGGAACTTGCTTGCCTCGCGCGTCGGCCTTGCCTCGCGATCCATTTGGCGTGCTGCGGCGCTATGCGTCAGCCGTGGCTCTCGGCGCGGTCGCTGCGGCTGTTGCGACCGGCCCGTCTGCGCCCGCGCAACTTTCGGTGCAGGAGAAAGCGCTTGTCGAAAACAAGATTCCTCATCTGGCGTCGGCCACGTTTGCTTGGCTCGCCTTGGGCGTCGATTGGCTCGACCCGCCGCCTGGACTGGGCCGCGGCCCGATCCGGCAGGATCCCGCCTATCCTTTCCATGGCAACCGGGATGGCCCTGGACAGGTGACGCCGCACATCGGCAACACGAAGGACCCGGTGCTCAAGCCGTGGGCGGCAAGGCAGATGCAGGACTCGAACGACGAGGTCCTGAGCGGCAAGCGCGGACTTCCGTTTTCCGCGCAATCGTTCTGGTATCCGGGCGGCGTTCCCGAGCAACTGCTGACGCCGGCACAGCCGTTCTATTTCATCCAGACGCCCAAGGAAGTGTGGATGATTTGGGAGAGCGATCACATGGTGCGCCGGATCTACATGACTGACCAGCACTCAGAGAGCGTGCGGCCGTCATGGTTCGGAGAGTCGATCGGTCATTACGAAGGCGGCGACACCCTGGTGGTCGATACCATCGGGCTTCAGGTCCACAACAGCTTTCTCGATTGGTTTCGCACCCCGCACAGCGAGAAGCTGCATGTGATTGAGCGCTTCAAGTTGTCGGCCGATGGCGGGACGCTGGAAGCCCTGGTCAAAGTCGACGACCCGGACACTCTCAACGAACCGCTCTACATGATGCGGCGCTGGCGCAAGGCGCCCAACCTGCTGTTGGAAATGGTCTGTGCCGAAAACAATGAGGATCGTTTCGGCAAGAACCTATTCCCCATTCCGCAGGCCGAAAGGCCGGATTTTTGAATGCCGGAGCGCGGGCGAACAATTCCTGCGCTGCTCTGGACGGCCACATGCGCGACCGATATTTCTTACGACCTCCGGATAATCGGAGGTCGTAGTTCACCGTGTCGGAGGTCGTGGTTGACCGTCAATGCTTGTCCGGATACCTGCTGACGAATGCATTGCGGTTTGGCATCTGCACTTTCGGCAAGGTCTCGGCGTTCATCGCGTCATTCTCGCCGATGATCTTGTTGCCGGCCAGAATATAGGCCGTCAGAGCGTAGACCTCGTCGTTGGTCAACGACTTCGGCTGTGGCCATGGCATCGCGCGTCGCACGAAGTCGAAGATCGTGGTGGAATTGGGAACGTAGAGCGCCATGGTCCGGCCCGACTTGCCGGGCGCATTGATGAGCACGGAATTGCTGCCGTCATGGCCGTCCTTGCCGTGGCACGCTTCGCATTTCTGTGCGTAGATGGCGGCGCCTTGCGCAGCCGTTCCGCTGCCGGGCGGCAGGCCTTTGCCATCCGGACCAATGCTTATGTCCCAAAGCGCAAGTTCGGCTTCGCTGATCGGCTTGCCAAGCCCCGGCAGGTCGGCGGCGTTCGCGGCGGCCGCGCAGCCGAGACAAAGCCCGACCGATATGGCGACGGTCAAAAAATGCTCAGCCGTAAACATGCTTGATCTCCCCGTTGTGGTCCACCGCCCAGCTCGTGATCACATTCATATGCCCCATTGGGAATGCCGTGACCGGAGTGTTGACCTTCGGCTCGCCGCGCTCGGCGAACATCTCGCTGCGGGTCGGCTGCACGTTGCCAGCCTCGTCCCACGCGCGGCTCTGCAGCACCACCGGCTGACCGTCCCAGCGCCAGGGCATGCGAAACCGCGTCAGAGCCTTGCTGAGCACCGGTTCAACAAGGGCGGCCTCTGCCCAGCTCTTGCCGCCGTCGGCCGAAACCATGACTTTCGCGATGCGCCCGTTGCCCGAATATGCGAGGCCGGAAATCTCATAGAAGCCCGGTCCCTTCAGCGTCAGCCCGGGTGATGGTTGAGTGATGAAGGATTTCACCTCCATCGGGAAGAAGAACTGCCAGATCTTCGGGCCCGCGACGCGATACGTGTATTGCAGCGTCTCATTGATGGCCATGACCGGCTCCTCGATCAGCTTGATCCGGTGCAGCCATTTGACGTTCATGTTGCCTTCATAGCCGGGCACCAGCAGGCGCATCGGATACCCTTGCGCCGGGTTGATGCGCTCGCCGTTCTGATAGAGCGCCACCATTGCGTCATCGAGCGCCTTGGCGAGCGGAATGCTCCGATTCATGCTTGGCGCGTCGGCGCCTTCGGCGAGGAGCCACTTCGCCTTCGGATCGATGCCGGTCTCTTCGAGCAGCGTGGAAAGCCGCACGCCAGTCCATTCGGAACAGGACAACAAGCCGTGGATCGCCTGCACGTTGGCCTGGATTGGGTCCTTGTTGTAGAGCGGCGCGCTGTTGCCGCCGCATTCGACAAAGTGGATGCGCGTCACCTTCGGATAGCGCGACAGCGCTTCGAGGTCAAAAACCAGGGGCTGCTTCACCAGGCCGTGGATGACCAGGCGGTGCTTGCTCGGGTCAATATCCGGAAAACCGGCCCGGGCAACCACGAAATGCAAACCGGCCGGCGTAATGGTGCCGTCGAGAAGATGGTGCGGCGTTCGCGCGTTGCTGGTGCGCGCCTCGTTGTTGGGGTTGGTGAGCGTGCGGACGACCTTGCTCTCGTACTTCGCGGGCACCCCATAAGGCGGGATGACGGTGCCGGGCTCTTTGCTCCACGGATCGACCGGCAAGGGCTCGGCGGCGGCTGCCAGCGAACTCCCGATGCCCGCCGTTGCAGCGCTCGCGAACAGCATTCCACGCCCAAGAAGGGCTCTGCGGTCGACGAGGCCATTGCCGGCCACGTCGGGCAAACGTGACGCGAGTCTTTCGTTCTTGTTGATCATGGGCTCCTCCTCCGAGGTGTTGGCGGCGGCCTGAACATCTTCAAGCCGCCAGGTCCAAACATACCATGTTGGCAGGAACTGAGTCAGACTTCGCGAGGACCATTTTTGCGCGTCGGTTGCTTCCCCCCACGGCCTTGCGCTACATGAAGATGTGGCAGTTCGCGGCGCCGGCAGCGCCGGCCAGATGGCGCGCGCAAGACGGCGCATCGAACGAATGCCGACGAGGGGGACCTCACGATGAACCCGACGGGATTAGCCCGCCTTCTTGCCGCCGCGGCTTTCGGTCTCGCAGTCACTGGCGCCGCATTCGCGCAAAGCGTCAAAGTCGGCGCCATCTATCCATTGAGCGGAGTGGCCGCGTCCGTCGGCGTCTATGCCAAGGCAGCCATCGAGGTGGCGACGGATATCGTCAATAACGACCATCCCGAACTCGGCGACCTGCCGCTCGCCAAGGGCGCCGGGCTCACCGGCCTGGGCGGCGCAAAGCTTGAGGTGGTTTTTGCTGACAACCAGGGCACTCCCGCGGCCGGTCAGAACCAGGCCATTCGGCTCATCACCGAAGAGAAGGTTGTCGCCATCAACGGCGCATACCAGTCCGGCATCACCTTGACGGCCAGCGCCGCTGCCGAGCGATATGGAATCCCGTTCCTGACCGGCGACTCCGTTGCCGCCAACCTGACTGAGCGCGGCTTCAAGTGGTTCTTTCGCACCACGCCGATCGCCAGCGATTTCGCGCGCATCTACATGGAATTCCTCAAGGACATGAAAGCAAAGGGCGCCAGGATCGACTCCATCGCGATCGTCCACGAGAACACCGAATACGGCACCTCGGTCGCATCCGTCGTCACCTCGACTTTCAAAGCGAACGGGCTCAACATCACTCAGAACATTCCCTATTCGGCCAATGCGACCGACGTTCAAAGCCAGGTGCTGCAGCTCAAGGACAAGAAGCCGGATGTGCTCATTTTCGTCAGCTATACGGCCGACGCGATCCTTTACGCCAAGACGATGAAGTCGCTCGACTACAAGCCGCCCATCATGATTGCCGATGATGCGGGTTTCTCCGACCCCTCCTTCGTCGCCGCGGTCGGGAATATCGTGCAGGGCGTGTTCAACCGGTCCTCATGGAGCGTTGGAGCGCCGGGCACGAAGACGTATCTTGTCAACGACATGTACAAGAAGAAATCGGGCGTGGACCTTGACGACACCACAGCCCGCATCATGCAGGGCTTCATGGTGCTGGTGGACGCCATCAATCGCGCTGGATCGACCGAACCAGCCAAGATCCAGGCCGCGCTGCGGGCGACCGACCTCAAGCCGAGCCAGCTCATCATGGGTTTCAAAGGCGTGAAGTTCGACGAGAAGGGCCAAAATGTCCTGGCCTCGGCGCTCGTTATCCAACTGCAGAACGGCGTGAACTACGTGCCCGTATGGCCTAAGGATCAAGCGGCCGCCGAGCCGGTTCTCGTCTACAAGGGATGGTGATTATCTCTGTGATTCCGGGCTCTCGCTATGCGAAGCAAAGTCGTGTGGCGTGAATGTCTTCGACCTTCATACAGGTGATTGCGAGCGGGCTGCTGCTGGGCGCCGTCTATGCGCTGTTCTCGTCGGGACTGACGCTGATCTGGGGCATGATGAATGTCATCAACTTCGCGCATGGCGACTTCGTCATGCTCGGCATGTATGTGGCGTTTGTCGTCTGGACGGTGATGGGCGGGGGGCCCGCCGCCGCGGTTCCGATTGCCGCGCTTGTGCTGGCGAGCCTGGGGATCGTGTGTTACTTCGTCCTGATCCGCCACATCACCCGCGGGCCAATGCTGGCGCAAATACTCGGGACCTTCGGCCTCGCGCTCCTGCTGCGTTACTCGGCATTTTGGTATTTCGGGACGAGTTTTCGTACGCTGCCGGAAACGCTGGTGGGAGGGACTTTGCCGATCGGTCCGATCCGCATTGAATCGTCGCGGCTGCTCGCCGGCGTCGTGGCGCTGGTTGTTACGGTCTGCCTTCACCTGCTCCTCACGCGCACAACGCTCGGCAGCCGTATGCTGGCGGTCGCAGAGGATGCGGACGCAGCGGAGTTGATGGGGATTCGACCCGACCGCATGCAGGCGATCGCCTGGGGTCTGGCGGCTGCCGCCACCGGCATTGCGGGCGCGCTGATCGCGAACTTCTTCTACGTGGCGCCGAGCGTTGGCGAGACGCTCGCGATCGTCGCGTTTGTCACCGTCTCGCTGGGCGGCTTTGGCAGCGTTCCCGGCGCGCTGGCGGCCGGGCTTCTGATCGGCATCGTCGAGCAGGTTTCAGCTTATGCGATCGGCGCGATCTACAAAGATATCGTCGTCTATGCGCTGTTCGTGCTTGCCCTGTGGCTGCGGCCGGTCGGCTTGATGGGCAGAGCATGATGAAGCGCGCCGCATGGCCGATCGCCAGCGCCGTCCTCCTCGGCTATCCTCTGATATTCTCGACGCCGTTTCAGCAACGTCTCGGCGCGCTTATACTGCTCTATGCGATCGGAGCGTCGGCCTGGAACATCGTCGGTGGTTATGCCGGCCTCATCTCGGTGGGCCACGCAGTGTTCTTCGGCTGCGGCGCGTATGGAGCGCTCGCCTCCTATCAATACCTCGGCCTGCCGCCCATCGGCGGCCTTCCAATCGGGGTCGCGGCGAGTATTGGCATTGCCGCCATCGTCGGCATACCGACGCTTCGGCTGTCAGGGCACTATTTCAGCATGGCCACGATCGCGGTCGCGGAGCTGGTGCGGCTCGTCGTGTCGAACAGCGAGTGGCTTGGAGGCGCCCAGGGCCTCAGCGGCCCTCCGGTGCCGCGCACCTTGCTCGATCTCTCGTTCGTTTCAGCGTTGCCTTACTATTATGTATTTCTCGGAGTGCTTGCGGCCATGCTTGCGCTTACGCGGCAGATGGAGCGCAGCCGCATCGGGTATTATCTCCGCGCCATCCATGACAGCGAACGTGCAGCGCGCACGCTCGGCGTGCCGGTGTCTCGTTACAAACTTTACGCCTATATGATGAGCGCGGCTCTCACCGCCGTCGCCGGCGCGCTCTACGCTGTTATGTTTGGCTTCGTTGACCCGGAATCAGGGCTCGGCATCCTGATTTCAATCAAAATGTTGATCATGGCTGCGCTCGGCGGCGCCGGGCTGTTGCTCGGTCCCCTGGCGGGTGCGGTCATCCTGGTGCCGCTGGAGGAATTCTCCAATAGCCTGCTGGGAGGCGTCGGCGCTGGCGTTACCTTCCTGGTCTATGGCGCGATCATCGTGGTCATTGCGCGACTGCAGCCGGGAGGACTGCTGAGACCCATCCCTGGCGCGCTGCGCAAGCGCAGCGCACGGGCGAAGTCGTGAGGCGCCGGTGCTGATCGAAGCGCGCAACGTCAGCAAGACCTTCGGCGGCTTCAAAGCGCTCGACAACGCGAGCCTTGCCATAGAGCCTGGCATGATTCTCGGCCTGATCGGTCCCAACGGAGCCGGAAAATCAACTCTGTTCAACTGCCTCACGGGCGATGTGTCGCCGACATCGGGCGAAGTGTTTCTAGATGGCCGCGATGTGACCCGGTTGCCCCCTGAGGAGCGTGCACGCCTCGGCCTTGCCCGCACCTTTCAGGTGCCCCAGACTTTCGAACAAATGACTGTACTCGAGAACGTGATGATTGGTGCGTTCTTGCGAACGGCTCACACCGGCGAGGCCATGGATCGCGCCCGCGAGGTGATTGAGTATGTCGGTCTTGGAGCTGTCGCCGAGGCGCCGGCTCGGAGCCTTGGTACGCCCGGGCGCAAGCGGCTTGAGATCGCGCGGGCTTTGGCAACCAGTCCGAAAGTGCTGCTGCTGGACGAGGCGATGGCGGGTCTGATGCCTGCGGATATTCAGCGGGCGATCGCGCTGATCCGGAAAATCCATGCCGCCGGCATCACTCTTATCATTGTTGAGCATATCATCGAGGTCATCGTTTCGCTGGCAAGACAGGTCATCGTGCTTCATCAGGGCCGCGCAATCGCCAGCGGCGCGCCGGCGGAAATAACCTCCAATCCGGAGGTGATCGAAGCCTATCTCGGCAAGCGCAGAGCGAGCGCTGCGCCGGCGCGAAGAGCAGACGGCGCGTCAACATGACGTTGCTTGCAGTCGAGCACATCGAAGTACGTTACGGCGGTCTCATCGGCGTCGCCGACGTCTCGCTCGAAGTTCCATCAGGCGCCGTCGTGGCGTTGCTCGGTTCCAACGGCGCCGGGAAAACGACGACCCTCAATGCCATTGCGGGCCTGGTCCCAACCACCAGGGGATCGATTACGCTGGGAACCGAGCGCATCGACCGCAAGCCCGCTTACGCCATCGTGCGCAAGGGCTTGGCGTTGTCGCCAGAGGGTTGGCGGCTATTTTTGCAGCAAACCGTCGAGAGAAACCTCCGGCTTGGTGCAACGCCCGTCGCTGACCGCTCGCGCCAGGCAGCTTTGCTGGAACGGGTTTATGCTGTCTTTCCAAAACTTGCGGAACGTCGCCATCAATATGCCGGCACCCTGTCGGGTGGAGAGCGTCAAATGCTGGCGATCGGGCGCGCCCTGATGAGCAGCCCAAAGCTCCTGATGCTCGATGAGCCGAGTCTCGGCCTTGCTCCCGCCGTGATCGATTTCCTGTACGAAACGCTGGTCCGCCTGCGTCGAGAGGGGTTGACCATTCTGCTTGCCGAGCAAGCGATCGAAATGGCCCTCGAGGTGGCGGACTACGCCCACGTGCTCCAAGTGGGCCGGAGCGTATTGTCAGGGCCCGCACGGCAGATCGCGCGGGATCCTGAGGTGCAGCGGATCTACCTTGGGGTTGGCGAGATTCGCGCCGCTGAGCCGACCTGATGGAGGCAGCTTGCCGTGACCAGAGAGCGACATCGCAGCCCCTGTGTCGACCTCCTCGATCCTCTGCCGGCGGACCCGCAAAGCGCCAGCTTTGTGAGCCTGGAGCACGCAGAAGCGCTTGGCCTGTGCCCTGCGAGCCGCCTCCCGTTTACGCTCAGGATTCTTGCCGAATGCGCCCTGCGGCGCGCAGCGGACCTGTCGCAAATCGACCTGTCTTTCCTCGGCCGGCGGCCGCGCGCCGGCCTGATTGAGTTCTATCCCGCGCGGCTGCTGCTGCAGGATTTCACCGGCGTGCCGCTGATGACCGATCTCGCGTCGATGCGGGACGCCGTTGCTGCGCGCGGCGCGGATCCGCGCAGCGTCAGCCCGAAACTGCCAGTCGATTTCGTGCTCGATCACGCGCTGATTGCCGAGTATGCGGGGCGGCCAGACGCGCGCGATTTGAACGAGCGCATCGAAATCGAGCGTAATCGCGAGCGGTTCGAATTCCTCAAATGGTGCGCGGGCGCCTTCGACAATATCCGCCTGCTCCCGCCCGGGACCGGAATCATGCACCAGCTCAATCTTGAGCACCTCGCCTCTGTGGTGCGGACGGAAACTGTCGCGAACCGCACGCTCGCAATTCCCGACACGCTGCTTGGCGCCGACAGCCACACCACGATGGTCGGCGGTCTCGGCGTGCTCGGCTGGGGCGTCGGCGGCATCGAAGCGCAAGCCGCCATGCTTGGCCACCCGACGCTGGTCAGCCGACCGCGCGTGATCGGGTTGCGGCTCGAAGGGGAGCTGCCGCCGGGCGCCATCTCCACCGATCTCGTCCTGCATGTTTGCGAGCTGCTGCGTAAGCATGACGTGGCGGGAGCGTTTGTCGAAGCATGGGGTGACGGCGTTGCGCAGATGCCGGTGGAGACCCGCGCAACCATCGCAAATATGGCGCCCGAATATGGCGCGGCCGGCGTCTATTTTGCAATCGATGACGCGACCTTGCGCTATTTGCGGCTGACAGGCCGCGATGAGCAGCATGTGCGAAGGGTCGAATCCTTCGCCAAATCGCAGCTTCTGTGGCATGCGGCCAATTCCTCGGTCGACCCCTCGATCTATGACGCGGTGGTCGACTTCGACTTGTCATCGGTCGAACCGTCGGTCGCGGGTCCGACAAGGCCGCAGCAGCGCGTACCGCTGTCCGCAGCACGCGATTCGTTCGAGCGCGCCTTCGGTCGGCCCGGCGTCCAAATGCGCTCGAAGGATACAAGCCGCGCTTCAGGGGAGCCGACCGATCGTCGGCGGTCGCTGCGCGATGGCGACGTCGTGATCGCCGCCATCACGAGCTGCACGAACACCGCCAATCCGGCGGCGATGATCGCGGCCGGACTGGTGGCGCGCAACGCGGTCCGACGGGGATTGAGGGTCAAGCCCTGGGTCAAGACTTCTTTCGCGCCGGGCTCGCGCGTCGTGAGCGCCTACCTTAGCGCGGCGGGCTTGCAGCGCGACCTCGATGCCTTGGGATTCCAGGTGATCGGCTTCGGCTGCACCACCTGCAACGGCAACTCCGGTCCGCTCGCGGCCGGGCTTGAACAGGACATCATCACCCGCGATTTGACGGCGGTTGCCGTGCTCTCCGGCAATCGCAATTTCGAGGGCCGCATCCATCCGCTCGTGCGCGCCGCCTACCTTGCGTCCCCGGCGCTTGTGATCGCCTACGCGCTCATTGGCACGGTGCTGTGCGATCTTACCCGCGATCCGCTCGGGATCGATGCAGACGGCCGTCCGGTCATGCTCTCCGATGTCTGGCCCGCGGATGTCGAGATCGCGGAGTTGTCGGCCTGCGTGACCGCCGATCAATATCGAGATGTCTATTCCAGGGACTTTGGCGGTCACGCCGGATGGCGAGGGGTCACGGGTGCCACTGGTCTGCACTATCCCTGGCGCGCCGACAGCACGTTCCTGGCGCCATTGCCGCTCGATGAATTCGGCAGAAATGACGCTGCGGGCGATGTCATCGATGGCCTGCGAGCGCTCGCGATTTTTGCCGATGGCATCACGACCGACCACCTCTCGCCTAACGGCCAAATCAGGCCGGGCACGCCCGCGGCCGCCTATCTGGCGGGACGCGGCGTCGCGCCGCGCGATTTCGGAACCTACGCGGCGCGACGCGGACACTATGAGGTGGCGGTTCGCGGAACCTTTGCAAATCCTCATCTGCGCAATGAAATGCTGGACGGCGACCGTGGCGGCCTCACAATCCTGCTGCCCGAGGGCAAGAGGTGTTCGCTCTTCGAGGCCTCGCAGGCCTATCGGGCCCGTGGCGTGCCGACGATCATCATCGCCGGCAAGTCGTACGGCAGCGGGTCCTCACGCGATTGGGCCGCCAAGGGTCCGCGTTGTCTCGGCGTCAGAGCCGTGCTCGCCGAGTCCTTCGAGCGCATCCACCGATCGAACCTCGTCGCCGTCGGCATTCTTCCGCTGGTGTTTCTCAACGGCATCAATCGCATCTCCCTCGCCCTCACCGGGCGGGAGACATTCCGGCTGCGCGGCTTGAGCGCCGGCATCGCGCCGGGAGGCATGCTCCGGCTTGACGTGATCCGTGAATCGGGCGTCGCGGATCCGGTCGCGATCGGCATCGATCTCGACACCGACCGCGAGCGGGATCTCCTTCGCGCGGGCGGCCTGTTCTCCGTTCTGCTTGGCGAACTCACGGCCAAGGGCCGCGCGGCGCCACATTAGCGGCGGACGTCAAGGCGAGTCCGGCTGCTTCGGGATTCCTCAGAGTGAGACGATGCCGCGCATGACCGCGCACGTTGAGCCCGGTCGCGCACAGCGCATATCGCGCCGGGTTGTCGCCAAGCCTCGTGCGCCAGCCTCCGTTAAAGGGCCTTTGTCAGCCTCCGGCACAATAGGTGCAGCCAGCCTCTTGCGCGCGATTGACGCCCCAGGTCCCGGACGGGAGGACGGTGACGCCGGGGATCAGGTTTGCGGTCCATTCCTTCAGCGCTTCCTCTGGTGTCACGCCCGCGTTTGAGGCCAGCCTGCGGCTCTGGCCTCGCAGCGCAACACCGCATGCCCCGATCACGGCGCCCCTGGCGAGCAGGCGATCGAGCGCATTTTCGGCGTTCTGCAGCACGCCGGGCTTCGGCTGAAACCACGGGTTCTTAACGGCGGGAGCTTTGGTTTCGGGATCAATGATCTTGAACGACTCGCCGATCTTATATTTCTCCCACATGGCGCTCCCGAGAGCGTAAGGCAGCCCCTTATGGCGGAAGATCAAAACGGCGGTCGCGGACTCGTTCGGAGTGAGGAAGTTGTTGGTAAAGCCGAGTGGGAACCCGTCGTTGATGTCATAGACATCAAAGACCTGGCGATGACGGCCTTTGAGCGGCCCGGGCCAGTTCGGGCCGTCGGATTGCGCGGTCTGCGCCCGTGCCGTCGTTGTCCCAAGACCTGACAGGCCGACCGCCGCCAGCGCGGCGACGCGGCCGAAGAAACTGCGACGGGGTGTAACATCGGTCCTGTACTGATCGAAATCGCGCATCTGATCCTCCATTTGCGGGCTATGGGCGCTCAGTTAGCGAAGCGCGTCGCTCGCTGACGAGCGCGCGCCGGCTTTGTTGGGGGATCTCCCGACCTGGTCTCCCCACGAGAGCATGAACCATAGACGCCCTCCCCAGCAACGGGGTTGGCGAAGGAGTTCGGGGGCGACGCTCATCTGGCGCAGCTATTTTCGGTTGCCTTCTGCTTGGCGTTTGTACGCAACGCAGCAGCGGCGTTCGGCTTCTCTTGACCTGTGGTGAGGTTCTGCATAGGGGCTGGAGGATGAGCTGCTCAGCGTGCATTCCATTCTCGACACGCAGCGTTTGGCCAGAGTGAAAAATCGAGTAATCGCTTAATCCGCGGGTCTTCTGGCGCCACGATAAAAGACCTCTTTTGAATCTTGAGTGGGTGCAGAAGTGGTGCAGAAGCCTTAAGGGCGCGCGGCCTTGGCGAGAGCCTTGATCGCTCGGATGCAGTCTTGCGGGCGGCGGCAGCCGGTCAAGGGCGATTGGCGCGCGTTTAATCGCGCGCCAATCGCCGCTTAAGCGGTCGAGACCCTTGACCGGCTGCCATCCGATCTCGGGTTCACCCGAGATCGGGAAATTGAAGATACGCACATCGGCAACAGCCGATGTGCGCCCGCGACAAAGAGCATCCAAGCGATCAAGGCCGCGAGTGATCGCGGGTTGGCCGCTTTTCACGTCCTGCCCCACTCGAAATTCAAAAGAGTTTTCCACCGGGCCTGGCCCGACCTGCAGCGCATGAAACTTCTGCTACCCGTGGCGCGGTCCTGCCGGGTCAGTTTCCTCCTAGCCTGAAGAGCGTCCCCATGGCCGGCTTGTTCATGATGAGATGCTCGAGCTCAGAGATGAGCTTCTGCTGCGCGATATTGTTCATTGGCGCTCGGTCTGGTCAACAGCTCCGTATTCAACCACGAAGCCATCTCACAAGCCGGATTAAAGCTGCGCTTGCGGAAGACCTTCCGCTTTTCGCTCGCGGCCATTTCGCGCGCGCCGCCGTGAGAACGGCATTTCGCACAACACCCGATGTGGCGGCGCTTTCTGCAGAATCAGGCGGGTTGCGGCCCCTTCCGGCAAAAATCCAATCAAGCTTGCGCGGCTTGGTCAGCCCCCAGAACTTCGCGATGTGATACGACGACGAAATGCCGACATCGAGCAAGAAGGCGCCGGGAGCGCCGCAGTGCTGTTCGCCATTGCCGGTCGCCAAGGGCGCACCATGCGCCATGCCCGGAATGGTGTAGGACTCGATCGCATCATCGCCCATGCGATTTCGCCAGACGCGGCGCGGGTATCCGTCGACGAGTTCTTCGCCTGTCGGTTCGTGATCGAGGCCGTGCAGATCGATCCATTGCTTTGCGATCTCATCGGCATTTTCCGGCCTCACCACCGGATCGGCGCTGCCGTGCCACACGGAAATGCGCGGCCACGGGCCGCGGTGCGGCGATGCTGCGCGCACGAGGTCTCCCCATTCGCGCGCAGAACGCGCCCGCACGTGAACCATGCTCTCCAACGCCTCGTTGACGTTCGTCGCGGTGCCATACGGCAGGCCCGCAATCACCGCGCCAGCCGCAAACAGCTCAGGATAGGCGGCGAGCATGACGCAGGCCATCGCGCCGCCTGCGGAGAGGCCGGTGATGAACACGCGCCGGCGGTCGATTCGATGCGCAGCGATCATCGTCTCGATCATCTGGCAGATCGATAGCGCCTCTCCTCTTCCCCGCTCGATGTCGCCCAGAAGAAACCAGTTGAAGCCATTGTTCGGATTATTGGCGATCTGCTGCTGCGGCAGCAGGAGTACGAAACCGTAGCGATCGGCGAGTGTGGACCAGCCCGCCCCCAAATCATAGCTCGCCGCCGTTTGCGACGAGCCGTGCAGCACGACCACAAGTGCGGAATTCGCCCGCTCCGGGACGTATTTGAACATGCGCAAGGCGCCGGGATTGGACCCGAATTCGTGAACTTCGGCGAGGTGGCTGAGCCCAAAACCCGAGTTCGGACCAGGCCAAGGCACGCGGTACCGCGCGAATGCGCGCGTTTTCAATGGCTGGCGATGCTGCGTCAGGAAGGGAATCATGGCTGCGATTGAGATCATGTCTTCGTTCCTGTTCAGCAGCAGCATATTTGCCGCCGTGATATGGGGGTCGATGCTGCAACGCACAATGGACCAGATGGGTTGCGCATCTGGCATGCCTCGCTGGGGCGGGGGAAAGATAGCCATATTCATCTCTATCACCCGCGGCACCGAAACTGAGATGCCGTCGCTGCACGGCGGCATTCGATACTCACCACCACCGGAAAAAATGATGGACCGGCCCCGGTCCGGTGCCGATCGACAGCCGGTCGGCCGCGCCAATCGCCGAAGTGATGTACTCCTTGGCGTCGTGCACGGCTTGCGTGAGCCCGCGGCCATGCGCGAGCCCGGCTGCGATCGCGGCCGCGAGCGTGCAGCCAGTGCCATGGGTATTGCGCGTCGCGATCCTTTCGCCGATGACGCGGATCGACGCCGTGGCAGTGACAAGCAGGTCGATGCTTTCCGCACCGCCTGCGTGGCCCCCTTTCATCAGCACCGCATTGGCGCCGAGCGCAATGAGACGATCCGCCTGGGCGAGCATCTCGTTTTCGTCGCGGGCCTCCGGAGCTTCGAGCAGCGCCGCCGCTTCAGGGAGATTTGGCGTGATCACCCGCGCGCGCGGCAGAAGCTCTCTGCGCAGGGCCTCGACTGCATCGGCCCCAAGCAGGCGGCGGCCCGAAGTCGCCGCCATGACAGGATCAAGGACCACGTTAGTCTGATTGTGGCGCTCAAGGCCGGCCGCCACCGCCGCGATGATGGCGGCATTGCCGAGCATGCCGATCTTCACTGCGCCCACGGCAAGGTCAGAGAAGACCGCGTCGATCTGCGCGGCGACAAGAGCCGGCGGCACGTCGTGAATGGCAGTGACGCCTCTGGTGTTCTGGGCCGTCAGGGCGGTAATCACCGACGCGCCGTAGACGCCGAGCGCGGAGAATGTCTTCAGGTCGGCCTGAACGCCGGCGCCGCCGCTTGAATCCGAACCCGCAATGGTGACGGCGATCGGCGTCGTCATGCGCCGGCGCCATGCGCCCCGACGGCCGGCACCTTGGGCGCATGCGCCTTCAGCGCCGCATCCACGGCGGTGCGCAGCTCGCGCGCGGCCGCTTGCGGGTCGGAACGACGGGCCAGCGCCGAAATCACCGCGACGCCGTCGGCGCCGGCCGCAATCACCGGCTCGGCGTTCGCCGCCGTGATGCCGGCGATCCCGCAGGAGGGGAAGTTGCCGATGCGGCTGCGCAAGACCTGGATGACCTGGCGCAGGCCGTCGAGTCCGATCGGCGGCTTGCCGGAGGCCTTCGATGTGGTGCTATAGACGCCGCCGATGCCCACATAGTCGAGAAGCGCGAGCGGCGCCGCGGCGGCCTGTTCGGCCGTTCGGATCGACAGGCCGATAAATGGCCCCGGGCCGAGCGCGCGCCGCGCGTCCTCGACGGCCATGTCCTCCTGGCCGACATGCACGCCGTCAGCTCCGGCCCCGAGCGCGACATCGACCCGGTCATTGATGATGAGCGGCACATTAAACGGCGCGAGCGCAGCCTTGAGGGCGCGCGCCTCTTCGATCATGTGAGCGGCGCCGTTCACTTTGTCGCGCAACTGCACCACGGTCGCCCCGCCCGCTGCCACCGCCTGGGCAAGCCCGACGAGGTCATGACCGGCGGTGTTTTCCGGATCCACAATGGCGTAGAGGCGCAGGTCGAGTTGTTCCATTGGGTTCAAGTCCGAAATCGAATCGTATGCTGCGTCATTCCGGGGCGCCGCGAAGCGGCGAGCCCGGAATCCATAATCGCCGGCCGAGGGCTGCGGATTCCGGGCTCGCCACCTTCGGTGGCGTTCCGGAATGACCAAGCCTCCAGATCATCGGTTTCATCAAATCGCTCAACGCGTCTCATTCGATTCGGATGTTGTTCTTGACGATGACCTCGCGCCAGCGCGCTGTTTCTGCCGCAATGAAAGCCGCAGTTTCGGCCGGGGTCGTACCGACGGGTTCGGCGCCGAGCGAACGGTATCTCATCTGTACGTCCGGCAGGCTCAACACATCGGCAAAATCTCGTGCCAGCCGCCGCGCGAGCTGCGGCGGCATTTTGGGTGGGCCGGCCACCGCGAACCAGGACGTGGAGACGAAGCCGGGCAAGCCCGCCTCGGCGGCGGTCGGAACATCCGGCATCAGCGCCGCGCGCTTCGTATCGGCGACCGCCAGCACCTTGAGCTTGCCGTCCCGATAATGAGGCAGCGCGGGCGCGACGTTGCCGAAGAACACGTCAACGTGGCCGCCGAGCATATCATTGATGACGAGATTTTCGCCGCGATACGGGACATGGACCATGCGGGTTCCCGTCATCGTCATGAACATGCTGCCGGTGAGGTGCGGCGTCGATCCGTTGCCCTGCGACCCATAGGTGATCCTGTCGGGACTCTGCCTGGCCGAGGCGATCAGCTCCGCGACCGAATTTACCCCGATGTCGGGACGCACGATGATCAAATTGGTTATCGCGGCGAGGATCGTGATGGGAACAAAATCGTCAGGCCGATACGAAAGCTGCCGATAGAGGCTCTGATTGATGGCGAGCGGACCCGGCGGCGTGATGAGCAGCGTGTGACCATCCGGCTCCGCCTGCGCAGCGAAATCGGCCCCGATGTTTCCGCCGGCCCCGGTCTTGTTTTCGACCACGATGGGTTGCCCCCATTTGGCGGTGAGCTTGTCGGCCGCGATGCGAGCGAGCACGTCGTTAATACCACCGCCCGGGAACGGAACCACGAACTTGACCGGCTTGGCCGGAAATCCAGGCGGGACCTCGCCCCACGCCGGCAATGCGGCTGCCGCTAAAATCACTAATACACCAAAGGCTCTGACGCCAAAACTCATGCGTGGGCTCCGCGCTTGTGCGAAGCAGAATACGCTTTGCGGCGCTTGGCGCAATCGCGCAAGGGAGCCGGCAAAACAGCGGCCATCCGCATCGCGGACACGCCGCGACGCCGCAACGGCTATGCGGCGTCTGCGGTTCTTCCGGGGCTTTGGGCCAGATATTGTAGCGGTGGGGGAGTGAAACACAGAGCCGAGAACTTCCGTGCCGTTCCGCAAATTTTTCCGCTGGTGGGTCGTCCCTTCGGCCATGTCACTTGCCGTCCTGCCCTTGTCTTCAACCTGCGGCGTCCGCGCGCAGACCTATCCGGATCATGCAGTCAGGATCATCGTGCCGATTGCTCCCGGCGACGCCTATGACGTCATCGGCCGCCTGCTGGCCAACAAGCTGACCGAGCAGACCGGTCAGACTTTCTTTGTCGAAAACCGCACCGGCGGCGGGACGCTGGTCGGCACCCAGGCTGCGGCAACCGCGCCTGCCGACGGCTACACCTTGATGATCGGCGGGCTCAGCAATCTCGTGTTCAACTTCGCGCTTTACCAGAAAGTCCCCTACGAGCCTGACGATTTCGTTCCGGTGGCGCTTGTCTATGCGTTCCCCTACGTGATGGTGGCCCGCAGGGATCTGCCGCAAAAGGATCTCGCCGAGATCATCAGCTATGGCCGCCAGAGTCCGGGCAAGCTCACCGTCGCGCATCCCGGCTCGGGGAGCGGCCAGCAGATCATCGCCGCGGCGTTTATGAAGCTGACCGCAACCACGATCGTCGAGGTGCCGTATCGCCGCGCCCGGGCGGCCTATCCGGATCTGATCGCTGGCCGCGTCGACCTGATGTTCGACTCGATGACCGCAGCTCTCCCTTATCTCACCGCACAGAAGGTGCGCGGAGTGGCGCTGCTGGCGTCGGAGCGCCACTCCAAAATGCCTGATTTGCCGACCATGGCGGAGGCCGGGGTCCCTGGCTTAGGCGCCGAATCGTGGATCGGCCTGTTCGCACCCGCCGGCGTCTCGCCGGAGATACTGGGGCGCCTGCGGCAGGAAACGCGGATTGCTGCATCCGAACTCAAGGATCAGTTCGAGAACACCGGCGGCGCCTTGATGCAGTTGCCAGCCGGCGAAACCGGCAAGTTCATCAAGTCGGAATTCGACTTATGGACCAGAGTCATCCACGATGCCGGGATACGGCTTGATTGAACTGCATTCAAATCTCGACGATCAAGCCGTCCCGTGCTTTCTCGTGGGCAATGGCATCGCCGCGGCTGAGCATGTCGTCGCTCATATGGGTGATGATGAGGCGCTTTGGCCGGATCAAAGCCAGCTTTTCGAGGAGCTGCCGGTAGGCGAGGTGCATCTGCACGGGGCGATCATACACATACGCCTCGGACACAAACAGATCCGCATCGCGCCCGAGCTCGATCAGGCTGTCGGTCCATTCCGTATCGCCGCTAAACGCGAGCACCTTGCCGTCAATGCTGATGCGATATCCGTGATAGGATTCCGGCGGCAGGCCGTGGCTCACCCGGACGGACCGGATCTCGGCATTCCGAAACAGCCACGGCCGTTCTGGCGCAAGCTCGATTAGCGACACCTCGAACTTCTTCGCCGAATGCGCGGATCCGGCAAAGGCCGTCTCCATCTGGCGCGGGAACCACTCTTTAATGGGAGGCGGACCCGCGATGGTGAGCGGACGCGTGCGCTTTGCCACGAATTGCGCGTTGAGGATGAAGAACGGCACGCCGCCGCAATGGTCGGCGTGGTAGTGAGTGAGGACGATCAGATCGATCGCATTGGGGTCGATGCCGAGACGTTTCATTGCAATGAGCGAGGAGGCGCCGCAATCGACAAGGAAATTCAATTCTCCGCTCACCACGTGAAAGCAGGTATTGAAGCGCCCCCCGGATCCGAATGCATCGCCGCTGCCGACGAATTGAATGTGCATATTCGGGTTCTTACTCCCCCAACGTCAAAAACTTCGATTGAACGTGCATATTCCGATCCTTATTCAGCCAACGAAAAAGACATAGCATGCCAAGCCCGTTACGAATAGAAAATATCAACGTGACTATACTGCGATGAGAATCGGGCTGCGGGGCGGCTTCTTTCCCACCCTGCTGCGTATGCGGGGAGGGTGGGAAGCGGGCCGGCTTTCTGCCTGGGGTCTCTCAGGACAACGCGCGCGTAGCAATGAAAATCATGCAGCCGGCGCACGCACCCACGATGGTGCCGTTCATGCGAATGTATTGCAGATCGCTCCCGACCACCAGTTCGAGGCGCTCAACCAGCGTTCGGGTGTCCCAGCTCCGCACCACGTCGGCAATGAAGGTCCCGATTTCGGTCCGCCAGTTGATGAGCAAATGGGCGAGGCGCTCCACCGCATCGTCGATGTGCTGCTGCATGATCTCGTCTGTGGCAAGGGTCTGGGCCACAAGTGAAATTGGCTTTTCCAGCGAAATGGAAAGGCGCGATTCCGGTTGTGCCAGATCTTCAACGATCGCATTGCAAAGCTGATTCCAGATGGAAGTCAGCCAGGCGCGCGTGTCTGGATGCGCGAGGAACCTGCTCGCGGCGTTATTGACCTGCTGACGCTGCTCAGGCGAATTGAGGAGGTCCTCGACGAGCCCCACCAAGGCCGCTCGGAATTTGGCTCGTGTCTCGCTCTCCGGGTTCTGCAGGCCGGCGAGGACTTCGGTCACGCCGTCCATGATAGCTGAAGCGATGCGGCGGTCGATCGCCTTCGGAATCCACCAGCGGCTGTGCTCGCTGATGAGCTTGTCGAGCTGCGCTCGGTTGTCCTTGAGCCAGCGGATTGCGACATCGATCGCCCGGTCGAAAAGCACGTCCGCTTCGCCGCTTGCGGTGAGCAGGCGAATGGCGTGAGCGAGGAGCGGCGCCACATCCGGGCGGCTGAACTCCTCGCCAAACGCGCGCTGCAGGAAATCGTGCAGATCGCGGCTCCGCAGCGAGCGGATCAGATGCGGCAAGGCCGAGGTGATTGAATGCGCAATCAGCCCGGCAGTCGCTGGCGCCACCAGCCAATCCGCGACTTTGCGGCCGACCTGGAGCTGGCGCAATTTTCTAAACAGCACTTCGGGGGTCAGGAAGTTGACTTCGACGAAACGGCCGAGCGTGCGGCCGATCCTGTCTTTGTTGGTAGGAATGATCGCCGTGTGGGGAATTGGCAGGCCCAGGGGATGGCGGAAGAGGGCCGTCACAGCGAACCAGTCGGCGAGCCCGCCGACCATGCCTGCCTCGGCGCCAGATTGGATCAACGAAGTCCAAAAGCCCGGCTCGGGAACCATGCGGGTCGCCGCAAATACGGCGCCCATCGCAGTGAGCATCGACGTCGCCAGGATGCGGTTGCGCCGCAGCCGCCTGCGCCTCACTTCGTCGGATCTGCGCGACGCGATGCGGCCCCACTCCGCACCCTCGCCCGAAGGCGACGGAGGACGCATCGATGCCCCCTGCCCGGCCTGTGCGGGAGAGCAGGGAGGGGGGTGCGGAAGCGTGGGCTCATCAGGGTTCATCGCGCATCCTCATCTCCAATTTGGGCAGGACCGAACTTGGCGCCGGATGTCGGTGTTCTTACAGGCTGCCAACGCGCAGGAACCGCCGATTGCCGCAAAGCAATCCGAGAGCGAAAAGACTCGCGCCCGACCCTCAGCCTGGGAGTAAAATCACATGATCCCGGTTGCCCATATTGAACATCAGTTGCCCGGAAGAGCGCGCCTGCGCGTTCCGTCAAAGCGCGGCGAAGTTCCCTTCTTCGAGAAGGTCGTACGTGAGTTATCTCGGCATCCGGCCGTGCGTGAGCTCACTGCGACTCCGCTGACGGGGAGCATAACGCTGCAATATTCTGAGCCCTTGCAGCCGATTACGGCCGCAGCCGCGGATCAAGGACTGTTCGAGACGAAGCGATTGGAACCGCAAACCAGCGCAAGCGCGCCGAAGCCGGCCTCGCGCTTGAGCGAAGCCTCTGGCCTCGCCGGAATCGCGGCTGGCCTCACGGGTTTGAGCCTGGTTCAGGCCGCGCAGGGGAACGTCCTGGGGAGCGCGACGGAAAGCCTGTGGCACGCTTTCGGCGCTCAGCGCCTCCTCGGCCGGCCGGACATTGCAGCGGCCTTTGCGGTCCTGGGCATTTACCAGATCCTTCGGGGCCAGCTCTTCGGCCCGGCTTCATCCCTGTTCTTCTATGCGCTGGTGATGCGCCAGATGGCTGCCATGGACCAGGCGAGGGCGCGCAGCTTCGCTGTTCCGGCTGGCCGGACAGCGAGGCCGGCCGGCGGCGTCAGCGCCCACAGCGGTTCCGGCGTTGGAACCGCCCAGGCTGCCGCGTCGCAGTTGCCGGCAGGATCAGGCCACCGCGGCCTTTGGCCGGCGCGATGATGTTTGGCCGGCGCGATGATGAACGCCATTCCGCCATCGCGCCCTTGGGAGTTCCCGTCCCGAGGCGGCCAACGGAATTGTCATCATAACTTCTTCTACGGCGTCCAAATACCGTCCGAACCTGGCCGCAAAGCCGGTTGGAAGCCCTCGGACGAGCAAGCATGGATGCAAGGAGCGGGGCCTTCGTGGTCCATCGGACGCCGCAGCGAATTCGCGTCAAAATTCCGCAATGGCGGCGTCATGATGACAATCTCGCGGCATTGCAGCGGGCGCTCGAGCGGCGCCGCGACGTGGTTTGCGTCCGCGTCAACGTGCTGGCGGCCAGCATTGTGATTCACTGCCGCGAGGGGTTTGAGATCGCCTCTGTTCGCGATTGCTTCACGGGCCTTGAGCTGGTCCTTGCAGCTTCCGGGTCAGATGCGCGGGCGCGGCAAATCGTCCCGGCTCAGCGCATTCGGGATGGCTCCCGGAGTTCCATCTGCCTCTTCAGCCTTGTTGTGAGGCTGCTGATCGCGATCGCGACCGGGCGAATCGAAGCTTTGCTCAGGGAAATGATCCTTGAAGCCGCCGCGCAGATGCTCGTGCAGCGGCTGCATCGCAAGCTGACGACGCAGCTTGAGACGCCGCGGGCGCTGCTCGTTGCGGCAGCCGAGTGAGCGCAGCCGGGTGGGGTGGGGACCCATCATGTCCGACGCGGCGGAAATGCAGCGCGGCTTTTTGGGCGCGTTCTCTCCTGCGGGCGGCGTTCACGAAGAATGGCAGCACCCCGCCCGCAATCACAGCGGCAGCATCGAGAATATCGACGGCGCCAACGCCCAGCAGGCTTCGCAGGCCCGGCAGGAGCATAGCGGCAGCCTGGGCGGCCAGCGATGCGCCTATTACCGTCGGCAAAATGGGATGACCCGTCCTCGCCCCCTCGCCGTGAGTGGATCGGTAGGTGAGAGCGTGGAGGAGCTGCGCGGTCACGAGGCTGCCAAAAGTGATCGTGCGCGTCTGGGGCGTGGCGCAGCCGTAGCGCAGGGCGCCGTAGAGGCCAGCCCCGAACGCGCCGGCCGCGATCACGCCCGCCTCGGCGCTGAGCTTGCCGACATGGTCGCGGGTCAGCATGCGCTCGTTGGCCTGTCTTGGCGGCTGCTGCATCACATCCGCGTCCGGCGGCTCCACGGCGAGGGCGATCGCCGGCATCACATCTGAAACGAGGTTGATCCAGAGAAGCTGCATCGGCGTCAGCATCTCGCCCATGCCGGCCGCGGTTCCCGCCAGCATCAGCGCGATCTCGCTTGAGTTACTGCTCAGGATATAGTGGATTGCCCTGCGGATGTTCGCATATGTCGTGCGGCCGCATTCGATGGCGATCGGCAATGCTGCAAGGTCTTCGGTCGCGAAGAATACATCCGCAACTTCGCGGGCCGCGGCAGCGCCGTCGCGGCCGATGGCGATTCCGACATCGGCCGCGCGCAAGGCAGGGCTGTCATTGATGCCGTCGCCGAACATCGCGACGACCGCACCAGAATTCTGCAAAGCGCGCACGATCCGAAGCTTCTGGCCGGGGCTGATGCGAGCAAAGGCGTGTGCGCGGCGCGCCGCCGCCCCGAGCTCGGCGGCGCTGAGCCGATCCAGTTCCGCCGCATCGATGACTTCGGGTTCTCCATCGGCGAGCCGGATCTGCCGGCCCACGGCCCGTGCGGTGGCGCTCTGGTCGCCCGTCAACATGATGGTCTGGATGCCGCTGCTGTGCAGTTTGTCCATCAGCTCCGGCAAGCCGCTGCGCACCGGGTCGGCAAGGCCCATGAGGCCAACCCAGACAAGTCTCTCGGCCTCGATGGAATCCGCGCGCCCTCCTCCGCGGACTTCCCGGTATGCGGCGGCGAGAACGCGCAGACCCTGCGCCGCCATCGTGGCATTGAGGTCGCTGATTTCGGAACGTCTCTGCGCCGTGAGCACCTCGCGGGTTCCATCGGGCCGCAGCTCCCATGTGGAACGCGCCAAGACTTCCGGAGGGCTGCCTTTCATGGCAAGCAGAAGCCCATCCTGCGCGCTATGGGTGGTGACCATGAACCGATCGGTTTCGGTTCGATGCTGGGTCGACAGGCGCGCAAATCGTTTCCTCAGGCTGGGCACGTCGAGACCATCATCGAGCGCCGCCTGGACCAGCGCATTCTCCGTCGGGGTGCCGCTGAGCACGTGCCGCCCGCCTCGGTCCTCGATCTCGGTTTCGCTGCAAAGGCTCGCGACCGTCAGCAATTGGCGCAGGCGAAGATCCCGCTGCAACTGCACGGGCGCGTCATCCTGGTCGATAAAGACCCCATTGCGGCGGCGCCAAATTGAGTGGCCCACGGCGATCTGTTGGAGGGACATCGAACCATGGGTGAGCGTGCCGGTCTTGTCGAAGCAGATGACGTTAACGGCGGCGAGGGTCTCGACCGCCTCAAGACGCCGGATGAAAATGCCATGTCGCCGCATTTCCTCGATGCCGAGCGCGAGGGTCGAGGTCGCCACCATCGGAAGACCTTCTGGCACCGCGGCGACGGCCACGGAGAGCGCGGAGCGCGCGAGCTGCATGAGCGCCAGGCCGCGCAACCAGCCAGCGCCAAAGATGAGGCCGCTCGCTGCGAGCGTGATCCAGACGAGCTGCTCTCCGAGCGCGTCGAGCTGCCTCTGCAAAGGAGTCTGCGGTGCGATGGTCGCATCGACCAGGCGATGAATGCGGCCAACCTCCGTGCGCGTTCCCGTCGCTACGACGACGGCCGCTCCGCTGCCGCCCATCACGATACTGCCGCGATATACCATGTTGACCCGGTCGGCGAGCGCCACATCGGGGCGTCGCAGCGGCGCCACCGATTTCGCGACCGGCAGGCTTTCGCCCGTCAGGGCGGCTTCGCTCACCGTCAGGGAGCAGACGCTCACGAGCCGGCCGTCAGCGGGCACGACCATGCCACGCTGCAATATCATAAGGTCGCCGGGGACGACCGCCTCCGCGGGGATCTCCATTTCGTTGCCGCTGCGCATGACGCGCGCAATCTGAGCCGCCGTATTTTCCAGGCTGCGTATGGTGCGCTCGGCCCGCCGCTCGGTCGCGAAGCCGATGCCGCCGTTGAGGGCGACGACGGCCATGATCGCCCCCGCCTCTATGAAGCCGCCGATGGCGATGGAAACCAGGGCCGCGCCGGCAAGGAGCGCGACCGGCAAGCCGCTGAATTGGCCAAGCAGGATGGCGAGCTCCGAGCGGCGCCGCAGCGACGGCATCGCATTGGCGCCCTCGCGCGCCAGTCGCCGGACCGCCTCCTCGCTGGAAAGGCCTTGCGGCTGCGCCCCAAGTCTGCTCGCGACCTCCGCGGCATCTACGATATGCCACTGATGCGATAACGCCTCGGCCTCAACGGCGGCGGGCACGATTTCGCCTCGCAGAAGCGCTGCGATCCGCGAAATAATCTCGTCGAGCGAGGTCTCCTCTGCATAGCAGGCGGTGACGTTTCCAGTCAGCGCGCTGGCCGAGGCCTTGTGGACGCCGCCAAACCCCGTCAGGCCTCTCTCGATCAGCTTCGCGAGTTCCGGCGCGCCCCGCAGGCCGGCAACCTGAAGCCGCACGCGTCCTCTGACCGCCGTGTGCACCGGCACGATCGAGACAAAGATGCCGGTTCTGTCGGCCTCCGTTGGCTCATCGTGGACGCGGGCTAAAGCATCCTTCGCAGCATCCTTTGCAAGCCCGCTGCCGGCATCCAACCTCCGGGCCGGCTCGGCACTCTGAACGGCTACGGCCATAGCTTCACCAATCGGAGCGCGGGCATCCGGCCCGCCTCCGCCCTGCGCTCCCCCGCAAGTGGGGGAGGGTACTGCTGATACCCTTCCCGGCTTGCGGCTGAGAGCAGGATGACGGCGGCGGCCAGACGCTGACCTGCAAAGTCAACCCTTAGGAGGGGGCGGCGGACGCAAACAGAGAGGGGATCAACCGGCGTGCCCGCCGGCTGCCGGTTTGCCGCTTTGCGCAAGTTCCGCCCGCGCTTCGGCCAGGATGTCTCCTGTCTGCTCGTTGAGCTCGGCCAACGCAACCCGCCCCTGGTCATATGCCATCAGCCCTGCCTTGAGGATTGCTTTGGCGATCGGGCGCATGGCAGGGATCACCACCGGCGCAAGCAGAGCCGCGCCAACTCCAGCGCCGATTGCCATCATGATTCCTCCGCCCTTGAAGGCATCCTCCAACAGCGCCATTCGAATCTCTCCTCTCGCGGTTTGGAAGCTTCACCCCCGCCAGTGACGCCGACACTAACGGGTTCACCGCCGGAACGGTTCCTTCGCGCGCAAATGTTTAAGCGCGTGCTCCCATCCGCGACGATTGCACATGGTCGCTCGCCTGATCGGGCGCTGTTCCCGAATGAACAGGACTTCCTCGAGGCGCGTCCGCGACGCGGCGCTCCGACATAGCATGGTGTTTTCTGAGCAGTTTCGACGCATGCTCGAGAGCCGCGCGCTGCCGGGGCCGCGCCCGCGGATGGACGCGCGAAATGGCATGGTCGAGCTTGGCGAGGCGCTTGCGATAGCGGTGGGCGACATCCTGTTGGTCCCAGCCGCGGCGGGCAGCGCTGGCGCTGGCCGCGGCGAGAAAGCGGTTCACCGCGGCCTCGGATCGGTCGTAAAGGTCCTTCTCCGAGTCCCGCGGTGAAACGCGCAGCAGCGCGTTGATCGCGGTATTGGCGAGCCCGTCGGCGAGCGCGTCATCGGCATCGAACTCAGCTTCCAGGGCGAGCTTCGCCCCCGCTTTCAGCAGCGCCGCCAATGGCGGGCGAAGAGCAGGAAAGAAGATCGGGACCGCGAGGCCGATGAGCCCCAGCCCGATGAGCTGGAGGGGGTCGGCTTTCAGGAACTGCTCAGACACAGCCATTGCCTCCTATCGGGTGCGAGACCTGCTGGGACAAGGCATTCTGCCGGCTTGTCAATGCGCCGCGGTTTTGCTGGATTGCGAGTGCGGCCCGGGGCCGCAAGGAGAAACCCGTGATCCCATTTTTTGTTCAGATCAAATGCCACCTCGGCAAAGCCTATGCGGTGGCCAACGCGCTTGCCGATGCCGAGATCGCCTCCGAGATCTACTCGACCGCCGGCGACTACGATCTGCTGGTGAAGTTCTACGTCGAGCACGGCACCGACATCGGCCATTTCGTCAACGAGAAAGTCCAGACCATTCCGGGCATTCTGGACACCAAGACGATCATCACGTTCAAAGCGTTTTAACGCCGCTCAAGGACGTCACGCGCTTCGCACCGCCAGTTACTGCATTCTTCGATAAGGTTGCCTCTTTGAATCTTGAGTGGGTGCAGAAGCCTTAAGGGCGCGCGGCCTTGGCGAGGGCCTTGATCGCTTGGATGCAGTCTTGCGGGCGGCGGCAGCCGGTCAAGGGCGATTGGCGCGCGTTTAATCGCGCGCCAATCGCCGCTTAAGCGGTCGAGACCCTTGACCGGCTGCCGCCGCCCGCGACAAAGAGCATCCAAGCGATCAAGGCCGCGAGTGATCGCCGGTTGGCCGCTTTTCACGTCCCGCCCCACTCGAAATTCAAAAGAGTTTTCCACCGGGCCTGGCCCGACCTGCAGCGCATGAAACTTCTGCTACCCGTGGCGCGGTCCTGCCGGGTCAGTTTCCTCCTAGCCATAAAGTTCCTCCCCATGGAGCCATTGCCCGGCTTGGCCGGGCGCGAAATGGCGTGGCTCGCCGTTGGGCCCCGCTTGCTAACGCAGCATGGTCCGGATACATCAGGCGTCGATTGAGTCGCTGCTGAACGATGAGCCGCAACACTCCTCCCAAATCCGCCGGCCGCCGCAAGAATGTCCACTGCGACGTCGCTGCGCCGCGGCTGCCCTCAGGTGAGCCGCCGATCCGGCCGACCTTCGCGCGCGAACGCGCCGCTATCAAGCGCGGACTGTTCCCGGTGGCAGGCTGCGACGAGGCTGGTCGCGGTCCGCTGGCCGGTCCCGTGGTGGCGGCGGCGGTGATTCTCGATCCCAACCACATTCCGCGCGGTCTCAATGACTCCAAGAAGCTCACTGCGGTGGAGCGCAAGAGGCTCTATGACCGCATTCTTGCAACCTCCGAGGTGGGGATCGCTTTCGGCTCGACGGCCCGCATCGACCGCGACAATATCCGGCGCGCCTCGCTGTGGGCGCTCGCCCGCGCGGTAGCGGCGCTGGCAGTGCGGCCGCGGCTTGTGTTCGTCGACGGGATCGATCGCATTGATGTTGGCTGTGACTGCGAGCCGGTGGTCTGCGGCGATGCCCTTGTGCTGTCGATTGCGGCGGCCTCAATTGTCGCCAAGGTGGTGCGCGACCGCCTGATGATGCAGATCGGGGCTGCCCATCCGGGTTACGGTTTCGAGCGGCACATGGGATACGCTGTGCCGGAACATTTTCGCGCGCTGTCCGCGCTTGGCCCGACGGTGCATCACCGCCGCAGTTTCGCGCCGGTTGTGGCGGCATATGACGAACGCCGGGACATCGCGGGCGGGCTCGTCGATGAAGTGGCCGCCGACCCGCTTGCGCCGTAGGGTGGGTTGAGCGCAGCGAAACCCACCACCGGCCGGGCCGCCGGGAATCGCCTGATGGGTTTCGCTGCGCTCAACCCATCCTACGACGCCGCCCCCGCGTTGCGCTTCGCTCCGTGCGGGCTACACTCCGGAGCGCGGGCGTCCTGCCCGCGCTCCCGGACGCCGATGCATTACACTCCGCTCATCGTCGAATTGCTGCGTTCGCAGCCACGGCTGGCATTCTGGGCGGCGACGCTCACCCAAGGAGCGCTGTGGTGGGCGGCGGCGTCGCTCTTTTATTCCTCGCCGCCAGGCGAACTTCCTCTGGTGCTTGCGATCGGCCACGAATTTCAGCTCGGCAGCTCGTTTGGTCCGCCGCTCGCTTTCTGGATGGCGGAGATCGCCTTTCGCATTGCCGGCGCTCCGGGCGTGTATCTGCTCGCCCAGGCGTGCGTCGTCATCGCCTATTACGGCGTGTTCACGCTCGCGCGCGCCATTGTGGGCATGCACCATGCGGCCTTCGCGGCGCTGCTGATGGCCGGCATTTTCGCTTTTACGGCGCCGACGCTCGATTTCGGACCGGCCGTCCTGGCGATGCCGTTCACGGCGTTCGCCCTCGTCAATCTGTGGCGCGCCGTTGCAGAGCGCAGGCGCGCGGGCTGGTTCCTGCTCGCGCTTCAACTCGGGCTGCTATTGCTGACCACATATGCCGGCCTCATCCTCGTCTTCGCGATCTGCCTCTTTCTGGCGGCGACGCGGCGCGGCCGGCGGGCGCTGCGCTCCGCCGAGCCATGGCTTGCCAGCATCGTGATCGTGGCGGTGCTGTTTCCCCACCTGATCTGGCTTGATCTCGCAAGCGAAAGGTTCCCGCTCGCGCTGGGTCTGCCGCGTGTCAGCGGCTCATATCCGAGCAATTTGCTCGGCTTCGTCGCCCTGCTGATTCTTGCGCATGCGGGCCTTATCGTTCTTGTGGCGCTCGCCAGCAAATGGCCGTTCGGCGCCCAGGAAAAGGTTCCCGTATTCGCGCGCAGCTTCACGGATCCGTTCGGGCGGCGTTTCGTCTACTTTTTTGCGCTCGTGCCCGCGCTCGCCGCAGCGCTTCTGGCGAGCTTCTCCGGCGAGCGGCACACGCCTGGAAGTCTTGCGCCTTATCTGGCGCTGTCGGGCCTTGCGGTCGTGGTCTGGGCCGGGAATTCGATTCACTGGCATCGGCCGCGTATCACCGCTGCGGCGTGGTCGCTGCTGCTGGCGGCGCCCCCGCTCGGCGTTGGCGCAGCCATCGTCGTACTGCCGTGGTTCGGCGTCCCCGGCTCGGCCGCCGTCGACCGACCCGCCGCTGCGATGGGCCGGTTTTTTGCGGAAAGCTTCGAGCGCCGCACCGGCGCGCCGCTCGCGATCGTGGCGGGAGAACCGCGCACCGCTGCGCTGGTCGCGCTCGGCGCGCCGACGCGGCCCAGCCTCTATCTTGATGCGACGCCCGAGCGCACGCCGTGGGTGACGGCAGATGACGTCCGCCGCAAGGGGGTGGTCGTGGTGTGGCCCAATGACGATACCCGCGCGCAGGCGCCGGCCGACATCGCGATGCGCTTTCCAGGGCTCGTGGCGGACGTGCCGCGCGCCTTCGAGCGCGCGATACAGGGGCGTCTGCCGCTGCTGCGGATCGGCTGGGGGGTGATTCGCCCGCAGGCGGATGCGGCCAGGGGGCCGCCCGATGCGGCGCAGAGCAAATAAAAGAGCCCGGCGGCCGGCCGGGCTGCTTCCAGTTTTGGCGCCGTCCGCGCTCATAGCCCCAGCCCGGTTGAGCGCAGCGGAGCTCGAGGCCGGCTCGCTTTGCTCAATCCAGGCTGGTGCCCATCTCCGCTCAGAACTTCCAGCTCAAGCCGCCCCTGACGACGTCGATATTTTCCTTGAAGTTGTCGCCGACGACGTTCGGCGCCTCCGTCTTGGCAAAACCATAATGCAGATATTCCGCCCGCAGGAGCACGTGGTCGACAAGCTTGTATTCAAGCCCGGCGCCCGCAACCCAGCCGAACTGATTGACTTCGTCGCTCAGAAAACCCGGCGTAGATATCTCTGTATGCCCCCAACCGGCGCCAGCGGTGCCATAGGCGAGCAGGTTCGGGACGAAGAGATAGCCGAGCCTGGCGCGCGCGGAGGCGAGCTCGTCGGTCTTCTGTTCAACGCCGAGGATCGTCTTGTTGATGTCGGCCCCGTCGAAATCCGCTTCCAGACCGGCAACGACCGATCCATATTGCCAATTGTAGCCGGCGTGGCCGCCGATGACACCGCCCGAAGCCGTCGTGTTGAGCGCCGGTGTGAAATCGAACGTCGTGTGGCCCCAACCGCCGCCGCCGTTGATGCCGATATAGAACCCGGCCCAATCGGACACGTAGGCCGGCATCACTGGCGCCGGCGGCGCCTTCACGGGCAGGTCGGCCGCCATCGCGGACCCAGCGCCTGCCACGATCGCAGCAAGCAATCCGATACCACACGAGAGTTTAGTTCGCATGAGCCCCTCTCCTTGTTGATCTTCACGCCTCAAAAGCGTGAGCAGTGCCTAGCACCTGGGCTCGCGGCCGTCCGTATTAATTCATGTTAATCTGTGCGAATTCGAACAGTGAGTTGCGCCTTTACAACGCTTCTGCCCAAAAGGCCGTCAAATCGCGCAAAAAATGCAGCGAATTATGACCTTTTATCGCTATCAATGTGCAAAGTTGTTGCAAAGGCGGCGCAAAAAAAAGAGCCCGGCATCTTGGCCAGGCTCTGCGATTCGAATTTGTTCAGGCCGGATCTTGAAGCCTACGGCGAGAATTTGTAGCTCAGAGCGGCGCGGGCGACATCGACGGTGGTCCTTTCGTTGAAATTGCTGAGGCCGGCCGCGTCCTCGATGGTGGTCCTGCCGAAGTCGTAGTGGAGCCATTCGCCGCGCAGGAGCCAATTGGGAGCGAACTTCCATTCGAGTCCCACGCCTGCCACGACGCCGAACTCGTTGGCGAAGTTCGATGTGGACGTGAGGGATGAGAAGACCCCGGGGATCACAAACGTATCAGTTGCATTGATTCGGAAATGGCCCCAGCCGATGCCGGCAGTGCCGTAGAGCAGCCAGTTGGGAAAGATCACATAGCCAAGCCGCCCGCGGGCGGAAGCCAGCTCATCGATCTTTGCCTCTCGCGTGAACGTGTCAAAAGAGTCTCCAGCGATGAAGAATGTGGATGACTCCTTGATGCTCGCGCCATCGAAGTCGATTTCCAGACCGCCGACTACCGGTCCCCATTGCCAGTTGTGGCCGAACTGGAAGCCGAAAATGCCGCCGCTCGAATTCGCATTGGGCGGTATGAAGGGAGTGGATACAAATCCAGTCGAGTTACTAAAGAAGGTTTGCGGCTCGAAGGACGTGTGACCCCAGCCGCCGCCGCCGTTGATGCCGACATAGAACCCGGCCCAATCCGAGATGAAGGCGGGCGCCGCCGCGGGCGGCGGCGCCATCGGTCTGGCGGCGATATCGGCCGCGCCTGCTGATCCCGCGCCCGCTGCGGCGGAAGCGAGCAATCCAATGCCGAACAAAAACTTGCCACGCATGAAGTCCTCCTTATTGATACTTCACGCCCCTTGTCGATACTGCACGCCTCAGCGGGCGTTGAGCGGTCACTAGCATCTTAATTCATCGTCGTCTCTTTATATTCGAGATAATTTGCTGAATTCAAATGTTGAGTTGCATTTATGCAACGTTTCGATGGAACTTTCTGACGATCGTTGTGGATATCTAAAAAAATAATTAAGTTTCCGTCGCGAAACTAAAAAAATGAAAACCACATGCCTGCGTGGTTTGCGGCCGTGAGCCAATGTTTTCATGGCAATTGTTTTATTCTGTTCGATACCGAACATAAAATCGCGGATCGATAGCGACGCGTGTTGTTGCGGCGAATCAATTGTCGCGCCGCAGTGAAAAAAGGCTGTTCTGAATTTCGAGTGGGGCAGGACGTGAAAAGCGGCCAACCCGCGATCAAGGCCCTCGCCAAGGCCGCGCGCCCTTAAGGCTTCCGCACCCACTCAAGATTCAGAAGAGGCATCTATCTTCATGTCCGCGCCCGGCGCAGGCATATATGTTTGGGATCGGACATAGAGAAACGCGACGTTACGATTTGCCCTCCTTTGGTTTTGCGTTTTGCGGCGCCCTGACAACTGGCGCAAATTCCCGCCGCGTCTGAGCAGATGCGATCCTCTGCGGGACGACAGCGAGAGCACAAGGAGCGATAATCGGGATGGCGAGAACACGGCTGTCACAGCTAAAGCCGGCGCCTTACATTCCATCCAAAGAGAAGAACAGCACGTGTTGAAATGGCGGCGGCTTATTCAGCCAGCGCCGCCTGGATCGCTTGGAAGTCCCGCCACGCGAACCGCTTTTCCAGCGGCGTGCGCAGCAGGTAGGCGGGATGGAAAGTCGCGATGGCGCGAATTTCTCGCGTGCCGGTGTGATAAGCACGCCAGCGGCCGCGGAACCTGCGGATGCCGTCGGTCATGCCAAGCAGCGCGGCGGCCGAAGGGCCGCCGAGGCACACCAGGATGTCGGGGTCGGCGAGTTCGATCTGGCGCTTGATGAAAGGCAGGCAGATCTGAGTTTCCTGCGGCGTCGGCGTGCGGTTGCCGGGGGGGCGCCAGGGGACGATGTTGGCGATGTAGGCTGTGGTGCGGGCGAGCCCGATCGCGGCCATCATGCGGTCGAGAAGCTGGCCGGCGCGGCCGACGAACGGCAGCCCGGCGATATCCTCTTCACGGCCGGGCGCTTCGCCCACGAACATGACCCTCGCCTGCGGATTGCCGTCGGCGAAAACGAGCTGCTTCGCCGTGAAGCGCAGCGCGCAGCCCTCGAATCGCTCAAGGATCGCGCGCAGCGCGTCGAGGCTCGCGGCGCTGGCGGCGGCCTGACGCGCTGCCATGATGGCGGCGTCCGGCGCCGGCGGCGGGCGGCCGCCCTTTCCTTCCCCGCCCGGAAGGGAGGGAGGAGGGCTTGGACGCGAACGCGCATTTGCGGTTACGTCGCCCGCACCGCCGGACGGAGCCCGCGGCTGCCGCGGCTCAGGCGACGGGGACGGTTCGCCGGCGGGCGCATGGGAGGTGAAGCGAGGCTCCCGCGCCTCGGCGGTAAACCGGTCGACCGGAGCCTCCTCCAGCACGGCATCGACCCCCGCTCCGACAAAGAAATCAAGAAGCGCGCGCACATGGTCCTGCCGGTCCAAGCTCATGGCGGAGAATTAGCACATTTCATGCTTTACGGTTAACAAGTGGCGTCCGCCCGGATTGCGCAGGCCGGCAAAACGTTAAAAAAACCGACGCGCCCATCAAGCCGGGAGCATGGAGATTGGTGATGGATGTGCCCGTCCGGGAATCGATGGAATTCGACGTGGTGGTGGTCGGCGCCGGTCCCTCGGGACTTGCCGCCGCGATCCGGTTGAAACAGGTCAAGCCCGACATTTCCGTCGTCGTTGTGGAAAAGGGCTCCGAAGTCGGCGCCCATATCCTGTCCGGCGCCGTGATCGACCCGTCCGCGCTCGATGTCCTGCTGCCGGATTGGCGCGCTGAGGATACGCCCATCAAGACCGCGGTCGCCGACGATCGCTTCTATGTGCTGACCGCCCGCAGCGCGTTGCGCTTTCCCAACGTGCTGATGCCGCCGCTGATGAACAATCACGGCAATTTTATCGTTTCGCTGGGTAATGTGTGCCGCTGGCTTGCCGCGAAGGCGGAGTCGTTGGGGGTCGAGATCTACCCCGGCTTTGCGGCCGCCGAGGTGCTGTTCGGCGAGCGCGGGGAGGTTGCGGGGGTCGCGACCGGCGACATGGGCATAGGCCGCAATGGGCGGCCCAAGAGTGCGCTCGCGCGCGGCATGGAGTTGCGGGGCAAATATACGCTGTTCGCCGAGGGCGCACGCGGCCATTTGACAAAGGCGCTGATCGCCCGCTTTGCCCTCGATCGCGATCGCGAGCCGCCGAAGTTCGGCATCGGCCTCAAAGAATTGTGGCAGGTCGCGCCGGAGCGCCATCGGCGCGGCCTGGTGCAGCACACCCTGGGCTGGCCGCTCGACAACCGCACCGGCGGCGGCTCGTTTCTTTATCACTATGACGACTGCCTCGTGTCGGTGGGCTTCGTCGTGCACCTGAACTATGAGAACCCGTACCTTTCGCCATTCGAGGAATTCCAGCGTTTCAAGACACATCCGCTGGTGCGCGACACCTTCACGGGCGGCAGACGCATCGGCTACGGCGCCCGCGCAATCGCCGAGGGCGGGTGGCAGTCGGTGCCCAGACTGGTATTTCCGGGCGGCGCCCTGATCGGGGACGGGGCGGGCTTTCTCAATGTCCCGCGCATCAAGGGCACCCACAACGCCATGCGGTCGGGCATGTTAGCCGCCGAGCATGTCGCCGCAGCGCTCGCGGCCGGCCGCGCCAACGACGAACTCGCCGCTTATGAAGCCTACTGGCGCCGTTCGGCGCTCGGCAGCGACCTGTGGAAAGTCCGCAATGCCAAGCCGCTGTGGTCGAACCTCGGCACGGCGCTTGGCGTGGGCTGCGCCGGCGCCGACATGTGGGCAAACACCGTCGGGCTGTCGCTGTTCGGCACGCTTCGGCATGGCAAGCCCGACAGCGCCTGCATTAAGGCCGCGGCACAATGTCGCCCGATTTCATACCCCAGGCCCGACGGCAAGCTCACCTTCGACTTGATGTCGTCAGTCTTCCTGTCGAATACAAACCATGAGGAAGATCAGCCGGTTCACTTGCGCGTCAAGGATCTGGAACTGCAGAAGAGGTCGGAGCACGGCGTCTATGCCGGTTTGTCTTCTCGCTATTGCCCGGCCGGGGTGTATGAATGGGTAGAGCAGGATGGGGCTCTAACCTACGTGATCAATGCCCAAAATTGCGTCCACTGTAAGACCTGCGACATCAAGGATCCGAATTGCAACATCGAATGGGTGGCGCCGGAGGGCGGTGGTGGCCCCAACTATCAGAACATGTAATGATGTGCTATAAATCATAATGCTGCCGCCAATCGGCGGCAAACGAGCCCCTACACTACCCTGCCCGGCAAGCTGGGGAGGGTCGTGCGGGGGCGATGGCATGTTCGATCAGGTTGACGCCCGTTTTGCTGTCTTCGCCCTCCCCCGGTTCGGGGGATTGAAGGGCGCTCCAAGGCACGCCGATCGTGAACACTGGATTGCCCGGGCCAATCCACGGATCACGTTCGGAGCCCCCTCCCTACCCTCCCGCCGGCCGGCCGGAGGGTAGGGAGGGGGCGATCAGTCTCATCGAATTTACACGAACGAACTTGCAGCGCGTTCTTGAAAGTGTTGAGTAGGTTGGTTGGAGCCGGACGGCTGGCGGGACCTCCGGCAAAGAATCTGACCCCGCCGGAGAGCAGCGACCCGTGAAACGACTACTGCACCGACCCTTCACCGTGATTGCAGCCGCGACCCTTTGGTCCATTCCGGGAGCTATTGCGGCGCAAGCGCCGGACGCCCACGACGCCAGCCGCTTTTCCCCTGCGGGGAGCTATCTCGCAGCGCGCCAGGCCAATCTGGATCGCGACGCCGAGGCGGCGGCGACCTACTATCGGGCTGCGCTGCGGTCCGATCAACGCAATCCGGAATTGCTGGAGCTGACGTTCTATTCGGTGCTGGCCTCTGGCGACATCAACGAAGCGGTGCGGCTTGCCGAGCGGCTTCTGCAGCTCGATCACAACAACCGCAATGCGCACCTTGTTCTGGGCGTGCGCTCGCTCAAGCAGAAACAATGGAAGGACGCGCGGGCGCATTTGAGCCAGGCCATGCACGGGCCCGTCAACGATCTCATGGCCACGCTGCTTTCGGCCTGGGCCGCATACGGCGCCAACGACGTGAAGGGCGCGGTCGACACGATCGACAAGCTCAACGGTCCGGAGTGGTACAGCATATTCAAGGATATGCACGCCGGGCTGATCCTCGATCTCGCGAACAACAAAAAGGAAGCCGGCAAGCGGCTGGAGCATGCCTACAAGCTCGACGGCAACGCGCTGCGGGTCATGCAGGCTCAGGCCAGCTTCTTGTCGCGAAACGGAGCGCGCGAGGATGCGCTCAAGATGTATGAGGAATACGATAAGCAGCCGTCGCGCTACCCGCCGCTCACCGTCGAGGCGGTGACGCTGCTCAAGAAGGACATTCCGCTCCCCCGCATGGTCGATACGGCGCAGGCCGGCGCCGCGGAAGCGCTCTACGGCCTCGGCGCGGCGCTCGGCCGTCGCGAGGAGGAATTGACGCTCGCCAATCGCGGTCTCGCCTATCTCCAGCTCGCCCTCTATCTGGAGCCCGGCCATGCCTTGGCCCAGTTGTCGCTTGCCGATCTCTACGAGGCGATGAAAAAGCCCGAGCTGGCAATCAAGGTCTATGAGCGCGTGCCGGCTGCTTCGCCCCTCAAACGCATCGCGGACATCCAGCTCGCCATCGACCTCGATGCCCTGGATCGCACCCAGGAAGCAACAAAGCACCTCGAAAAAGTGATTGCTGCCAAGCCGGACGACATGGAGGCGATCATTGCGCTTGCCAACATCCAGCGCGAGCGCAAGCAATACGAGGGCTGCGCCGAAAGCTACGGCAAAGCGATCAACCTTCTTGCACAGCCCACTAAGGCAAACTGGACGACGTATTATTTCCGCGGCATCTGCTACGAACGCGCCAAGCAGTGGCCGAAGGCGGAACAGGACTTCAAGAAAGCTCTCGAGTTGTATCCCGACCAGCCGCACGTGCTCAATTATCTCGGTTACTCATGGATCGACCAGGGCATTCATCTCGATGAGGCCATGAGCATGATCAAGCGTTCGGTTGAGCAGCGGCCGGATGACGGCTACATCGTCGATTCGCTTGGTTGGGCCTACTACCGGCTTGGCAACTACGACGAGGCGGTGAAGAACCTGGAGCGCGCCGTCGAATTGAAGCCCGTCGATCCGACCATCAACGATCACCTGGGCGACGTCTACTGGAAGGTCGATCGCGTTCTCGAGGCGAAATTTCAGTGGTCCCACGCGCGCGACCTCAAGCCCGAAGACGATGAGCTGGCGAAAATCGAGCAAAAGCTCAAGATAGGCCTCCAGGAGGAAAAGTCGAACGCGGCCGACGCCGATAAGCAGGCGAAGCGCATCGGAGGCGGCGGCTGACGCAGCCACTGCGCAGCCGCGAGGGTGGTTCGCAGCGTGTGGGCACTCGACGAGCTGAGAGCGAAACGTGCCCGCCAATACCCTTCTCGCCCCTTCTCCCGCTTGCTGCGGAGGAGAGGGGCAAGGTGCGCAACGGGCGCGCCTTTACCCACCCTGCGATGGCTCAATCTGAATCCACTCTTGCTCCCGCCAAGATCAACCTGACGCTGCGCATTTTCGGCCGCCGTGGCGACGGCTTTCACGAGCTTGAAAGCCTCGTGGCGTTCGCGCCCTTCGGCGACCGCTTGACGCTCTGGCCGGACGGGCCGCTTGATCTCGAAGTATCGGGCGCGACGGCGGCAGGAGCCGGGCCCTTGGCCGATAACCTGGTGCTGCGCGCTGCGCGGGCGCTCGCCGCGCGGATCGAGGGCCTCAGACTTGGCCGATTTGCGCTGGTCAAGCGGCTGCCGTCGGGCGCCGGGCTCGGCGGCGGATCCTCCGACGCGGCGGCGGCGCTGCGCCTCATCGCCAAGGTCAACCGTCTCGCTCTCGAAGACCCCCGCATTCACGATGCGGCACGCGCTACGGGCGCGGACATTCCGGTCTGCCTCGATCCCCGGCCTCGGATCATGCGTGGGATCGGCGAGATACTCTCCGCTCCTCTCGTTCTGCCCAGGCTCGGCATCCTTATCGTCCATCCCGCCTTGGCGTTGCCAACGGGACCGGTATTCAAGGCGCTCGGCCTCGCCCCCGGCGAGCAATTGCTGGCGCGGTCGGCCGCCAGGTCAGTCTCCCCTCCAGCATCCGAGCCCGATGCGCTGCTGGCCTGGCTCGCAGCCGAGCGCAACGATCTCGAGCAGGCTGCGATCTCGATCGCGCCGCAAGTGGCCGCCGCACTCGAGGCGATAGCGGATCTGCCGGGGTGCCGGCTTGCCCGCATGTCCGGCTCGGGGTCGGCGTGCTTCGGCCTGTTCGACAGCAGCAGCGCCGCCGCAGCCGCCGGAAGGCGCCTGACTGCCGCGCATCCGTCATGGTGGGTGCGCGCGGGCCTGTTGGGAAGTTGATGCGGGGCGGGAAGGCCACGCGTCCGGCCGCCTTAGAATTCTCTCACCTTCACGAGCTGCGGCCGATCCAAAATCAGCCCTTTCACATTCGCTCGCACGATGCCAATGACATTTGCGCCTCGTCGGATTGCGCGATAGAGCCGTCTCACAAGGAAGCGGCGATTGGCGCGCGATTAAACGCGCGCCAATCGCCCTTGACCGGCCGCCGCCGCCCGCAAGACTTGGACAGTCGCGGTCAGCCGATCGATCGATCAGCTCAATCAAGCGCACCCGGCGGGTCAGTCGCGCTCAATTCGTCCGATCGATCGAAAACTCCACCGCATCTTCCAGCGCGAGTTTCATCGGCGCCGCAGGAAAAAGCGCCAGCGCGTCCTTTGCGATGGCGCCATAGTGTCGGGCGCGCGACACGGTGTCCTCGATGGCGCGGTGCTTTACCATCAGGGCGACGGCCTCCTCCAGATCGTTCTCGGCCATCTCGCCGCGCTCCAGAGTTCGCTGCCAGAAGCTGCGCTCGCAGTCGGAGCCGCGGCGGAACGCCAGCACAACCGGCAGCGTGATCTTGCCCTGGCGGAAATCGTCGCCCACATTCTTGCCGAGCCTGGCGGCTTTGCCGCCGTAGTCGAGCGCGTCATCGACGAGCTGGAAGGCGATGCCAAGGTTCATGCCGAACGACCGGCAGGCGGCCTGCTCGGCCTTGGCCCGGCCCGCGATCGCGGGTCCAACCTCGCATGCGGCAGCGAACAGCTCCGCCGTCTTGGCGCGGATGACGGCGAGATACTCGTCCTCGGTGGTGGCGGTATTCTTGGCGGCGGCGAGCTGCATCACCTCGCCTTCGGCAATCACCGCAGCGGCAGACGAGAGAATTTCCAGCGCCCGCAGCGAGCCAACTTCCACCATCATCTTGAAGGCCTGGCCAAGCAGAAAGTCGCCCACCAGCACGCTCGCCTCATTGCCCCACAGCATGCGCGCCGCGAGCTTGCCGCGCCGCATGTCGCTTTCATCGACCACGTCGTCGTGCAGGAGCGTTGCCGTATGCATGAATTCGACCGCCGCGGCCAGTTTGACGTGGCCGTCGCCGGGATAGCCGGCCAGCAGCGCCATCGCGAGAGTCAGCATCGGGCGCAGGCGCTTGCCGCCGGAATTGATCAGATGATTGGCAACCTCGGGTATCATGGCGACATCGGACCCGGTGCGGGACAGGATCGTGGCGTTTACCCGTTCCATATCGCCAGAGACCAGATCAGCGAGGCGGTCAATCGAGGCAGGTCGGTGACTTTCAAACGGAACGATGACGGCCAACAGAGCGTCTCCTATGGAATGCCTGGCCCGCGCGATAATCCGGAGAAGTGCCCGATCGGGGTACGCACAACATAGGGTTCCGGCGCCACGACGTAAGCATAGAAATGCGGACGGCTGGAGGCAATTGCGCGAAGTGGGTGCTTACGCGATAGAGCTCCCGCAAGCCCGACAGGGCCGCATCGTCCGCACGAGTGCAACCGCAGGCGTTGTAGGCACAATCCTGTTGCAGGCACAATCCCAGAGCGCGTTGCGGCCAGGTTAAACCCTTTCGTCTGGAGAGATGCCGGCCAAGAGGGGTTCCCTGCGGTCTGACGCCGGTTGTCCTGGCGTCGGCGCGGTCGAGGAGGACCCAGGGCAGCCCCATCCACCGGCCCGATGATGATCGCCCCGTCTTGCCATTGCCTACGGTCTCGTGCTCGATAACGGCAGGCAGCGCCCGTCAGAGGTCAAGCGGTTCGCGCATCGGCCCCCCTGTCGCCGGCCCTCTGTACCTGGGACCGCGGGCGTCCGGCCCGCCTCTCCCCAACTGCGCTCCCCCGCAAGCGGGAGGAGAGGTTGTGGGGCGACACGTCTGCGGTCCTGGAGCAGGGCCGCGAGCACCATGGTTTGATGCGGTGGCGAGGAGCTGGCCGTGAAGGAAATTTTGCGCACCAACGATCCCGTCCTGGTATCCGCCGTCGAGGCGCTGCTCGCGGGCGCGCAGATTCCCTACCTGGTGCTGGACCAGAATATGAGCATCCTTGAGGGGTCGATCGGCATCCTGCCGCGCCGCGTTCTCGTCGAGGAGCGCTGCGTGAAATCAGCCCGCCGTCTTCTCGAAGATGCGGGCCTTGCTCGCGAGTTGCGCAGCGATGTCGGCTGAGGAACCCGCCGGCGCGCGTCCTTCCGATCTCACCGACGATGCGGTCCTTGACGGCCGCCTGCGTCTGTTGCAGCCGCGCCGCGGCCACCGGTTTGGGCACGATGCGATTCTGCTTGCAGCCGCGACGCCCGCCCGTCACGGCGACCGCATCGCCGATCTCGGCGCCGGGGTCGGGGCGGCCGGGCTTGCGGTGGCGGCCCGCGTGCCGGGGACGAAAGTCAAGCTGGTGGAGATCGGCGCCGACCTTGTGGCCCTCGCGGCCCTTAATTCCGCGCGCAACCAGCTTGTCGACCGGGTCAATGCGGTTGCGCTCGACATCGCCGCGCCTGCTGCGGACTACGCTGCCGCGGGTCTGCCGCCTGCGAGTTGCGACGCCGTGCTCATGAACCCGCCATTCCGCGACCCGTCCCGCCACAGGCCGTCACCCGACCAGCGGCGGCGCGCCGCGCATGACCTCGCGCCCGCATCGCTCGCGACATGGATCGACGCGGCGGGGCGGCTGCTGCGGCGGCGGGGCGTGCTCACACTGATCTTTCGCGCCGACGGACTGGTTGAGCTGATCGGCGCCCTCGCCCCGCGTTTCGGGGCTGTTGCGGTGCTGCCGGTCCACGGCAAACCCGGCGCGCCCGCGATTCGCATTATTGTTGGCGCCGTGAAGGGCAGCAACGCACCGCCCGCGATCCTGCCCGGCCTCGTGCTGACCACAGAGGACGGCGCGCCCACGGAAGCCGCAGAGGCCGTGCTGCGCCACGGCTCCGAACTCCCGCTGTTTGCCTCTCCGCAATAGCGAGATGTAATGGTTAGATGGCGCAACTTGTGGAAATCACTATGACAGCTTATCAAAGATGGATGCCCAATGGACCGATGGCAGAGCACATCCGCCAAATGACCGCACGTGCGGCGGTCGCGATCCGTCCCTATCTTCCCAGACGCTTACGCCCTGACTTGCCGGTGGTCCCGGTCGTTCGGCTCACCGGCGTCATCGGCTTTTCCACTCCGCTCCGGCCCGGCCTTTCGATCGCCGGGGTCGCGAGGATGCTCGACCGCGCCTTCGCGGTCCGTCACGCCAAGGCGGTGGCGCTCGCGATCAACTCGCCGGGCGGGTCGGCCGTTCAGTCGCACCTCATTTATCGGCGCATCCGTGCGCTTGCCGAGGAAAGGAAGCTGCCGGTCGTCGCTTTCGTGGAGGATGTGGCCGCCTCCGGCGGCTACATGATCGCCTGCGCGGCCGACGAGATCGTGTGCGACCCGGCTTCCATCGTGGGATCCATCGGCGTAATCGGCGCGACTTTCGGGTTTCCGGAAGCGATGAAGAAGCTGGGCATCGAGCGGCGCGTGTATACGGCAGGCGAGCACAAGTCGACGCTGGACCCGTTCCTCCCCGAGAACGAGCATGACGTGACTCGCCTCAAGGCGATCCAGCAGGATATTCACGCCATGTTCATCGGCCTCGTCCGCGAGCGGCGCGGCGAGCGGCTCACGGGCCCTGAAAATACCCTGTTCTCCGGCGAATATTGGGTGGCGAAGACCGCAAAGGAATTCGGATTGATCGATCAACTCGGCGACCTGCGTTCCTTCCTGCGCGAGCGCTTCGGCGAAGAGGTCGTGATGCCGCCGGTCCCGGCGGAGCGCACGTTCTTCGGGCGGCGTACCCCGGGCGTGACCGGCATTGCATCCGAGGCAATCCTTCCCGGGCAGGGACTGTCGGGGCTCGGCGCCGGGCCGCGCGGACTGGTGGAGGACCTCATATCGGCGCTCGAAGCTCGCGCCATCTGGGCCAGATTTGGATTGTGACCGTCATGCTGCCTCTCCCGCCAGTCATCTCCTGGACGCTCGCCGCAATCGGGGTCGCGGCCATCTCCAAAGTGCTGGCCCGCGAGTGGCGGCGCGTGAATGAGGAACACGACGCGCAGGAGCCGGCCGCGGAAGCCGTCGCGCGCGACCAAATACCGACGTTGCGGCGCGATCCGCAAAGCGGCGTCTACCGTCCGGAGTAAGCGCGGCCGCTCTGAAAGGGTCTTTTCACCGGAGCGCGCGGCTGCGCCGCCATAATCCTCTGGCGGGAGCACCCGGCTTCGAATAGGCTCTCACCCAAAATCCGGGAGGAAGAGCCATGGCCGCGAGTGTCGCAAAGCTGTTGATTGCCGGCGTCATCGGCGCAGTGGCCGGCGCTGCCGTGGTGGCCGCCGCGACGCCGGAATTCAACACCCGCGGTAACCGCTTCAGGCCGCTGAGCTACGCCGAACTCAATCCCGAGCAACGGGCTTATGCGGATCGCGAGATCGCGGCGGGACGCAAGCCCGAGACCGGCCCCTTCAACATCTATCTGCGCAGCCCCGAAATGGCGGAATTGTCGCGACCGCTCAGCGACTACTTGCGATTCAAGGCGCCGGCGCCGCGCAAGCTCAAGGAAATCGCCATCATGCTGACGGCGCGCTACTGGGGCGGGCAGTACGTATGGTATTCGCACCGCCAGCAGGCGCTGGACGCGGGCCTGAGCCCGGCTTTCATCAGCGCGCTCGCGGCCGGCGAACGGCCGGCCAATATGTCGCCGGACGAAGCTACGACCTACGACTTCGTCACCCAGCTTCTTACGACCCGGCAAGTGAGCGACAGCAACTTCAAGGCGATGGCGGCGCTGGTTGGCGAGCGCGGCGTCGTCGAGCTGGTTGCGCTGATGGGCCAATACACTGGTCTCACCATGCTGTTCGTGGTCGATCGCTACCCGGTGCCGACGGGCGCGCCGGACGAAGTGAACAGGCCGATGTAAAATGCGCCCGAATGAGCGAAGCGCGCCATCCGGGGCCGCCCATTAAGCGCTGCTCTGGGACTTCGCTTCTCTCAATCCGGGGACGCCCCGACACACAGACGCCCTCTCTCCCTGCAGCGCGTTCCTCTCATGGTCAGCCGCTTCTCCGGAGTGGCTCCAGAGTCATGCATGGACTTTCCTGGCGGGCGCCGGCCATCCAGGTTTTTCCCACCAAAGGCGGGCAAGAAAGACGTGGGTCCGACAAGCGCAGGCATCACGACGTGGAGGCGATTCCATCTCATCGGGACCGGCTGCAGTCCCGCGCGGACCAGCATTGCCGCGCGGATGGTAAGCGAGGAGAGGGAGCGGTCAGCAACGCTGCCGCCTCACCGGAACGTGCGCTGACACACACGCCAGCGTAGCATACCCTCTTGAAAAATAATCCGGGGAGGAATTGCCATGGCGGATAATCTGGCCATGAAGCTGCTGATCGCCGGCGTGATCGGCGCAATCGTCGGCGCCGCCGCGTCGGATCGATACCACTTCCCAGCGGGCTTGGTATATGGATTTAATACGCCTTCAGGGAGCCGCCAAAGCCGGCCTCCAGCCAGTCCGATGATAAGCTCAGCAAAAGCCGGGGAGGTACGCGCTGATGAAACGATCAGCCCGCCCCGGATGATGCGGAGCGCTCAATCGGGCGGAACGGAGGCTGGCCGCAGCCGACCGCCCCAATGGCGGGCCCCCAGACCCGGCGGCTACGGCCGGGCTGCAATATGTTGGAGGGAATATGAGGATCCTGACTTTGGTACTTTTGGCTATTTCGTTCGCTGCGCCGGCGCGGGCGGCCGAAATCACCGTCCTCGCGGGCATGGGCGTCATATCCGGCGTGAGCGACCTCGCGCCCGCTTACGAAAAGCTGACCGGCCACACCGTCACGGTCAAGTTCGAGCAGGCTGCGGCGATGAACCAGATGATCAATTCCGGCGCTCCGGCCGACATCGCCGCCCTGCAGCCCGAGCAGGTCGACACCTTCATCACGCAGGGCAAGATGGTGGCCGGCACCAAGACCAATTTCGCCCAAGCGGGCGTGGGCGTGGCAGTCAAGACTGGCGCGCCGCGGCCCGACATCAGCACCGCTGAGGCGTTCAGGAACGCAATGATCAATGCCAGGTCGATCGGCTATTCGCAGGCCGGCAGCGGCCTCATCGCCGCGAAGGTGATGGAGAAGCTCGGCATTGCCGATCAGTTGAAGTCCAAAACCAAGTTCATTAACGGGCTTCCGGTCGCCGAGGCGGTGGCGAAAGGCGAGGTCGAAATCGGCCTGCAGCAGATCAACGTCATCATCCCGGTCGAAGGCGCCGATTACATCGGCCCGCTGCCGAAGGAGCTGCAGGATACGGTGCGGTTCGCCGCCGGAGTGCTGACGGCATCGAAGCAGAAGGACCTTGCGAGGGCTTTCCTCAATTTCATCGTTTCCGCCGATGCGGGCCCCTTGCTGCGGCGCAGCGGGATGGAGCCCTGGCATTGAATCAAAGAGACAAGGCAATGCATTCTTCAAACCTGCTCCAGCGGCAACGAGTTGGCCAAGATCGGCGCGGAAGCATTTATCGGGGCGCGGATGGCAGCCTGATGCCCACGCGCAAGGACCAGCCGCCTCCCGATCTGCGCTATTTCACGGCATCGCACAATTGATCGCGATCGTAAGGGCGCCCCTCATAGGCGCTAGGTTCCGCTGATGCCTTTGCGTTGCGAAAAGGGGCGGCCCAAGGGTCGCCCCTCCTGCTGCGCTAACCCGCGGCCCTCTGCCCGGGGGCCGGGGAGAGGGCCCCGTCACCATCACATCGGCACGACGCCGTTGCGGCCGACATTGATGCGCGCCGCCGTGAAGGTTCCGTCAGGCTTCTTGGTCGCGGCCGCGATGCTGACGGCGGCGCCGGGCTTGAGCTCGCTCTTGTCGCCGACCTCGTAGCGGACGATCGGAACGTTCGGCCCCACGATGATTTTCTTCTCGCCGTCCTTGTACTTCACCGTGATGACCTGACCGTCGACGCTGCTCACGGCCTGGGCGGCGGCGCCGTTGGTCATGGTGCCGATGCCGGCGCCGTAGGCGGTCCCGTCCCAGTTCCCGCGGTGGCCGTCGCCGGTGCCGCGCTGCGACTCGGCGAAAATGTGCACTTCGACCGCCTTCTGGGTGCCGTCCGGTTGCGGCATGGCGCCACTGCCTATGTAGGAACCTTCCTTGATGTCGGCGACGGTCGCCTTCAGCACGCCGACCACGACGGCATTGTCAGCGAGCGTGAGCGTGACCGGTGCGCCGCTGGGGGCGGACTTTATCAGCAGCGTATTGCCCTCGACCTTCTCAATGGTGCCGCGCAGACGCTGCGTCTGCTGCGCCGAGGCGGCAGTGACCGCAAGCGCCGTGACAAATGCCGCGGTCGTCAAAATCCGCATTGTCTTCATGTGAATCCTCCCAAGGGGTGTTGCGCCGGGGAGGATACACCGGCGGGGTGCCAAAGCGAAGGGCCTCACGGGCGGGACCGCAGGCGTCTCGCCCGGCACCCTTATGTGTCCGGATCGTTCCCGCTTGCGCATGCCGCGGCAAAGCGCAGGAGCCAGCAATTCAATTCGCCGAACCCGCGGGCGGGACCGCCAGCGGGTCCAGCTCAGCCCCCGCTGACGGGGACCGCGATGAATTTGATTCCATCGGCTGATTTCACCCGCATCAGCACGGTACGCTTGCCGGCTTTCTGGGCCGCCTCGATCGCTGAGCGAAGATCGATCGCGGTTGCGACTTTCTTGTCGGCGGCCTGAAGAATGACATCGCCGGACGCGATTCCGAGGTCGGCGGCTGCCCCGCCCGGATCGACGCTGGTGACGATGACGCCGTCGGCGGCGCGCGCCACCGAAATGCCCAGCCGCGGTATGCCGGTGCCCTTCTGCTTGGGCGTCTCATGGTAGGCGCTCGCCTCGCGCTGATCCGCCAAGTTGCCCAAGGTCACGTTGAAGCTCTTCTCCTGCCCTCTTCGGACCACAACGAGCATAGCGGTGCTTCCCGGCGGCAGGCCGCTGATGGTCCTCGCAAGCTCGCGAGAGTCGTGGGCCTCCTTGCCGTTGACAGAGACAATCACATCGCCCGATTCGATGCCCGCCCGTGCGGCCGGCGAGCCTGGCTGCGGCTCCGCGACCAGCGCGCCGCGCCCTGCTGTAAGCCCGAGGTTTTCCGCAAGGTCCGCCGTCAGGTCCTGAATCTGCACGCCGATCCAGCCGCGCGTGACCTTTCCTTTCTCCTTGAGCTGCGCAACGACCGCCTTCACGGTCTCGGCAGGGATCGCAAACGCAATGCCGACCGAACCGCCGGTGGGCGAAACGATCGCGGTGTTGACGCCGATTACGTTGCCATCCATGTCGAAAGTGGGGCCGCCGGAATTCCCACGATTGACCGGAGCATCTATTTGCAGGAAGTCATCATAAGGCCCCGCCCCGATATCGCGGCCGCGCGCCGAGACGATCCCCGCCGTCACCGTGCCGCCGAGGCCGAACGGATTGCCGACGGCGATGACCCAATCGCCGACCCGCGGACTGGCCTTGGCAAAACCTACGAAAGGAAGATTGCTGGCGCCGTCGACCTTGACCAAAGCGACATCGGATTGCTGATCGGCGCCGATCACCTTTGCGGTGAAGACACGGCCGTCATCCGCCGTGATCTCGACATTGTCTGCCTTCTCGACAACGTGGAAATTGGTCACCGCATAGCCGTCGGGCGAAATGAAAAAGCCGGAGCCCTGACCAGTGAGAACGCTGCGGCTGCGCGAAGGCGACCGGGCGCCGGGCGAATCCCTGGACAGCCGCGAGAGTTCCTTTCCGCTTCTGCCGGCGTCAAATTTGACCCGAACCGAGATCACGGCAGGCTTGACCTTGTCGACCACGTCAGCAAAGCCAACCGGCCGCGCGCGAATCTCGGCCTGCGACACCCAATCCGGTCGTGAGGTGAAAATCGTCGCGGCGAACAGCGCCGCCGCGACGACCGCCACCGTGCCTGCTCGCGGCGCCGCCCGTTTGGGCGCGGACGCCCTGTCGTCGATCTCGGTTGAAATGCGGGCCGGAGCTTCAGCCATATCGGCCTCCCTGACTGCAGACGGCGGATCCGCCAGTGCGCCGTCGAGCAACGCGTCTGTCGCTTGAACATTCATATGCTACCCGGCCGCACAGACCGCAATGCCTCCTTGACCGCTCTGTGGAGCGTTCTTGCGCCTCCACCGGGCCCTGCCTAACTCTAAAAGGCGAGGAGGCTGCATGGCGTTGATGTCCTTCATTGGCAACTGCGCCAAGCCCGCCTTAAGCTGTTCGGGCGGAAGTTCTAGGAGACTTGGAGACCCAGCATGCAAACCCCGGTCGAGATCGATTTTCACGGGCTCAAAGCAGATGAGCGGCTGCGCGCCTGCGTCATGAAGAACATTTCCGTGCTGGAGCAGCGGTTTGGCCGTATTACCGCGGGCCGCGTCGTCATCAGAGCCCCAAGCGAACGGCATCGCACCGGGGGCGTCTGCGAGATCACCATTCGGCTATCACTGCCGCAGGGCCGGGAAGTCGATATCGGCCGCTCCGAGAAAGCCGAAAAAGCTGACCCCCGCCTCGCCGACCCGGTTGTGGCCCTCAATGCTGCATTCAAGCGCGCGCGACGGCGGCTTCAGGACCACGCGCGGCGCATGCGCGGCGACGTCAAGACCCATGACGGCCCGCCGATCGCGACGGTGAAACGCTTTGACGAGGCCGGCGGTTTCGGCTTTCTGGAAACGCGCGACGGCCGCGAGATCTACTTTCACAGAAACAGCATCCTCGATGGCGGCGCTCGGCAGATGGAGCCTGGCACGCGCGTCACGTTTTGCGAAGAGATGGGCAATAAGGGTCCGCAGGCAAGCACCGTAAAGGTGCTGGGCAAGCACAGCATGCGCTGAACGGCGGTGAGATCATCGGACCAGGTGCTTCTCAATCTCGTACACCGGGTGCTTGGTCAAGTCCTTGTCGACTTCCGCCACGACCCGGGCCTTGACATCGCCGTGCAGGACCTGGCGCAAGTCAGCCAATGTGCGCGGCGGCGCCGCAATGACGACCGCCTTCACCTTGCGTTCGCGCACCAGCCTCTCCAGAGCGTCAGCGACCCTGCGGGCAAAGCGATGCTCTTCGAGTTCGTGCCAATCGGTCGGCTCTACGGCGCTGCGCTTGTCCCGGGCGGCCGCACCCGCAAATAGCCGACCGGGGCGGTCGGAGCCCTGCTCGTGGGTTGCAGGATTCTGACCAACGAAGACCTGCTCGGTCTTGAGATTGAGGAATTTCTCGTCGCCGGCATTGCGCAGAAACAGCGCCTTGCGGCCGTCGCCGACGAAAACGATCGCGTCGTGCGGAATGCTCATTTTGGTGCTCATAAGCCCTCGACGGGTTTGCCTCCCGGCCTCATAACTATGAAAAATATGCGAAGCACCTTGATGTTCCGCAAATGTCGCAAAGAAATAAAGCCACGAAGCCTGAGAGGGGAACGGCCGAGATGCGCACGCTCAAGTTCGGGAACGTCGCAATCACAAGCATTATCGAGCGGGACGGTCCATGGCGGCGCCCTGAAGACATGTTTCCAGCCTATGATCCTGACGTTGGACGCCGGCATCTTGCCGAACTCGATCCCGAGGTGTTCGACCCGGTGTCGGGACGCCTGGTCATCACCTATCAGACATACGTCGTGCGTACGCCGAACCACACGATCTTGGTGGATACGTGCACCGGGGACGACAAGGGCTATGAGCCGCCGATGGACTTCCCCAAGCAGCCTTGGCTCGATGGATTTCGCGCCGCCGGACTGAGATTCGACGAGATCGATTATGTTTTTTGCACCCACCTGCACATCGATCATTGCGGCTGGAACACGGTGCTGCGCGACGGCCGCTGGGCGCCTACTTTCCCAAACGCGAAATACGTGTTCCACAAGCGCGAATATGACGCCTGGGCCGAGGCGACGAAGCGCGGCGACACGCCCCCCGGCAATGTCTGGCGGTACAACTGCGAGCCCGTGGTCGCAGCCGGCCAGGCGCTCCTGGTAAACGGCGATTTTCGCCTGGATGATTGGCTGTGGCTCACCCCCACCCCCGGCCACTCGCCCTGCCATTGCTGCGTCAATATCCAATCTGGCGGGCAGCGCGCCGTCATTACCGGGGACTTGATGCACCACGCCCTGCAATGCCGTGAGCCGGACTGGTCGACGGTCTTCGATTGGGACCCGGTGCAGGCGGCGCTCTCGCGCCGGCGGTTCCTGGGCGAGGTCGCCGGGACCGATACGCTGGTGCTGCCGATCCACTTTCCGCATCCCACCGCCGGTCGCGTCGAGGCCGACGGCGACAGGTTCCGCTACCGGTTCATTCGCGGCAATCCTCGTTGATTGATCTAAGCGCGATCGGCGGCCAAATCCCTCCGATGGTCGTCCGATAGCCGCGCCCCCCTCTCAGCCACAAGGCCTGCGGGAACAAAGCAGCCGGGCCGCCGCGGCGGCTCATGCCGCGCTGCGTTAATTTTTATTTGCATTGCACAAATTTTCCTTGACTCTCGCTCAAATCAATCCGGAGAATGACCAACCTTTGAACTGGGGCGTCGAGACGACTTCTGTGTCCTTCAAAAGCATTGTCCGATCGAATCTGCCGAGCTTTTTACTTCCCTGCCCATACTGTGGACATCGGATGACGATAACCGCGATCGCTCCCACGCAGTCCAACGGCAGTGCGGAATCGAGCAATCTGGAAGATATTACCCACGGCTGCGTCAAGTGCGGTACGACCCTCACACGCACCGTGCGGCCCGCTCGCCGGCCGTGACCGGGAAACTGCACTTGGGGCTTGAGTACAATTAATCGAATTCGCAGGCGCAACAGCGAAGCGTATTTCGCCAATCGCCCATCGGCTGTTGCCGGCGTGCGATGGCGCTCGGGAACGGCGCAGCAGGACCCCCGCCCTGTTGCTCTCTAACCGAGGCTCATCATCTCAAGCGCGGCGCGGCCAAACGGACCATACGGATTGTTCAACGTCTCGCCGATCTCGAAATGATTGTAGTTTTCCGCCACGATGAGCCGGACGGGCTTGCCGGCGGTCTTGAGGGCCGCGGCGAACTCTCTGCTCTGGCGCTGGAATTCCGGCGTTTCCAGCGTGCCGTATAGCAAAGTCACCGGGCAGTTGATGCGGTCGAGATGACGCTGCGTGCTGAGCGCATCCTCGATTGCATCGGTGAACTTCACATATTCCGATCGTTTCGACAAACGCGGCGGCTTGAGATCGTACATGCCGGAACAGAGCGTCGCGCCCTTTACCGTGTCGCGCGGCAAGCCGAAATCCTTCTCCCACTCAGTGATCAACACGCAGCCGCCCAGATGTGCGCCGGAGGAATGGCCCGTGATGTAAATGCGGTCAGGGTCGCCGCCGAAGGTTGCAGCATTGCGGGCCGCCCAGGCCACGCTGCCGCGCACCTGTTCGATCATCGGCATCAGATCGCCGCCGCTCTCGATCACGTTGATGAAATCGGGGACCAGGAAATGCGCCCCGGCATGCACAAAGGTCTCCGCCCCATAAGCGGAGTCCTTTGCATGACCCGCGCGCCAGGCGCCGCCATGAATGAAGACCACTATAGGGGCATTCTGCTTGCTCGTCGGATAGATATCGAGCATCTCGTACGGCGTCGTCCCATAGGCGACCCGCCTCGGCTGGCCGAGGCTGGCGCGCACGCGCTCGCTTTCGCTGGCGCGACGCTTGCTTAGCTGGTCGCGATTTGGCGCGTAGACCGATTGGTCGTAGGCGTCGTCGAGCTCCTTCTGGTCCATATCAAGCCAGACGCGGGGCCCCTTCGGGCGGGGCGCGGCCTGCTCCGCAGCGGCGCCGGCTGAAACCACGGTGGCCGCGGCGGCCCCTATGACGGTGCGGCGGCTCATCAACTCTCCTTCGTTGCGATCGTTGTCCATTGCGCCTCCGGCCCGCGCTGTCGAAGCAACCCGATTGTCGGAGATTTTAGCACATCGCGATCAAATTGAAGCGGCCGGTCGGAGGCAGCTCATTACCTCTCCGGCTCGCGGATCGGGACGCTCACCTAAAGGATAGCCACAACAATAACTGCTTCACTTCATTGGTTCGTCTTGAGCGCCAAAACAACCTAAAGTTGACAAAACCCAGATGGGGCATATAGTAATGGGTTCAGTTATGATGGTTATCAGGAGATAAGTAAGAATAGCCTCAGATTTTCGGAATTCCCTGTTATTTTCCCTGTTCTCAGGGAATTTTGGACCGCCGGTCTTCGGAGGATTGGCGGTGAGAGTGCCGGCGCAGCCATAAGGGAGATAACGGCGTCATGCCGATAACTGCTTCACGTTCGCCGGTTTGGCGCTGCCGAGAAAAGACTCACTTAATGTTGCTGCTGTCCTAAAACGCTGAGCCAGTTTTTCTTGCGTGTGCAGAATCCTCCTCGTGGCCAGTCGCTGCGTGGCACCGCAGCGTCCACGGCGGAACTGCCTTCTTGCGCGCCGCAAGGGCATAAGCCTATGCTTTGAATTTAACACGACCCCTGGGATTTTTCGGCGTTGCACAGGACCGTTTGGGTCGCGCACTTCAGGACAACAGGAGACCATCATGCGCGGGAGGTTCTCAGGCTCGATGCTCGCGGTCGCGATTGGCGCGGCCGCTGTCAGCGCGGTCATTTCGCACTCCATCACACGCACGGCTGCCCAGGCTTTGCCCCCACAAGCGGCCGAGGGCAAGGCGGGGGCAGGGTCAGCCTCGGCATTGAAGACGCCCTGGGGCGAACCCGATCTGCAGGGCATCTGGACCGACGAATTTGACACGCCCCTGCAGCGCCCCGCCAAGTATGCGAATGAAGAATTCTTCACCGAGGCGCAACGCGAAGAATTGGACAGGCAGCGAGGCGCGCTTTTCGGCAGCGACCCGCGTCAGGAGCGCGGAACTGCGATTGACGTCGGCGGCGCGTACAACACCGCGTTTTTGACCATAAAGCACACCGGACCGCGCACGTCGCTGATCGTCGATCCGCCCAACGGCCGGATTCCGCCGCAGACGCCGGAAGCCCAGCGGGCTGCTGCGGCCGATCGGGAATTCCGCCTCGCTCTGCTGCAATCGACAGACGCGTGCAAGAACAAGGAGCCGGCGTGCGCGGGAGGCAAGTACGATCCGACGCCCTCGCCGCGATTCGCTGAACTGCCTCCTCGCTACCACACGGGCAACTTTGTGCGCCTCAATCGCAGTGACGGTCCCGAGGATGACGGGCTGGCGGACCGCTGCCTGCACAGCGGGCTGCCCGAGTTTGGCAGCTTGTTTGGCGGGAGCTTTCGCCGCATCGTGCAGACGCCCGGCGGCATCACGATGTTCTACGACATGAACCAGGGCCAGGGCTGGCAGCGCAACATTGTCATGAACGGAAGCCCCCACTTGCCGGCCAGCATCCGCCAATGGTTCGGCGACTCGCGCGGCCATTGGGAGGGCGACACGCTGGTGATCGACGTGACCAACTTCAGCCCGAAAACCGATTTCTTTGGCTCGCGCGAGAACCTGCATCTGGTCGAGCGCTGGACGCGCACCGGGCCGAAGACCCTCCAGTATGAGGTCACGATCGAAGATCCGACCGTATGGACCCGGCCGTGGACGGCCAAGCAGGAGTTCGCCAAGCAGAGCGACGAGGAGAACAGAATTTATTACGAGCCGCGCTGCATCGAAGGAAACTTTGGCTTGCCGGGGCTGCTGCACGGGCGGCGCGCGGAAGAGAAAGCCTTTGCGGAGGGACGAGGGCCGGACCCGAGAACCATGGACAGCGTCGGCGGCGTGTTGTCCGTTCAGCAGGATCCGCTGCAGTGAGCGCTTTCCCTCCAGAGCAGTTCACGACGGCGTTGGGTCGTTCCTGCTGAGTCACGGCCGGGCTGTCCAGCGCTGTCCCGGCCATCCATGTCTTTTTTCGCAAGGGCATCGCCAGAAAGGCGTGGATGCACGCGACAATCCCCCTCAAGATCCGGCGACCCAAGCGCCTCGATGGCGTCGCATCCAAGGGCTCTCATCGACACAACAAAGACGTTTTGTGACAAAGCTGACGCTTGTGAGCGCAACTCAATCCTACGATAATCGAACGCCGAAGCGCGCTCCCAAACAAGATCGCAATTCAGTCTGGTTTCCCGCCACGGTGGATGAGGGAGGTTTTTCCCGCATCGGAAACCGCGGTTTCAAGATCACCCCCTCCCTCACCCGCATGCAGGCGAGGGGGGGCGTAGGGAGGGGAGTGTTCGACCTCTAAAAAGCGAACTCGCGTCATGGATCAGCAACTCGGTTTCCTTGGAAAGTCGCGGGCCACGCGCGCGGACAGGAGATTCGACGCTCTGCTCCTCGCCTCAGCTTCCATTGTTTGGTGGACGAATGCCGCGGGCGAATTCGCTGAGGAGCAGCCTTATTGGCAGGAGTATACGGGGCAGACCTGGGATGAGTGCCAAGGCTCAGGCTGGGTATCCCGCCTGCACCCTGATGATCGCGAATCTATCATGACGGCCTGGGCCGCGGCTGTGGCGTCAGGGTCGCTTTGCTGCATCGAAGGCCGTATCTGGAGCGCCAAACACAGGGGTTATCGCGCATTTCAGGCGCGCGGCGTTCCGGTCAGGAACGACCGAGGCGAAATCGAAGAGTGGCTCGGCGCGCTGACCGATATCCAAGACATCATCGATTCGAAACGCCTCCTCGATCGGACGCAGGCTGATCTCGCGGATTCCCGGAAGGCGCTCGGGGAGAGCGAAGCGCGGAGCCGCGCTCACCTTGCTGATCTGCAGGCGGTCGAAGCGCAACTTGCAAGCGACGCATCCGCGCTGAAACAGCTCCGTCAGGCAAGCGCACGACTTTGGCGCGAAGGGGAGCTTCATGCCTGGTTGAAAGAGATGCTCCGTGCGGCCATCGAGCTGCTGAGGGCAGACAAAGGCACAATTCAGCTGTTTGATGCGAGCCGCAAGGTTTTGCTGATCGCCGCTCATCAGGGATTCGAGCAGCCCTTCCTCGACTTCTTCAAAGAGGTTTCGGCAGAGAATGATTCGGCTTGTGGCCGCGCGTTGCGCTGGGGCCGGCGTGTCGTCATCCAGGATATCGAGGCGGACGAGGCGTTCGCCCCGTTGCGCGCCGTTGCGCGCGCGGCAGGCTACAGAGCTACGCAAAGCACGCCGCTGGTCGGCCGCGACGGGCGGCTGCTGGGAATGCTGTCGACGCAGTTCCGAAATGTGCACCGACCGACCCCGCATGAGCTAGACCTTCTCGATCTCTACGCGCGGCAGGCAGCGGATTTTATTGAGCGGCATCGGAACGATGAAGCGCTTCGCGAGAGCGAGGAACGCTATAAAGGCATTTATCAGCACGCCAGCATGGGCATCGCGATCTGGGATCTGGACGGTCGACTGGTGTCCTGCAACCCGGCGTATTCCGATATGCGAGGATATTCGGAATACGAACTTCGCGGCTCGGGGTTCGAGGCAATTGTGCATCCTGAGGATCGCGACCGGCATGCATCGGAAGTCAAGAAGCTGATTTCGCAGCAAATACCCTCATTCGAGATCGAAAACCGGTGCCTGTCCAAGGAGGGAAAGGTCTCATGGGTGCACAAACATGTGTCGCTGCTCCGCGACGGGGCCGGTCGCCCGGCGAACATCATCACCCTCGCCACCAACATTACCGAACGCAAACAGCATGAGGAGCAGATCGACCTTCTTTTGCGTGAAGTCAATCATCGCTCCAAGAACCTGCTTTCGTTGGTGCAGGCCATTGCGCAGCAGACCGTCAGTACCAAGCCGGATGAATTTCTTCCCCGGTTCCAGGCGCGCGTCCAGGCGCTGGCCGCAAGCCATGACATTCTTGTAGGCAATAAGTGGAAGGGTGCGGATCTTCACGAGCTGGCGCGGTCGCAGCTCGCACATTTCCGCGACCTGATGGACAAGCGCATCGCTCTGACGGGGCCGCCGGTCTTTGCCTCCGCCGCCGCCGCGCAGGCGCTTGGCATGGCTTTCCACGAGCTTGCTACGAACGCGACCAAATATGGGGCTCTTTCAGACGAACGCGGCTGCGTCGAACTCGGCTGGAAAACGGTGCAGAGCGCCGAGGGCGAAGAGGATTTTGTCATCCAATGGATCGAGAGCGGCGGGCCGCCGGTCGTTGCGCCGTCAAGCAGCGGTTTCGGTTCGACCGTGATCTGCCGTTTGGCGGAACGAAGTCTCAGCGCCAAAGTCGAACTCAATTATCCCCGCACGGGGCTGACCTGGCGCCTGCGATGCCCGCGGAGCATCATCGAAGAGACGGCCGCCAATATTTTGCCGAAGCAGAAAGCGCCGGAACATCAGGAGGCGTCGGAGCGGCGCCTTCGCGTGCTCGTGGTGGAGGATGAGGCGATTGTTGCGCTGGAAATCGAGCAAAATCTGCGAGACGCGGGCTTTGAGGTCGTGGGGCCTGCGGCAAGAGTGGCCGAAGCGATGGAGCTCCTGAAGGAGTTCGGTTGCGATGCCGCTGTTCTTGACATCAATCTCGGCAGCGAGACTTCAGAACCGATTGCCCGCATCTTGTCAGATAAGGGCACTCCGTTCGTGACCGTATCGGGCTATTCTCAGGAACAGCGGCCAAGCGGATTTAAGGGTGGCGCTTTCCTGGCAAAGCCGGTGCGTGCGGAGTTTCTTGTCGCGCAGCTTCGTCAGTGCACCCAGCCGCAAGCGCAAAGCGGCGGGGCAAGCTGAGAGCTGCGAATTCCGGCTTCCCCCGCTGCTTTTCACGTCGACGTTTTGCGTCCTCCGCGAAACCGGCGCGCCATGTCCGCGCGATCTGCATTGCTTTTCGCCAAAAGCGGCCTGAAAACTAAGGGCGCAGGGAGGAGAGGATGGTCGAAAGCAGAGCCGTATTTTCCTTCACAATTCTCGCGATGGCCGCAAGCGCCGCGGCAGCCTTCGCTCCTGTGTCAGCGCGGTGCGATGACGTTTCCGATTTCTACGCCGGCAGGACCGTGCAACTCGTGATCGGCTATGCCACTGGCGGCGGTTATGACGACTATGCCCGCATGCTCGGCCGGCACATCGGCCGCCACATTCCGGGTCATCCCACGGTCGTCGTGCAGAACATGCCGGGCGCCGGCAGCATCCGGGCAGCGAACTACCTTTACAACGTCGCGCCCAAAGACGGCGCCGTGTTCGGCGGCTTCGCGCGCGGGATCTTCCTCGACCCGCTGCTGGGGCGGGCCGAGGCCATGCGGTTCACGCCGGCGAAATTTGGCTGGCTTGGCAGCGTCTCCAACGATATTGGCGTCTGCGCATTCCGCTCCGAGGCGGGCATCAATTCCTGGGCGGACATGCAAACCAAGCGATACAAGATCGGCGCGACCGGCGCGGGCGCCGACAGCGACGTATTTTCAAACCTGCTGCGAAAGATGTTCAATCTGCCGATGCAGCTCGTGCTCGGCTATCAGAGCGCGGCGGAGACGGTGCTTGCCATTCAACGCAAGGAAGTGGACGGCCGCTGCGGCTGGTCATGGTCGACCTTGTCGACGCGAAACCGCGACCTGTGGCTATCGAAGCAGATCCACGTCGTGCTGCAGCTCTCGGACCGGCGTCTTCCCGAGCTTGCCGAGGTGCCGACGGTTCTCGATGTCGCCGGCAGCGCAGAGCAACGGGCCATCCTGCAACTCATCGTCGCGCGCCAGACGATGGCGCGCCCGTTCGTAGCGCCGCCCGGACTTCCGCCGGAACGCCTCGCCGCGCTCCGCAGCGCCTTCGACGCCACAATGGAGGATCCGGAGTTCCTCGCCGATGCCAGCCGGCAGGGCCTCGACGTGCGGCCGGTGACGGGCGCTGAGGCGGACGCGCTGATCGCCAAGGTCTACGCGACCGCGCCGGATGTGGTCAGGCGCGCCGCGGAGTATATGAAGGAAGCGCAGTGAATAGCGACGCTGCCTCGAATTTGCGCGTTTACGCGCCCTGACGACGGGCCAGGCGGCCCGTCGTTCTTTGAGACGCGTTCCTTGAGACCAGGTTCTGGAGGCTCGGTCCTACTCTACGTCGCCCTCCTCCTCCTCCGACATCATCGACAGCATCTCAGCCATGCGATGGCGCTCCACGGCGCCTTTTATTTCACGAACGACATGCATCGCGAGGAGGCGCATCCGCTCCTTCTGGTCTGGATTGAGAGTCTGGTACAGCGGCTGCCACGCATCGGCGAGCCTTTTCAGGTTGGCGCCTCGCTGGGTCAGGGCCTCAGCGCGTCCGCGCATGAGTTCGACCGGATTGAACTCACGCTGGCCGGCCTGTTCCGCCAGCGCCTTAAGCTGAGCAATCCGATGCACGCGCGCCTCCGCTCGGGCGCGGATCGCTTCCTCTACGGGAGGCCAATGCTTGGCCTGCTCCGGCGTGAGCTGCAGCGCGGCCTTGATAAGGCCAATGCGCGCATCGGTCAAAACGCGCATGTCGGCGGGCGTCATCGCATGGCCTGTGCGGGCGGGCTCCTGCGCATACGCCGAGCCAGCGACGAAGAGGACCGTCACGAGTCCCACAATTCCTTTCAACATCGGAATCTCCTTGGATGTTTCGCCCGCGCAACCGTTAAAACCAGGCAGGCGGCCCTTGGTTGCAGCGAGGTGCGGGAGAATTTTGAGAGAATTGAAGGCAACATCGATGCTGGTTCCAAACATCCAAGGAGCAGCGCGCGACATCGGACGCAATTTGACGGTGGGAACCGTAAACCCAGGGCCGGAAGTTCCGATTTCCAGGCGCACCGCGAGTCAGCGGAGTCTCCCGAGAGAGGAGATCGCGAGACGAAGGGAAGCGGTCGATCCGCAAAGCGCCGCTCAGAATGCTAAAGCCGGATGTGGCGCATTGGAGTCCCGGCGACTTCCAGCTACCGCGTCTTCTCATAAATCTCCCGCCCGATCAGCATGCGGCGGATTTCGCTGGTGCCGGCGCCAATCTCGTAGAGCTTGGCGTCGCGGAGCAGGCGTCCGGCCGGGAAATCGTTGATGTAGCCGTTGCCGCCGAGGCACTGGATCGTCTCCAGCGCCATCCATGTCGCCCGTTCGGCGGCGTAGAGGATGGCGCCGGCGGCGTCCTCGCGGGTGACGCGGCCAGCGTCGCAGGCGCGCGCGACCGCGTAAACATAGGCTTTGGCGGCATTGGCGGCCACATACATGTCGGCGAGCTTGGCCTGAATGAGCTGAAATTGTCCGATCGGCTGGCCGAACTGCTGGCGCTCATGCACGTAAGGGATCACGAGATCAAGGCAAGCCTGCATGATGCCCAGCGGGCCGCCGGCCAGCACCAGGCGTTCGTAGTCGAGCCCCGACATCAAGACATTAACGCCGTTGCCGACCGCTCCCAGCACGTTCTCGGCTGGCACCTCGCAATCGGTGAACACGAGTTCGCAGGTGTCGGAGCCGCGCATGCCGAGCTTGTCGAGCTTCTGGGTCGATGCAAATCCCGCAAATCCCCTCTCAACGATGAACGCCGTGATGCCGCGCGCGCCGGCATGGCGATCGGTCTTGGCATAGACCACCAGCGTATCGGCGACCGGGCCGTTGGTGATCCACATCTTGGAGCCATTGAGAACATAGCGGTCGCCCTTGCGGTCGGCGCGGGTGCGCATCGAGACGACATCGGAGCCCGCCTCCGGCTCGGACATGGCAAGCGCGCCCACATGTGCGCCGGAGATCAGCTTGGGCAGGTAGCGCGATTTCTGCTCCGCCGTCCCGTTGCGCCGGATCTGGTTGACGCACAGGTTCGAATGGGCGCCGTAGGACAGGCCGACCGACGCCGAGGCGCGCGAGACCTCCTCCATGGCGACGCAATGGGCGAGATAGCCCATGCCGGCGCCGCCCCACTCCTCCTCGACCGTGATGCCGAGCAGCCCGAGTTCGCCCATTTGCGGCCAGAGATCGCGCGGAAACGTGTTGCTGCGGTCGATCTCGGCGGCGCGCGGCGCTATGCGATCACGCGCGAAGCTGGCGACGGACTGACGCAGCCGGTCGGTATCCTCGCCGAGACCGAAATCAAAACCTGTCCAGGTGTTGGGGATCAGAGCCACGGATTGATCACCTCCAGCTCGCAGCCGGCAAGTCAGCACATTGCGGATTAGCGATTGCTGGCGGGCGAGGCAAGTTGAACCGGTCTGGTGCTCCGGAGCCGACAACCGGAGAGACTCGGCCACTGGTTTCGCCGCCCCTTACCATTTTTTGCGGAAACCGCGATGACGTTGCTTTTCTCAGCCTTCGCCCATAGACAAACTGGTCCCACGCGCCCCGCCAGCGTTGTCGCGCGGCAAATCGTCCCCGCTTCCTGCAATGGCCGCGCGCGTCGCCATGTCGAAAAACAATGTCCGTGCCGAACCCCCTTTTGCTCGCGTTCTTGCTTGCCGCCCAAGCAGCGGCGGCGGAAACCGCGCAGCAGCACTGTTCGGGCAACCCGGACGCCCTTTCGACCTCGCGCACGATCGTTGTGGACCCCGCCACGACTCCGCGCGTTGGCCGCAAGCAGTTTCCTGCGACCCTGCCGCTCGCCGATAAAGAGGTGGTGCTGACCTTCGACGACGGCCCGCGGCCCGGCACGACATCCGCCGTCCTCGACGCGCTGCGACGGGAATGCGTGCAAGCGACGTTCTTCCTCGTCGGCCGGAACGCCGCGGCCCACCCGGAGCTGGCCCGGCGCGAGCTTGCTGAGGGTCACACCGTAGCCTACCACAGCTTTCGGCATCCGCTGCTTGATCGCATGAAACCGCAAGCCGCCGAGGCGGAAATCGACCGCGGCTTTGCGGCGGTCGACACGGCGCTCTACGGCCACGCGGCGAGCCGGCCGCAAACACCCTTCTTCCGCTTTCCGGGCTTTGCCTCAACGCCGCACCTGCTCGACCGCCTCGCGGCCCGGCATATTGCGGTGTTCGGCGCCGACCTGTGGGCTGGCGATTGGACGCCGATGTCGCCACACCGTGAGCTTCACCTCCTGCTCGACCGCCTGCGGGCCGCCCACGGCGGAATCATCCTGTTTCACGATACAAAGCTGCAAACTGCCGTCATGTTGCCAGCTTTCTTGCGTTTTCTGAAGGCCGAGGGCTATAGGGTCGTGCACGTTGTCGCACCCGCGGCTTGAGAAAATCGATTTGAGAGGTAATGTTCAACGATTTCTAATTCACAGCGTTAGAGTTCACGAAGGCTGATTGCGGCGTGGAGGAGACGGGGAGCGCCAAGCCCCCGTCGTTGGGGGGACACCAGGTAGGATGCGTACAAGTACGATGCGTGATGTGTTGCTGGCCATCGGGGCCGTATGTGGGTTGATATTTTCCGCGCCAACGCTCGCAAGAGCCGCCGAATGCCCAGGCAATCCGGATGCGCTCGGCACCAGCCGGACCCTCGTGGTTGATCCCGCTGAGCACCCGCGGCTCGGCTCCATGCAATACCACGAGAGCCTTCCGCTGGAAGACCATGAGATCGTCCTCACCTTTGACGATGGTCCCTTGCCGCCCCGCTCGACCCAGGTGCTGGACATCCTTGAACACGAATGTGTGAAGGCCACCTACTTCCTGATTGGCAAAATGGCGCGCAACTTCCCCGAGACGGTGCGCCGCATCCGCGATGCTGGCCACACAATCGGGACGCACAGCTACAGCCATCCCCTGACCTTTCACAGGATGTCGCTGGAGCGGGCGGAATTTGAGATCAACGAAGGCATCGCCGCGGTGACGGCTGCGCTCGGCGACGGCACCGGTCCGGCGCCATTCTTCCGTGTTCCCGGCCTGCTGCGTGCTGAGGGGGTCGAGCACTATCTCGCCTCTCTGAATCTCCAGGTTTGGAGCGCCGATTTCCTCGCCGACGATTGGCTCAGGATCGGCCCGGCGCAGGTGTATTGGCGCGCCCTCCAGCGGATCGAAGCCAACCACAAGGGGATCCTGCTGCTGCATGACATCCAGGCTAAGACCGTGGAGGCCCTGCCCTATCTGCTGCGGGAGTTGAAGCGGCGCGGATACCGGGTCGTCCAAGTTGTACCGGCGACCCCCGATCGCCCAAAGACCGCGACCGATCCGAGGCAATGGGTGCTGCATGCGCGCCTTTCGCCGCGCGCGCCGATTTTCATGGAGACGGATCCAGAACTGCCGGTGCCGAGCCCTGTAGGCTTGGGCTTTGACGCGACGTCCAACTCGTTTTCATTCCTTCAAGGAATTCCGTTCGCTCACAGTCCGGCTCGGCCGCCCCGCGCGCTCCCGGCCGGGGGTCACGAGTCATCAGCACAGATTTCGCCGTGGCCACGGGGTCTTGAGGCGATACCGGACGCGCCGAGCGTGTCCCCCCGACCCGAGTTACCGGCCCCGAGTCTGCAAAGCCTGGGTTACTCGGGCGATCATTCGAATTCCTGGGTGGCGCGCAAGGGGTCGGCAGACGGGGTAGCGGAAGCGAGGGGCGCGGTCGCGGTGGACGACATTCAACGCCTCCTGGAGTCGCTGCCTGAGGAGAACGCGCCTCCGGTCGGCGACCGCAGTCCCAAGATTCCTCAGTCCATTGATTCCCCGTCCGCGGAAGACAGCACAGGCGGGTCAATGGCGCCCTTGCGGTTGCGTGGACCGATCGTCAACGCTGTCATGCCGCTCGGCGCGTTTCCTTAACACCGGGGCGCGCGCGACGTCCGAGGGCGGGCGGGGACGCTTCGCCTTTGCTCACTCTGCGACGAAAGATTCACAGCCCCGCTACTTTGCGGCTTCGTGCTGAGGCTCTCTATCCGGCATAGGCTCTCCATCCAGCATATCGTCGAGCCAATGGCCGGCGCGGGCCGCCTTGGTGGCGAGGTAGCGACGGTTTTCCGGATTGATTTCCGTATGCAGCGCGATGCGGGCACAGACCTCAACGCCGCCTTGAACCAAGGCTTCGAGCTTGCCCGGATTGTTTGTCAGCAATTGCACGCGGTTTGCTCCTATCATCTTGAGCATACGCGCGGCTACGGCGTAGTTGCGCTCGTCGTCATCGAAGCCGAGCATCATGTTGGCGTCCATGGTGTCGAGCCCGTTGTCCTGGAGCGTGTAGGCCCGCATCTTGTTCGCAAGCCCGAGGCCACGCCCCTCCTGCTCCAGGTAGAGCACGATGCCGCCGCCAGCTTCGGATAGTTGCGCCATCGCAAGCCTGAGCTGCGCCCCGCAGTCGCACCGCCGCGATCCGAAGACATCGCCAGTGAGACAGGCCGAATGGACGCGCACATTGACGGGCTTCGAAAAGTCAGGTTCGCCGAGAATAATCGCGAGCGGGCTCGACCCGACCGCATCGCGAAACACGCAGAATCGCGCCGTGACGCCGTCCGGCAACGGGATCCGCGCTTCGCTCACGATCTCCAAGGTATCGAGGATCTTGTCATTGACGTGAGCCAGGGCGTCCGCGCGCACCATGATCATCTGCGCCAGGACAGCAGGCGCGACGGCTTTGGCGTCGGCGACCAGAAGCGCCGGAAAGCGCTGCGCCAGCTTGGCAAGATCAATCGCCCGGGTTGCGGCTGCGCCCGCCATGCCGGCCGCGCTGCGGCGCTCGCACTGCAATCCGACCGCGAGAGACCAGATTTTGTCGCGGGTATCGTCCGCCGCTGCGGCGACGAACACGGGGCCGGCAACTTCCAGACCAATGACCCGCGCCCGGCGCTTTGTGATGAGAAGGCGCGGCGGGACGGGCGCGCAAAGGGCCTTGAACGCAACCCACGTGGTCTCGGTCAGGCCGTCCACCGGCAATGCCACGATCTGTTCGTCGGCATCAGCAATGACGACGGGCCGGCCGGCCTGAAATTCGGCAATGCCACGCTGCACCGCAATATCGTCGGCCGTGCCGAACGGGCCGAGCCCCCTTGGCATGTTTTCCGATTGCATACCGCCCCACCATACTGGCAACGCAACTACTCTCGCAAAACCATAACCTGCCCAGTGTGTTTCTTAGTCCTCCCAGCCTCGCAAAGCTATGCTGTTTTTTTCGCGCTTGCCAGTTTCAAACGCAGCCGGAACCGACTATCACTCCGCGGCAAATTTCAGGCAGATCGTTCGCGCCTTAAGATTGCCGCGTTCGAGCCACCCCTTGCACGCAAGCGGGAGGCGGCGGCAAGAGACGCAAACTGATCAAGCCGCCAACACAAGGGATGTTTCATGCGGGTTGCGATGATCGGCGCTGGATATGTCGGGCTTGTGTCCGGCGCCTGCTTTGCGGATTTCGGCCACCACGTCACCTGCGTCGACAAGGACGAGGAGCGCATTGCGCGGCTTCGCAAGGGCGAGATGCCCATATTCGAGCCGGACCTTGACCGCCTTGTGGTGGGGAACACGCGCGAGAAGCGGCTCGATTTCACGACCGATCTTTCCCACGCGGTGGCGGAGGCCGATGCGGTATTCATCGCCGTCGGCACGCCCTCGCGCCGTGGAGACGGGCACGCGGACCTCTCCTACGTCCACGCGGCGGCCGCCGAGATCGCCGCCGCCCTGACCGGGTTTACGGTGGTGATTACAAAATCCACTGTGCCGGTAGGCACAGGCGACGAGGTCGAACGAATCATCCGGGAGATCCGCCCTGATGCCGATGCCGCCGTGGTGTCGAACCCGGAATTCCTTCGCGAGGGGGCGGCAATTCAGGATTTCAAGCACCCGGACCGCATTGTGGTCGGCACCGACGACGAACGGGCCCGCAGGGTGATGGCGGAACTCTACCGGCCGCTCTATCTCAACCAGCCGCCGATTCTCTACACCAGTCGGCGCACGGCCGAGTTGATCAAATACGCCGCCAACGCATTTCTGGCCACCAAGATCACGTTCATCAACGAGGTTGCGGAGCTGTGCGAAAAAGTCGGCGCGGACGTCCAGCAGGTCGCGCGCGGCATTGGGCTCGACAACCGCATCGGATCGAAGTTCCTGCATGCCGGGCCGGGCTATGGCGGCTCGTGCTTTCCCAAGGATACGATGGCGTTGATCAAGACCGGGCAGGACTATGAGGCGCCGCAGCGCATCGTCGAGACGGTGGTGGCCGTCAATGAGGCCCGCAAGCGCGGCATGTTTCGCAAGATCGCCACGGCGCTGGGGGGCAGCCTGCGCGGCAAGATGATCGCGGTGCTCGGGCTCACCTTCAAGCCCAATACTGACGACATGCGCGACGCGCCGTCGATCCCGCTGATTACCGCGCTCATGGACATGGGAGCGATGGTGCGCGCTTATGATCCGGTCGGGATGGAGCAAGCCCGGCAGGTGCTTGCAAACATCGAATTCTGTGACGGTCCCTACGACTGCGCCAGAGGCGCCGATGCGCTCGTCATCGTCACTGAATGGGAGCAATTCCGCGCCCTCGACCTCGAACGCCTCAAGGCCGTGATGAAGCAGGCGGTGCTGGTCGATTTGCGCAACGTGTATCGCCCGGAGGAGCTGGAGGGATTTGCCTATTACAGCGTCGGTCGCGGCGGGAGCGTTCGCTAGCGCTCTCCTGCCCCGCCCAGACGAAAGCTGCCGCGGCGGGACGCTGCGAGAGCTTGTTGCCCGGAATGGTCAAGGAACTTGGCGCCGTCTGGTCAGGTTCTCATGCGCTGCCACGTGCAGCCGGCGATCCGGCGTTTCTCGCGCGCCGATTCCCTGCTACCATATGCGCCCACGCCCCTGAGCATCCCATGAATGTGACCGACCCGATATCCCGGCAGGCCGACGACCTGCACTGGTGTGACGCGTTGGCGGCGATCCGTGCCGGGCGGCCGAATGGGGCCTCCCATTGGGACAGCATTTTCGGGCCGCTGCGCGCCGGGCAGGTCGATGATCTCCTTGTGGTTGGCCAGATCGGGCAGTCGCTTGATGGACGCGCCGCCACTGCGACCGGGCACTCCCATTATATCAACGGAACCGAAGGGCTTGATCATCTGCACCGCCTTCGCGCCCTCATGGACGCGGTGGTGGTGGGCGTTGGCACCGCCCTGGCCGATGATCCCTTGTTGACGGTGCGCCGCGTCGCCGGGCCCCATCCCGCACGAGTCGTCATCGACCCCAACGCCCGCCTGGCCGCCACGGCACGGGCGTTTCGCGACGACGGTGTCCGGCGGCTGGTCATCCGGGCCGAAGGCGTCGGCCCGCCGCCCCCGGCGGGAGTCGAACGCATCGAACTGCCGGCAGTGCAAGGCCGACTCGATCCTTGCGATATCCTCCGGAGCCTTGCGGCACGCAGCCTGCGACGCATCCTTGTAGAAGGCGGCCCGGCGACGGTCGCGCGTTTCCTCGAAGCCCGTTGCCTCGATCGTCTTCACGTGGTGGTGGCGCCCATCATCCTCGGCGGCGGCCGCGCGAGCCTCGATCTTGCGCCGATCACGCGCTGTGAGGAGGCGTTGCGCCCGCATACCGTGACACACGTGCTCGGCAACGAGGTGCTGTTCGATTGCGATCTTTCGGCTCAACGGCGGCCGATCGGCGTCGCGAAGAAATCGATGTGACCAACTTGCAGGTGCGAACGGCCGGCAGTCACATGGTTCCGGCGCTCTCCAAGCCACTCTTCAAGGGTTGAAGGATTAACCCCGATCTCGCGCGCCGCGCCGGCCCAGCCGTCGAATATCGCCATCTGGATCTCGCGATCATCCGGGCCGAAGCGCCAATCGGAGCGGCCTTCGAGAACCGCGAAGCCGGCGTCGCGAAATCGCGCCGGCGCGGTGCGCGCCGCCTCCGGCCCGAGCGCCGGTCCGAACCCCTTGTCGGTGCGCTGATGGCGATTGACGGCAGCGGTCACGACCGCGTCGTGGCGGGTGTCCGGCATGAGCGTGACGGCGCCATCGTAGCTCAGCGCCGCGTAAAACGGGCGGGAGAGGCGCACCAGGGAGGCCACGAGGCGATCGAGCCAAGCGGCTGATACGAGATCGAGCAAGGCTGACGTTGCCACGAGATCGCAGTCATCGAGCGCTTGCTCGATTGGGCCGGCAAGGTCGAAGACGACAGTCCTGACACTGGCCTCGGCGGGCGTCGCCTTCCTCGCCGCATCAAGCAAAAAATTGTCGTTGTCGACGAGACGCCAGCGCTGGTGGGCCGGCAGGCGCGATGCAATCGCCCGCATCGTGGCGCCGGTACCGCAGCCGAGGTCCGTAACGGTGACGGCCGATGCGCTTGCGAAGGCGCCGGCAACCGCATCCAGGACCGCGGCGTTGCGCGCCGCCCGGTCGTAGCGCTCGCGCATTGCGAGCCACGCAGCCGAAAAGCCGCTCATGCGGCTGTCCGCAAGACGTCGAGAAACGCCTGTGCGGCGGCCTCCCAGGTCGGCATCGGCGCCCTGCGTGCCGCTTCGGAACAACGCCTGCGCAGGCCCGTGTCGGTGATCATCGCACGCAACGCCCCAGCAAGCGCTGCCGCGTCGTCAGCCGGCACCAGAATGCCAGCGTCCGCCGGCACCGTGTCCGGAATAGCGCCGACACGCGTTCCGACGACCGGCAACCCATGGGCGATTGCTTCCGCGTAGGCCATGCCATAGCCCTCGAACCTTGACGCCAGAACGAATACGTCGGCTTCACGATACAGCGCCGCCAGATCGCTCTCGTTCACCGCACCTGCAAGGGCGACGCGCGACTCAAGGCGTTTGCGCGCGATGGCCGCTGCCAGTCGCACTGCGGTCGCGCGGTCGCGTTTGCAATCGCCGGCGATCACGAGCTGCCAATTGAGGTTAGTGAGCTGGTTCAGCGCCTCGATCAGAACATCGTAGCCCTTGCGCGGCACCACGGCGCCGACCGCCAGGAGATTTAGGGCTTGATCGGCCGCCTGCATGGGCCGTTTACGCATCGCCGCGGCGCCGGCCTTGCCTTCGGTGCCCGGCAAAGCGATCGTGATAATTTCCGCTGGAACGCCGTAGTCAGCGACCAGGACGTGGGACGTCGCCGGGCTGGTGACGACCACGCGCCTCACCGCCGCCAGCGCTGCGCGCTCGCTCTCGCGCAGCGCGGCAATCTCCGCTGGCGCGAGCCCCGATTCCAGCGCAAGGGGGTGATGCACGAGCGCAATCAGGCGATGGCTGGACCGGAGCGCCGCGGCGACATCCGGAAGCACGCCAAGGGCAAGCCCGTCCACCACGATGGGCTGGCCTGCGGGCACGCGCCGGAGGCGGGGCAATGCGGCTTGGACGGTTTCGGGCGCCGGCCGCGGAAATCCGTCGCCCAGATCGATAACATCGACCTCGCAGCCGCACTGCCGCAATCCGGCAATCACGCGGCGGTCATAATTATAGCCGCCGGTCGGCTGATCGAGGCTTCCCGGCACCGCAAAAGTCACCGCTGCCATAACGCCCCCTCGTACCATGCCCGCGCAGTCGGCGATTCGCCGACCGTCACCCGGATTGCGGCGATCTCGCGGCCATCGCGCCCGAGTCCACCGCTCTTCACGGCTGCCGCCAGGCCATCGAAGATGTGCCTGGTGAGAAACTCGGTCGTGGTGTTGACGGATTTGAACGCCGGGATGTCGTCGAGATTGCGATAATTAAGCGGCGCGAGCACCTGACGCAACACCTCAAAAGCTCGTCCAATATCGACCACGATGCCGTTCTCATCGAGGGCATCGGCCATGAACGCCGCCGACACTGCGAAAGTTGCACCGTGCAGACGCTGCGCGGGGCCGAAGATTTCGCCGCGAAACGAATGCGCGATCATGATGTGGTCTGAAACTTCGACGGCGTACACAGAGGATCCTTTGGGTGGGGCGTAGGATGGGTTGAGCGAAGCGAAACCCATCATCGGCGTTTGCTCGCGCGGAGCGGCCACCGATGGGTTTCGCTTCGCTCAACCCATCCTACGCCCCGCTCGCTGCGGCGGGATAACGGACAAGCTGACATAGCACACCGCTCGACCCGGCGAGAATTTTCGGCAATGCCGCCGGCAGGTCATGGAAGTCGATGGCCGGCGCGATCAGGGCGTCGAGCGCCGGGTCGGCCAGCAAGGCGAGGGCCGCCTCCAGGCGGCGGCGATGCGGCCAGCGCGGCCGGTGCGAGGCCGCCACCTGCCCGACCTGGCTCGATACCAGCCGCAGCCGGCGGCTGTGGAACGCCTCGCCGAGGGGAACCGCAACTTCACCGGCGCCATACCAGCTCAACTCCAGCACGGTCGCTTCATTGCCGGCGAGCCGCAAGGCCGTGGCAAGCCCCGCCGCGGACGCGCTCGCATGGATCACGACATCGCATTCGCCGGGCGCCGCGTCGGGCAGGGCAAAGCCTGCCCCCAGCGAGGCTGCGACCGCGGCGCGGCTCTTTTCGATGTCCACCAATGTGACGTCTGCGCCGGGCAGGCGGCTTGCCAGCCATGCACAGAGGCAGCCGACCACGCCGGCGCCGACGACCGCAATCCGATCGGCGGGGCCAGGCGCCGCGTCCCACAAGGCATTGAGCGCGGTCTCCATGTTGGCGGCGAGCACGCCGCGCGGCGCCGGCACATCTGCCGGCAGCAGCGCAATGCGGTCTGCCGGCAGCACGAATGCGGTCTGATGCGGGTGAAGCGCAAAGGCAGCGCGGCCGATGAGGGCATCTGGTCCCGCCGCGACGCGGCCCACCGTGGCATAGCCGTACTTCACCGGGAACGGAAAGTCTCCGGCCATGAAGGGGCCACGCATGCGGGCATATTCGCTGGCCGGCACGCTTCCGGCGAATACCAGGCGTTCGGTGCCGCGGCTGATGCCGCCGTAAAGCGCTTCGATCCGCACCTCCCCGGGACCGACGTCAGCCGCCAAGGTTTCGGGGCGAATCTCGGCGCGGCAGGGGGCCACATACCACAGGGCGTGCGCCCGTCCGTTCGCCTGTTCGTCCACCCGCCCAGCCCTCGTGTTGCAGCGCCACGCCCTTTTGTTGGACTCCCGACCCGCTAAGCCGCTATATCTCACGCAGCGCGGTTCCATTCCAAAGCAATTTTCCATGGCGGAACTCCAAGCCGGATCCCGCACCGGATCGGCGGCCCTGCCCGATCTCGTTGCGCGCACATCCAACCTCGCCGGACGGCGAGCCTTGTTTGCAGTTCTGGTGATCGCAACGATCATGGCGGTGATGTGGCTTTCCGCCGTCGCGCTGTCGGCGGACGGCCTCGGGGCGCTCGACATCGTGCTGTTGTCGCTGCTCCTCATCACTCTGCCGTGGACCGTCATCGGGTTCTGGAACGCCGCCATCGGGTTTCTGATCCTGCGCTTCGCCAGGAACCCGGTAGCGACCGTGACGCCGGCGGCGGCGCGCATTCGCGGCGATGAGCCGATCACGGCGTCAGTCGCCCTGATGGCCTGCATCCGCAATGAAGACCCTGTGCGGGTCATGCGTAATCTCGCTCCGATGCTCGACGGCCTTGCGCCGGTCGGCGCCCATTTTCATCTCTATGCGCTCAGCGACACGAGTGACCCCGCGGTGGCTGCAGCCGAAGAGCGCTGCTTTGCGGACCTCGCTGAGAAATGGCGCGGCCGCATTGCGGTTACATATCGGCGCCGCGAAAGCAATACCGGCTTCAAAGCCGGCAATATCCGGGATTTCTGCCTGCGCTGGGGCCCGGCGCATGATTTCGCGGTGACGCTTGACGCCGACAGCTTCATTCCGGCGTCCGCAATCCTGCGCATGGTGCGCATCATGCAGGCGACGCCCGAGATCGGCATCCTGCAGGGGCTCGTCGTCGGCATGCCGTCAACCTCTGCCTTCGCCCGCATCTTCCAGTTCGGCATGCGGCTCGCCATGTGGTCCTACACCACCGGCAGCGCCTGGTGGCAGGGCGACTGCGGCCCCCATTGGGGGCACAATTCGGTGCTGCGCCTGAAGCCCTTTACGGCCCATTGCCATATCCCGCCGCTGCCCGAAGGCGGGCCGCTGGGCGGGCACATTCTCAGCCACGACCAGATCGAAGCAGTGCTGATGCGCCGCGCCGGCTACGAGGTGCGGGTGCTCCCGGAGGAGCATCTCGGCTGGGAGGAAAATCCCCCGACCTTGCTGGAATTCATCCGGCGCGACATCCGCTGGTGCCAAGGCAATATGCAGTACTGGCGCTTTCTCATGCTGCCGGGCCTGAAGTTCGTGAGCCGCTATCAGCTTGCCTTCGCGATCCTGATGTTTCTCGGCTCGCCGGCCTGGATGGCCCTGCTCGTGCTCGGCACCTTCGGGGTGATCACAGCCGAGCGGCCGTCGGCTTTCATCGCGCCCGACGCCGGCCTCGCGGTGCTCATCCTCGTGCTGGTCATGTGGTTTGCGCCGAAGATCGCCACCGTCATCGATGCGCTGACGCGCCGGAAGGCGCGCTACCGTTACGGCGGCGGCCCGATGTTTCTGGTCAATGTTGCGGTCGAGACGATCTTCTTCCTGATGCTGTCGCCAATTATGTGGTTCGCCCACACGGCGTTCCTGGCAAAGCTTGTCTTCGGCGTCGGCGTCGGCTGGGGCGGACAGGCGCGCGACGACCACGCCGTGCCGCTGCGGTCCGCAATCGCCAGGCTGTGGCCGCAGACGGCTCTCGGATGGGCTTGTCTTGCCGCCCTTGCATGGGGAGCGCCCGTCGCCATTCCCTGCACGCTTTTGATCGCCGGCGGGCTCGCGTTTGCAGTGCCGCTATGCGTTGTCACCGCGAACCAGGCGGTCGGCAGAGCCTTGCTTCGCGCCGGCATCGGCCGGCTGCCGGAGGAAACGATGCCGTCGCCGATCGACGCGCTGGGCTTGCCGGCGCTGGAGATGATGGGACGAGAGGCGGGTCGTCGGCGGAAGGAGCGAAGCCCGGGTGGAACGAACAGCCAAACCCTGGGATACTAAACCCGGGGATAATGGCGTTGCCGCGGGCAACATGGGCTGTCCCGGATCTCGGTGCGCTTGACCCGGACGACGCGGCCTGGAATCGCGCTCGCCCTTCATGGGGCACTTGCCAACTCCTCCGCAACGGCCTTCGGATTCCGCACGATCATCTTGAGATAGGCCCACGCGCAGGTGTCCGTCTCGCTCTTGCCGTGCTCCCAATCCCTCAGCGCGCCGAGAGGGATTTGGAAACGTGCGAACTGCTCTTGCGTTGGGCCGAGGGCTTTGCGCATAACCGTTACCTGGGGAACACGCCTGAGCTTCCTCTCGTGCTCCGGCGTGCGCGGCTTGTGGCCGGGATCAGAAAGTGCCGCGGCTACGATGGCTGCATCATTGCGGCCAGGCAGAAGCCCAGGGTCTGGCGACACTTTCTCTCGTCCGTCCGCCAGCCTCTTCACCTGCTCAAGATTCAAAAGAGTTTTCCACCGGGCCTGGCCCGACCTGCAGCGCATGAAACTTCTGCTACCCGTGGCGCGGTCCTACCGGGTCAGTTTCCTCCTAGGCGCAAAAGTCATATCCGGATCGGTCGAGGTTACGCATCAGGGGCCCTATTGTCGCGTAACCAGCCTGCGCGCCTCCATCTCCGCCCAGATGCCGGAGGGTGACATGCCCTTGAGTTCGGAAAGTATGATCTTCGTGCGCTCCGGATCGCTCGCCATATTGATAAGCGCCAGCCAATCGGGCGAACCGAAGTGATCAACTTCATTTCTGACGAGCCAATGAGCAAAGTCTTTGTCGGATGCAAACTTCTTTCGTGCGTCCGCATAGGCTTCGACTAAATCAAGCAAGTGTCTGACCCAATGCGCGCGGGCGTGCTCGGTTGCCTCGTATGCTTGCTGGATCTTTTGGCTGTCATCGCCATCGTTGCGTAACGAAGTGACCTTGGCGGCCTGATGTTCCTGCGCTTGCTTTGCCAGGGCCTTGCGCCTTTCGCGCCAGCGTCTTTGCTTTTCGGCGTTGGTAAGTGCCATGGGAAACTCTACATACGGCCTCAAGGAAAAATACGAGGAACCTTCCCTGAGCGCACGCTGAAATACGGAACTTTGCGCATGCCTAACGACGATTCCCAAGTTATCGTTCCACTGTCGCTCGGCGACATGCGCCGCCTCAGTCCGCGCCCGCCGTTCGCGATCGCCGGCGCTGCGGCGATGAGACGTCGCGTCGGCGCAATGGCGCGTTATGGCCTGTTGGCGGCGGGGCCTTTTCATTCCTATATGTCGCGGCGCTCCTATGAATGCCGGCCCGACGCACTTTTCGCTTCTAAACAGCCGAACTGAGACGACATGCACCCGATAACGAGCGTTCAAACCCCGCCGCGCATCGCAACCGAGGCCTTCACCGATGCCGCCGCGGCGGTCGCTCGCCTTGAGGAGATTTACGAACGCAACACCTGCTTCCTGCGCGAACGCTTTGAGGCGTATGCCAATGGAGGAGCGCTCGCGACGCGCGTGCGGGCCACCTATCCGTTTGTGCGCATCATGACTTCGTCCTATGCGCGGCTCGATTCGCGTCTCTCCTACGGCTTCGTTGCGCGACCGGGCGTGCATGAGACCACCGTGACGCGGCCCGACCTTTTCCGCGCCTATCTTACGGAGCAGATCAGGCTGCTGATCGAAAACCACAGCGTTCCGGTCGAAATTGGCGAATCGGCCGAGCCCATTCCGGTTCATTTCTCCTATCGCCGCGATGTCAATATCGAAGCCGCCAGCTCCGGCAACGGAAAGTCGATGCCTGACCAGCCGCTGCGCGATGTGTTTGACACGCCAGATCTTGCCGCCATGGATGACGCGATCGCCAACGGCACGCTGCAGGCGCCGCCTGGGTCACCGGAGCCGCTCGCTTTGTTCCGCGCCGCGCGCGTCGATTACTCGCTGCACCGGCTTTATCACTATACCGGCTCCGATCCGGAGCACTTCCAGAATTTCGTGATCTTCACGAACTATCAGTTCTATGTCGACGCCTTCGCGCAGTTGTGCCACGAGCGCATCGGGTCGGGCGAAGCCCGCTTCGAAGCTTTTGTCGCGCCCGGCAATGTGATCACCCGCAATGTGCGTCTTGGCGGAGGCAAGATCGGGGTTTGCCCGCAGCGGATGCCGCAGATGCCGGCCTTTCATCTCGTGGAACCCCGGTGTCGCGGAATCACGCTGATCAACATCGGCACCGGTCCGTCCAACGCCCGCACCATCACCGACCATGTTGCAGTGCTGAGGCCGCACGCCTGGTTGATGCTCGGGCACTGCGCCGGCCTGCGGAGCACGCAGAAGCTCGGCGATTACGTGCTCGCTCACGGTTATGTGCGCGAGGATCATGTGCTCGACCAGGAATTGCCGCTGTGGGCGCCGATACCGGCCTTGGCCGAGATGCAGGTCGCGCTTGAGCAAGCGGTCAGCGAGGTGACCGGGCTCGGAGGCTTCGAACTAAAGCGCGTGATGCGCACTGGAACGGTCGCAAGCGTGGACAATCGCAATTGGGAGATTGGCGACCCCGCCATCATTCGACGCTTGTCGCAGTCGCGAGCCGTCGCGCTCGACATGGAGTCCGCAGCGATCGCTGCTAACGGCTTCCGCTTCCGCGTGCCCTACGGGACGCTGCTCTGCGTGTCGGACAAGCCGCTTCATGGAGAAATCAAGCTCGCCGCCATGGCCAGCGAGTTCTACCGGCAGCGCGTCGGCCAACATCTCGAAATCGGCCTGAAGGCGCTGGAGAAGCTCAAATCCCAGGCATCGGAGCGCTTGCATTCGCGTAAGCTGCGAAGCTTTGCCGAAGTTGCATTCCAGTGACATTGTCCGGAGAGACCACAGCGGTTTCCGGCGGATTTGAGCCGGGGTTCGCGCATCCGCGGCCGTCGCCCGGGGCTTGACCTGCGGGTCCACCGGCTTCGCGTAGCCTCATCGAAGCTGATGAATGCGCGGATGCCCGCGCATGACGACCAAAGGATCGACTCCATGAAATCCGCTGTAGCCCGTCGCCGCCGCGGATGCTTGCACTTGGTATGCAGCGATAAGCATGAAGGGCCACGGGACCGTAACTACTCACCCCCCTGCGGCGTTGTGACTCGGGTCTGCGATGTTGAGCCGACTGCGGCGAGATGATTCACGCTCTCCATGCGGGAGAGCAAGAGCGATTCGCCGAGCAGTGATAGCGCCGATCTGGTTGCATCGT